>Ga0210057_1007782_pt1 | contig 12865 bp, 8 predicted proteins | sample CryGeyCG2114_010_2_FD_183968 | JGI IMG/M metagenome (GOLD analysis project Ga0210057, IMG submission 183968) | Groundwater microbial communities from aquifer - Crystal Geyser CG10_big_fil_rev_8/21/14_0.10 (SPAdes) (version 2) | ecosystem: Environmental > Aquatic > Deep subsurface > Groundwater ... | reverse complement strand
ATACAAAAAAGGCTACTTAATTACTTATTTTGCGACTATTTGCCCTTATTGTATCCTAATGACTTGGGTTAGATTTTATATTGCAGATTCAGTTGTGGTATAGTTAGATTTTACGTTGCGGAATACGTAGCCTTGCGCAGACTTTTTTATCAGTTATTATATAATTTTAAATTGTGAAACTAGATGCTCCGTTTTCGCCTGAGGTTTTGCGAAAATTTTGGAGCAGATTTTTCCGAAGCGGTTTTCAGAATTTTCACGTCACCAGCGCGAATTATAAAAAAAGCTAAAGTCAGTTTCGTAACTCAAAGTATAATAATCGTTGCCCAGGTGGAGGAATTGGAAGACTCGCTACCTTGAGGGGGTAGTGTCCATAAGGACGTGCGGGTTCAAATCCCGCTCTGGGCACAGATGATCTGTACCCCATAAAGTGGACACGGATACGGTTTTCCTTTGTTAATTATTAATGTTAATAAAAGAAATTAAAGAATTATACTTTTCAGTTTTCGGAAGCAATTCCTTAAGGAGACGCTTTGCGACTCCTCAAGGAATGGATTTGTCGAACAGGTTTTGATTAAAAATTTAAGAATTTTTTCGCGACAAGCAAAATTTTTGACTTTTTTGTTATAATTGTATTTTCTGTGTATAAAAAAGACAAAAAAAGACTTACAAAAGAAGATTTTAAAGTTACATTTGAATCTGTCAAAACAGCGTTAAAACCTCATAAAAAAGCGGTTATCATTTTGATTATCTTTAGCGTCATAGTTGCCGTTACCGATGCTTTTGTTCCGCTTTTAGCCGGTAGAATTTTTGATGTCATAATCTCTGTTGCCGGCGGTGAACCCATATTTGCGACCGGCATTTTTCTATTTATCGCGGTTTGGCTGGGGCTAAAAATTATCTCGGACATTGTTAGCTGGCGCATTGCCTTTGGCACTGAGCGGTTAGGGACTCGGGTGCATGCCGAGTATATATCTGAAGGATTTAGTCGACTGCTTTTACTACCAATCAGTTTTCATAAAAAACAGAAGCAGGGAGTAGTTGGAGAAAAAATCAACCGCGCCGCCAATTTTATTGACGACATCATCAGTCGTGTTTTAGTGCGCGTGGTGCCTGAGTTTCTAACTGTGGCGCTTGTTTTTGTGTTAGCTTTTTTTATCAGTCCGATACTTTCGTTAATTCTTGCGACTGCCGTTCCGATTTATATATTGATTCTCTGGATTTCGGTTGCTGACGTGGCAAAACTCCAGCGTAAGATGTTCGGACTTTGGAGCGGCGCCTATGGAGCAGCTTATGAAGCGCTTGGCAATATTCAGGAGATTAAACAGTCAGCAAGCGAGGAGTATGAGCGAAAAAATCTTTCGCGCAGGTTTGTGCTAAGAGCGGCCGGCGTCTGGATACGTCTCCACGAAGCGTGGGCGAAGTTAAGTTTTGCTCAAAAAACGTTGATTACTCTTACCCAGCTTGCAATTTTTGTCGTGTCGGTTTTTCTTGTTCGTGACGGCGCCATAACGCCCGGAGAATTGGTTGCATTTAACGCATATGCGGCAATGCTTTTCGGGCCATTTGTGCTTTTGGGACAAAACTGGCAGACGCTTCAAAACGGAACCGTTGTAATCCGAGAAGCAAAAAGACTGCTTTTGACTCCAACCGAGACTTACGAGCTAAAAGGAGCAGTGACGTTTGAAAATTTAAAAGGGGAGGTGGAATTCCAGAATGTTTCTTTTCGTTATGAGGCGAAGAAAAATGTGCTCTCGGATGTTTCTTTTCATATTCAGCCCGGCGAGACCGTGGCTTTAGTAGGAGAATCCGGCGTTGGCAAGACTACAATCATTGAACTTATTTTAAGATTTTATTTTTCCACTAGGGGCAGAATTCTTATTGACGGCAATGATATCCGAAAACTTGACCTTAAAGCTTATCGCCGCCAAATTGGCGTTGTGCCGCAGGAAGTAACGCTGTTTAATGATACGGTCTATGAAAATATTCGTTATGGAAGTTTTACTGTTTCTCAAAAAGAAATTGAGAAAGCGGCGCGTCTGGCGCATGCCGCAGAATTTATTGAGAAGTTCCCAAAAGGTTATAGAGCTCGCGTTGGTTGGCGCGGGATTAAGCTTTCATCCGGACAAAAGCAGAGAATCGCAATCGCGCGTGCAATTTTGCAGAATCCGCGAATTCTCATTCTTGACGAACCAACTTCCGCGCTTGACGCTAAGACGGAAAAATATCTTCAGGAATCTCTAAATGAATTAATGAAAGGAAGGACTACTTTTGTAATAGCTCACCGATTGAGCACAGTGCGGCAAGCCGACAAGATTCTCGTATTAGACAGCGGAAGGATTGCGGAGCAGGGAACGCATGACGAGCTCCTTGCTATTCCAAATGGCATATATCGTCATCTATATAATTTGCAAATCGGTTTTGTGAAATAAAAATCTTTGGCGTTTTTTAATTTTTTCCAGTTTTCCTTTGTAGAATTGCGCGGCTTTATTTTAATAAAGAATAGGATTTACAATAAGCTTGCAATGTCTTTTAATTTTTCGGAGTCGGGGAAATGGCGCAAATCCGCAATTTTTGCTAAAATAGATTTTAGCGTGATTGTATAAATGCAATAAAATGAAATTTGTTGATTTTAAGCAGAAACGGAATGGATGATGATTAACACCGCGCGCGTCTTTGTTTTGAAGAGCTGAAAAGTTTTATTTTGGCGGATTTTTATATTAAATTATGAAAGAGTATTTTGTGGAATCTGTTGTTTTGGATAAAGAGCCTCTGGGCGAAATGGATGCAAGGGTTTTTTTGTACTCTGATTTTTTAGGTAAAGTTTCAGCAAAGATTAGGAGCGCGCGCAGGATTATTTCAAAATTGAATCCCCATCTTGAGCCGTTGAATCTGGCGCGTGTCAGATTGATAGAAAAAAATACTTTTCAAGTCGCAGATGCCCTGAAGTTTGGAAGTTTACCTCAAGAAAATTTTAAAATTTTGCGATTAATTAATTCTATGGTTCAGGACAATCATGCCGATGAAGAATTATGGAAACTGATTAAGAGCGGTAATCTTTCGGTGAAAAAGGTTTTGACGGTTTTGGGATTTGATGCGAGCTATTCGTTTTGCGGAGTTTGTGAGGTTAAAAATCCTGAATTTTTTTATATCACAGACCATTTGTTTTATTGCCGTAGTTGCGCGCCCGCGAATTTGAATCCCGACGAATTCGTCGCGATTAACGATTAGAGCTTCTGGATTTAATTAGCAAGATTGAGTTATAATTTAATTGAGTTTTTTACAGTATTATCGGCATAAGCTTAAAAGATATCGCGGCTTTTATGAGATAATCTGGCTTATGCAGAGAGTTAAATTTTAATTTTTTAATTTATAGAGACTATGTCAGTTAAAAGATTTTTCATCATTTTTATAGTTATTATTTTAATTGTTATAGTTGTTGGCGGAGGGTATCTCTGGTATCAAGGTATCATCAGCAAGGGCTTGGAGATTAGTTTAGAAGTGCCGGAGGAAATTAAAGTCGGCACTCCTTTTATGATGAGCGTTGATGTTATTAATTCATCGCGTAATACTTTAGAGGACACTAAGCTTTTGATTGAACTGCCAAATAATATGGTTTTTGTAGGGAGCTCGCAAGACAGGATTCTTGAAACAAGGAATCTTGGAGATTTAGGCGCCGGAGATTCAGTTGAAGAATCTTTTCAGCTTCTGGCTTTGGGCGGAGAGAATACCGTTCGGGAAATCAAGGCGACTGTCAGTTATTTGCCGGACTCTTTAGTGTCTAGGTTTGAAAAGAGTGAAAGTATAAATTTCTCGGTGACGGAATCAAGTATAATTTTTGATATTTCTTTACCGAGAAAAGTTTTTAGCGGCGAAGAGTTTGAAACCGCTATTTTGTATAAAAATACTTCAAGCCAGAATTTTGACGATTTAAGATTGAAATTGAATTACCCTCCAACCTTTACGTTTAAGTCGGCAAGCGACGAGCCTTCTGCCGGCAATAACTTTTGGAATTTAGGTTCATTGAAAAGCGGCGATTCAGGGAGATTGGTTGTTAAAGGGAATTTAGTGGGCCCGGAAGGAAGTTTTTTTGAACTTACCAGTTCTTTAGAGTTAGGTTCGCTTGGAAAGACTTATGAAGTTTTAAAAAAGACAGCAAGCATTTCCATCGCTGCTTCGCCTTTGTCTTTGCGAGTATCTTTAAATAAAGGGCAGGATTACATCACAACCATTGGGGATGAATTAACTTATAGTCTGGATTTTAGAAATAACACCGACATTGGGTTGAGAGATATTGTCGTGAGAGCGAAATTATCTGGAGAGATGTTTAATTTAGAAAGTCTTCGGGCTAACGCTTCATTTAACGCTTCAAATAATACAATTATTTGGAATACTTCTAATAACTCTTTTCTTGGAATTTTATCTCCTGGCGATTCAAATTCAGTGGCTTTTACTCTTAAGACTAAAGATTTTTATCCGATTCAAAGATTAAACGATAAAAATTTTGTCTTAAAAGTCCAGGCGGAAATTGAATCTCCAACGGTGCCGTATGGCGTTTCAGCTGATAAGATTTTAAGCATTGCGGAAATTGAAAATAAAGTTGGGGGGTTGATTTCGGTTGACGCGCAAGGATTTTATCGCGATGCCGCTTCCGGGATAGTTAATAAAGGACCTTGGCCGATTAGAGTTGGTATGCCAACTAATTTTACGGTTCACTGGGTAGTGAAAAATTTCAGCAATGACGTTACCGGAGTCAGAATAAAAGCATTTCTAGGGAATAACGTTAGCTCAACAGGCGTAATTAAAAGCAATACAGTTTCAAAACCGGTTTATAATGAACGGACTAAAGAGATAGTCTGGGATATTGACAGAATTCAAGCCGGAAAAGGGATTTCTAATACTCCTCTTGAGGCGATTTTTCAACTTGAAGCTATTCCTTCCATAAATCAGCAGGGAGGTCCTATCATTTTACTCCAGACGACAGCTTGGCAGGGGACTGATGATTTTACCGGTGAAATTATAACAGGAAGTTCCGGAGAAATTACTACTTCGTCGCTTTTTGATCCAACCGTGGATTCTAATGACGGAATAGTTCAAGAGTAAGAGACTAGATAAAATATATAACCGGAAGATGAATAAGATTACAATGGAAAAAATAGTCAGTCTTTGCAAGCGCAGGGGATTTGTGTATCCCGGCTCTGAGATTTATGGCGGTTTGGCTAATAGCTGGGATTTTGGACCGCTTGGCGTTGAACTTAAAAACAATATCAAAAATCTCTGGTGGAAAAAGTTTGTTTTGGAGCGCGATGACGTTGTTGGCATTGACGCGGCCTTGATAATGAATACAAAAGTTTGGGAAGCGAGCGGGCATTTAAAAGAGTTTAGCGATCCGTTGGTTGAATGTAGGAAATGCCATAAGAGATTTAGAGAAGAAGATGTGAAAAGTAAATGTCTTGACTGCGGCGGTGAGCTGACTGATTCAAGGAAATTCAATTTGATGTTTAAAACTTTTTTAGGGCCGACAGAAGATGAGAATTCGGTTGTTTATCTTCGTCCTGAGACCGCCCAGGCAATGTTTGTGAATTTTAAAAATGTGGCGAATACGGAGCGGAAAACTTTGCCGTTCGGGATTGCGCAAATTGGTAAGGCGTTTAGGAATGAAATTACTCCTGGAAATTTTATTTTTAGAACGCGTGAGTTTGAGCAGATGGAAATTGAATATTTTTTTGAACCTCCCGCAAACGGCAAGGAATGGCAGAATTATTTTAACCATTGGCAAAACCAGATGATGGATTGGATTACTGAGGTCGGTATTGATGTTAAAAATATAAAACTGGTTGATATTCCGGACGGCGAGCGAGCGCATTATTCAAAAAAGACAATTGATTTTGAGTATGAGTTTCCGTTTGGGCAAAAAGAATTATATGGTCTGGTTTATCGCGCTGATTTTGATTTAAAAAATCATTTTAAGGACGCGCCTTATAAAGAGCAGGGCTCAAAAAAAGGATTTTGGCCGCATGTGATTGAGCCGACTTGGGGCGTGGAGAGAACCGTGCTCGCGGTTTTACTTGACGCGTACTGTGAAGAGAACGAACGCGCGGTTTTGAAATTAAATCCAAAGCTCGCGCCGTATAAAGCCGCGGTGTTTCCGCTTCTTTCAAACAAACCGAAATTATCTGAATTGGCCAGAAATGTTTATAAGAATATTAAAACTGAAACCGGCTGGCCTATTGACTGGGATGATAGAGGTAATATCGGTAAAAGATATTTTTCACAAGATGAGATAGGCACGCCTTATTGCATTACGGTTGATTTTGACAGTTTAGAGAATGATGATGTTACGGTTCGTGACAGAGATACAATGGAACAGGAAAGGATAAAAATTTCAAAGCTTGGGGAGTGTTTGAGAGATAGACTTTCTTAATGCAGTCTCGCATCAAGTGTGTGGTTATTTTTGTGGAAACAAAAATAAAACCGTAGAATTAGCCTACGGTTGTAAGTCGCTTATATTAATTTTTCTTTAGAAGCGTTATTTTGAAGATTCTTTTTTGTCGCGGATGACTGTTACAACAACAATATCACAGCCTTTTTTTGGTTTATTGATTTCTATCGTGAATTGTTCATCTGAAAGCGCCAAAGAATCCAGGATTTCCTGAGAAAAGTTTTTTACTTCTTTCTTTTTGTCATTTGTGCATTCAAAAGTCAATTGGACTGACGGACAGCCGGCTCGGAGAAAATTAACGCATTGACATGCATCGTCAAGGGCTAAAAAATAACTGTGACCGCAATAGATAAGCGGAGCTTCACCCCGGGCGATAGTGATATCGTGTTGGCGCACAAGCTGCAACTTCATTTTTTGCTTCAATTCTTGCGGTTTCATTGCTCACTCCTTTTTTAAAGGCCTAATTTTAGGGTAACGCATAATTATTTATTATTTTTGTGTCAATTTTGAATAAACTTTGAATAAACTTTTTCTATTGTAATATTTTGCGGTCTTAAGGTATTGCAGTAGGAGAAAATTATCGTAAAATTAAAGGCAGACTTAAATTAAAATCCAAAGAGATATTTTCTTTATTGCAAGTATCACTGACGATCGTCTAGCATACTTGCAATAAGGTCTACTACTAATTATTTAGGTTTTGTATTTATTCTAGGCTAAATGTATGTAATTTACTTTTTTTTGTTATTGCAAGTATCACTGACGATCGTCTAGCATACTTGCAATAAGCGGATGCTGTGTTTTTGAAGATTGCGCGGATTTTTCTTTTGTCTCAAACGTAAATCTAAATGTCATTGAATACCCTTAGCGATATACTGGATAGACTTAATAAGCGCGGAGCTCGCTTTTTTAGAATTACAATTATTTAACATTTCTTTATTGCAAGTATCACTGACGATCGTCTAGCATACTTGCAATAAGCGGACATTGTGCGCCAAAAAAATTGTGCGGGTTTTATTCTCGCCGCAAACAAAGATCTAAATGCCATTGAATGCTCTGGCAATATACTTGGATAGATTTAATAAGGCTAAGCGTACCTCAATCTAAATACTATTAAATACCCCTAGCAATATGCTTTGGATAGATTTTATAAGCGTGGAGTTCTCCTCTTTAAAACCTCAATTATTTAACCTTTTTCAATAGATTATTTGGCAACAAGAAGTGTAATTTATGTTAGTTTTAGACAGACAGGTGTTTTTTTTGGAAAAGTCTGTTAAAATTAACTCTTATGGAATTTAAAAGAACAATTTTATCAAACGGTATGAGGGTTATTTTAGTTCCGCAGAAAGATAATGTTGCGGCAACTATTTTAGTATTGGTTGAGGCCGGTTCAAAATACGAGACTAAAGAAATTAACGGTTTGTCTCATTTTTTGGAGCATATGTGTTTTAAAGGCACGAAAAAGCGGCCTAAGGCGATTGATATTGCGGGCGCTTTGGATGGAATAGGCGCGGAATATAACGCTTTTACTTCTCATGAGTGGACCGGATATTATGCTAAAGTCCAGTCCCATAAAAACGAGGAAGCATTAGATATTATTTCTGATTTATATTTAAATCCTGTTTTTGATGAGAAAGAGATTGAAAAAGAAAAAGGCGTGATTATTGAAGAGATAAATATGTACGAAGATATTCCGCAGAGAAAGGTAAATGATAATTTTATGGAATTGCTTTATGGAAATCAGCCGGCCGGATGGAGTATTGCGGGAACAAAAGAAAATATTAGAAATATGACAAAGCAAGATTTTTTAAAATACAGAGGCGAGCATTATGTCGCAGGCGCTACAACTTTGGTTGTTGCGGGAAATTTTGACGAAGATAAGTTTTTGAAAAAAATTGAAGAGGATTTTTCCAAAATGCCTACAGATAAGAAACATGGCAAATTGAAAGTTAAAGAATCACAAGAAAAACCGGAGGTTCATATTCAATTTAAAGAATCCGACCAGACGCATATCATCTTGGGCTGCCGCGCTTTTTCGGTTGAAGATGAAAGAAAATACGCGCTTGATGTTTTGGGAGATGTTTTGGGCGGCGGGATGAGCTCAAGACTGTTTCAGAAAGTTCGTGAAGAGCTGGGCGCCGCTTATTATGTTCGCGCCGGTTCCGATATGTTGAGTGACCACGGTTTTTTCGCCGTTTCTGCCGGAGTTGACCACGCCAGAATGGATATTGTTATAGAAGCTATTCTTGAAGAATTAAAACGAACTGCGGATGAAGAAATACCTGCTGTAGAATTACAGCTAGCAAAGGACCATTTAACCGGCAGACTGCTTTTAGGGCTTGAAACATCGGACGCGATTGCGAATTATTATGGCGGCCAGGAAATCTTGCGTCAAGAACTTAAAAATCCAGAACAGCTTATTGAAAAAATAAATGCGGTTACGGCAGGAGAGATTATGGAAGTTGCAAAAGAAATTTTTAAGAGCGAAAAACTTAATTTGGCTCTTATCGGCCCTTTTAAGGAAAAAGAAAAGATTGTTAATATCTTAAATTTTGCTTAAATACCCGTTTTAATATAAATTTAAAGTATGGATTATTTTAACGAATGGGATATCTAATACTATTAAAATCATGATTATCAGAAATAAACTTCCAATTTTATTGATAGTTTTCACAATTGTTGCGATTTTTGTTCCTTTAAATGTTTTAGGGCAAAACAGTGAAGGTTTGTTAACGGGCAAGATATTGGATCCTGAAGGAAGAGTTATAAAAGATATTGATGTAAGAGTTTTTGCTTACAGAAAAGGCGAATGGATTGAAGGATTTTTTATCAAAGCTGAAGGAAGTTATAGGATTCAACTCCCTGTTGGCGAATGGTTTATCGGAGCCGAAGTAAACCCGGAGTCAGGATTTACAGGTTCGGAAATTAATTTGCCGATTAGCGTTAACGGTTTTGCTGTGGCGCAAAATATTTCTTTAAAGCGATTGTCCGCTATTATTTCAGGAAAAGTCTTAAAACCGGACGGTTCAAAGTTCCCAAAAGCATTAGTCAGTTTATCTAGTTTGCCTATACATCTCTCAACTGAAACTGATTCAAATGGCGTTTATAGGTTTCTTGTTCCGGCAGGGAGATATTTATTGCGAGCTTTTTCATCTCCTGAAAAGGGCGGCATTAATCCGAAGTCGGAAACGCTTGATTTAAAAAACGGCCAATTGGCGAATTTAAGTTTGGTTTTTAAGCCGAGCGATGTAAAAATTTTCGGACAAATTTCGCTTTTCAATTCTCCAAGCCCCGCTTTGATTTGGGCGTGGTCGGATGAAGGAGGTTATAGCGAGGCAAAGGCAGATAATTCCGGAAATTATCAATTAAAAGTGAAAGCAAATGAAGTATGGCATATTAAAGCCGTCCGCGAGCTAGATATTTCCCCTTATGAGAGCCGGCAATTTGATGTTTCTGTTAAAAAAGAAGATATAGAGCTTGATATTGAATTATTGTCTCCAGTTTCAAAATTACCCAAAAGAAGAATTGAGAAGTTCTATTTATCAAATACCGATTCGGTGTCGCTTGAATTATCTAACGGGGTGCGTCTTTCTCTGCCTCCCGGAGCCGTGCCAGAAGGAGAGTTGGCTATAAATATAGTTCCTTTTATCGGCACAAACCAGAAATCAGTTGACGTTGTGGGCAGTGCCTATAGAATCAATCTCTACGACAGAAACAATCAACCTATTCGGAAATTAAAGAAAAGCGGCGTTCTTGAATTGCCTTATACGGATAATGATTTAAAAAAAGTAAATGCGGACGAAAATAATTTAAAAGTATTTTTTTGGGATGATAATGCTTCGGCATGGCGATCTAACGGTAATTCGGTTGTAGTGAAAAAAGATAAGTTTCTTCTTGGTCTTGTTAGTCATTTTTCTGAATTTGTAGTTGCCGACCCTGAGGGAGGGGGAGCTCCTCCTGAGGGAGGAGGAGAGGGAGGAGAAGGATCTTCTGCTTCAGTAGAGTCTTCTGGAGGAGGTGGCGGCGGCGGCGGAAGTTTTACTCCTGTTAGCCCGCCTCCTCCTACTGCTCCATCTATTATAAATGCTTCTGCTAGCCAAGATTCTGTTACTGTTACTTTTTTTGATTTTATTGTAAGTAAGAATGAAAGATACAAACTTCAAAGAAGTGTTGAGCCTAGTAATTTTAATGATATTGGCGAACCTATAAACGCGTCGCCTTTTGTTGATTCTTACAATTTAAAACCCGGAATGAAATATTATTATAGGATTATTGCTCAAAATGATTTCGGAGAATCTTTGCCTTCTCCTGTCGCTTTAGTGACAATCCCTGCTGATACAGAAGCTCCCTCAATAAGCGATGGTGTTGAGGTTGTTGTTCAGGGTGGCAGGGTTACATTCACATTCACTACTAATGAAATTGCTAAATCTTCCGTTAATTATAGCATTGACTCTGCTTCAGAATCAAGTTTAGTAAACAATAATTTTCTAAACCTTCATTCTTTAACAGGGCCTGTCCAGCCTGACGCAATTTACAGATATCAGATTACTGTTACAGATGAGGCGGGGAATATTACCTCCAGTCCTGTTGAAACTTTTACTTCTCCGTCATTATCTTCAACTCTTGATGCGTCTTCAGATGGCACTTCTCAGTCTGACGAGCCATCGCCTATATCTGATAATAATAAATTAAATTTAAAGATTCTCGAAGACCTTAAAAATTTTATTTTTACACGGACACTTACAATAGGATCTACAGGAACAGATGTATTTAATTTACAGCGGGCATTAAATTCTTTAGGATATATTATTGCAAACTCTGGCCCGGGTTCTTCCGGAAATGAAACATTTTATTTTGGCCAACTTACAGCAGAAGCCTTAAAAATGTTTCAAAAACAAACCATTTCAAGTATTTTGATAAAACAGGGAATTCCTAACGGAATTAATATTTTTGGGCCAAGCAGTATAGAGGCAATGAATAACATTCTTAATGGTTCGTATCCCGGCTCTTAGAGTAAATTATTCAATTAAATTATTTTTTATTTTTTAGCTTTCTTTTAAGGTTTTTAATTTAATATGCCGCCATCTGTCAAAACTCATTTAGAAATTTCTTCTTTTGCAGTTTATTATCTTTAAATTTTAAGTTTGAATTTTAATAGTTACATATAACTGTACTTTTTGACGATCGTCAAAAAGTACAGTTATGTTCCACTTGTTATGTTATCATCTTGTAGTTTTTCCGTCAATGAATTAGACTGATATAATGGATTCAAAGGGATTTAATTTGAGTTGGGATGTTCTTTGGAAGATACTTTTTGTATTTTTTATAGGTTGGCTTTTGTTTGTAGCGCGGGATGTTGTTGCGGCAATTTTGCTTGCAATTGTTGTTTCTACCGCTTTTGGCCCATTTGTGGATTTTCTGCAAAAAAATAAAATTCCAAGAATATTGGGAACTTTATTAATTTACCTCTTTGCTATTTTTGTATTCGGATTTTTAATCTATGCTTTTATTCCGGTTATTCTAACGGAGCTGACGAATCTGATAACTTTTGCCACTGAAGTTTTAGGGCAAGATTCCGGAATTCTTAATATCAAAAATATAATTGATTCTCTGACTTTTGACCTTAATAAAACAGCCGAACTTCTTTTTAGCGGTAATGTTTCTCTATTGGGCGTCGCTTCTAAATTTTTAGGAGGCATTTTATATGTTATTGCTATTTTTGCAATATCGTTTTATTTAAATGTCGGGCGTGACGGGGTCAAAAAATTTATAGTCGCGCTTTTACCCGATGAATATGAGGATAAATTCATTAACATATATACAAGAACTTCTAAAAAAATCGGTGCTTGGTTTAGGGGCCAATTGTTTTTAAGTTTAGTTGTGGGCGTTGTTACATTTTTCGGACTTTGGTTTTTGGGGGTTAAATATAGTTTGCTCTTCGGGCTTTTGGCGGGCATTTTTGAAATCGTGCCTTTTGTGGGACCTATTTTAACCGGTATGATAGCTGTTATGGTTGCTTTTGGGGAATCTACTTCACTCGCTTTTTATGTTTTAATACTTTTTGTCGTTATTCAACAGTTGGAAAATAATACATTGGTCCCAGTTGTAATGAAATATACAACTTCGCTTGATCCTGTTGTGATACTTTCGGCAGTTATGATAGGGGGAACCGCATTTGGGATAACTGGTCTTGTTTTGGCTGTTCCTGTTGCGGTTTTTTTGGAAGAAGGGTTTGAGTATTTAGCTGATAAGAAAAAGCAGAGCAGAAAAAATCAATCGGCTTAATTTTAATTTTGTTGAAAAAAATCTATGTTTGCGGTAGTTTTAACAAAATGGAAGCTTTTTTTGTATCAACGTCAATAGCGTATGTAAATGCGGATCCGCATATAGGATTTGCGCTTGAGTTAGTTCAAGCGGATGTTTTAGCTA
>Ga0210057_1007779_pt1 | contig 12866 bp, 12 predicted proteins | sample CryGeyCG2114_010_2_FD_183968 | JGI IMG/M metagenome (GOLD analysis project Ga0210057, IMG submission 183968) | Groundwater microbial communities from aquifer - Crystal Geyser CG10_big_fil_rev_8/21/14_0.10 (SPAdes) (version 2) | ecosystem: Environmental > Aquatic > Deep subsurface > Groundwater ... | reverse complement strand
AGAAAATTATTTTTTGGCGCTCTTTTGCCCTCGTGACGGGAGGAGCATTAATTACCATTGGTGGTTTTATATTTTGGTTTTCCCCATGGTTTTATTTTTCACCATTTCTGTTAATTCTTTCAGGTGGTATTGGTCTATTGGGATTTTTGATTGGTTCAGTAATGGCTATTGCTTTCCAGCCTCCTCGGAAAAAATTTGTAGAGAAAATAACCTAAGATGAAAAAATTTGAGATTTTAGAGCATAAAGCGGATTTAAAAATTAGGGCTTTTGGCAAAACCAAAGAAGAACTTTTCTCAAATATGCTTTTAGCCATGGCAGAGTCGCAGAAGCCGGAAATTAGTGGTAAATCAAAAATAAAAAGAGATATTAAAATAAAATCCTTAGACCTACCTACCCTGCTGATTGATTTTTTAAATGAGGTCCTATATTTGAGCCAGGTTAACAAAGAAGTATATCTTGATTTTAAATTCAAAAAGTTTAAAGATAATGAATTAGAGGGAGAATTAATCGGTCAGAAAATAGATAAGTTTAAAGAAGATATTAAAGCTGCCACCTTCCACAATTTAGAAGTAAAACAAACCGAAAATAAAAATTGGGAGGGAACTGCATTGTTTGATATTTGATAAAGTCCTTTCATAATTTAAGGAGGAAGCCGGCAATGATAGAAGAAAATAGTTTAGAATGTCCGAATTGCAGGGGGAAAACGATATTAAAACCAAGAGTTTATTATGGGGTTTTCAGAAATTCAAGGCAGCCAGATGGTGTTTGTGGAAACTGCGGTGCTTTTTACTGGAAACGTCCCGGGAAGACCATTCCTTCTATTATTATTAAGTCTGTAGAACAAAAAGAGGGACAAGAGCCAAAAAAATGGGACTGGTTTAAAGCATTTATAGAACAAGAAGAGAAAAAAAGAGAATAAGAAAAGGACATTCCCCGTAAAAGAGCCGTAACTAAAAGGCGGCTCTTTTTTAATTGAAATTACCTTAAAAATTAGATAAAATTAACCATCACTATGCAAAAGTCAGATTTTAAAAAAATAACAAATTGGCTTTGGGAAGCCCCCAAATCTTTTAGGCAAGACATGCGGGTTCCTGCCAGGGCTTACGTTTCAGAAAAAATGTTGGAAGAGAGTTTGAAAGATAAATCTCTTGAGCAGTTGATAAATGTTGCAACCCTGCCCGGAATTATAAATTACGGCATTGCCATGCCCGACATGCACGAGGGTTATGGTTTTCCCATTGGCGGGGTGGCAGCAGTGGATGTGAAAAGTGGAGTGGTTTCTCCCGGCGGAGTTGGGTACGACATAAACTGCGGGATGAGGCTTTTGGAATCGGACTATAAAGAAGGAGAAATTAAACCCTATTTGGATAAGTTAGCAACTGAAATCCAAAAAGAAGTGCCTTCAGGCCTGGGCCGGGGCAGAAAAGTAAAAATTGACATTAACTCAATAAACAAAATTTTAGAGCGGGGAAGCCAGGAGTTGGTTGAACAGGGCTACGGTGAAAAGAATGACTTGGAAAACTGTGAATCGCAAGGCCGGCTGCCAACAGCCGATTCTTCCTGCGTTTCTGATTATGCCAAAAACCGCGGCAGAGACCAGGTGGGTACTTTGGGTTCGGGCAATCATTTTTTGGAAATCCAGAAAGTCAGTGAGATTTTTGACGCTGAGACAGCCAGGGCTTTCGGTTTGTTTCAGGACCAGGTAGTAGTTATGATTCATACGGGTTCCCGGGGCTTGGGCCATCAGATTGCCACCGATTATATCCGTATAATGATGCAGGCAATGCCGAAATACGGCATAAGGCTGTCGGACCCGGAGTTAGCCGCCTGTCCGATAGATTCTCCGGAGGGAAAAAAGTATTTTTCTGCCATGTCTTGCGGAGCCAACTACGCCTGGGCTAATCGCCAAATGATTGCCCACTTTGTAAGAACGGCCTGGAAAAGAATTTTAGGCGGGAAATCCGCTTCTTTATTTTCTCTTTATGATGTTGCCCATAATATTGCCAAACTTGAAAAACACAAAGTTGCGGGAAAAGAAATGGAACTTTGCCTCCACCGAAAAGGAGCCACCCGAGCCTTCCCTCCGGAGCATCCGGAAATACCAGCAAAGTATAAAAAAGCCGGTCAGCCGGTTTTAATTCCGGGAAGCATGGGTACTGCTTCTTATATTTTGGCGGGTCAAAAAGAAGGAGAACAGGCCTTTTATTCCACCTGCCACGGTGCAGGCAGAACAATGTCCCGGCATGCGGCCGCCAGAGCGATGTCCGGCGAGGAGGTGGTAAAAAATTTGGAATCAAAAGGTATTATTTGTAAATGTTGGTCTCTGCGGGGGATCGCCGAAGAAGCGCCGCAAGCATATAAAGACGTTGACGAAGTGGTGGAAGTGGTGCATAATGCAGGATTGTCGAGAAAAGTGGCGAGATTGACGCCTCTGGCAGTAATCAAGGGCGAGTGATTAATGAAGAAAATGCCAAAATCTTTAAGAAAATACATCCGTGGAGAAAAAGCCCGAATCCGCCGGGATTTTTTCGGTTTCAAGAAGCAAAAAGAATTGATAGATGAATTGTATAACAAATTTTTAAAACAACCTGTCGCAGAAAAAACAGAAAAGATAAAGAAAACTGTCCCGCTGTAAGCGGGACAGTTTTTAGCTTGTCCTGAAAACATTGAAGGATTAGAATAAAGTCATGCGTACAGGAATTGCCACAGTTCCTCTTGATTACGGCCGTTGCCCCCGCTGGCTTTTTGAAAGGATGAAACAACTGGGGCGGGGGATTGCCACGGCTATCGTGGAGGAATTCGGCCCGGAAGAATTTATAAGAAGATTATCCGACCCGGTTTGGTTTCAATCTTTGGGCTGCGTTATGGGATTTGATTGGAACTCTTCCGGATTAACCGTTACCACCTTGGGCGCTTTGAAGGCCGGTCTTTTTGAAATACAGGACAGGCTGGGTATTTATGTTTGCGGCGGAAAAAGAGAATCAAGAAAAACGCCGGAAGAAATTACCGCCTACGGTATTTCCCGGCAGTTTTCTTTCTCTTCTGAATTAATTTACGCCTCGAAAATGGCGGCAAAAGTTGATTCCTCTTTGATCCAGGCCGGCTATCAGATTTATCAGCATAATTTTCTCTTCAGCAAATCCGGGAATTGGGTGGTAGTTCAGCAGGGGATGAATACCGAGAACCAAACAGCCAGGCGTTATCACTGGCTTTCTTCAGGCCTGAAACAGATTGAAGATAAAAAAGACTTTATTGAAGAACCGCATTCAGGAATCGCCTCGGAATTAAGGGTAAGACCTTTGAACCTGACGGCTAAAAAGAGCAAAGACAACAGAGTTGTCTCTCTGGGGTTGGTCAGAGAAACGCCAAAGACTTTTTTAAAAGATCTGGATTTGATACAGACAAAGAGGGCGAAAAATTTAACCGAGATGTCGCTTCGTAATAAGGAATTTTACTGGCATCCGGTGGTTGAAGAAAAATTTGATTTGAAGAGATTGGAAAAAACAATTTTAGGCGCCAAAGAGAAAGGCCCCGAAGATTTTGAGGGTTTCCTTTCTTTAAAAGGAATAGGTCCTAAAACCATCAGGGCGCTTTCTTTGGTTTCGGAGATAATTTACGGAGCCCGACCCTCGTATGAAGACCCGGCCAGATACACTTTCTCAGTCGGCGGCAAGGACGGCACCCCCTATCCGGTTGACAGAGCTACTTACGATAAAACCTTGGCGATAATGGAAAAAGGGATAAAAAACAGCCTCATTTCTTTAAGGGAAAAAAACGAGGCACAGCAGCGGCTCGTCAGACATTTTTAACCATGTAGGTATTTTCCAGTCTATATCCTAATTTCCGAAAATAATCTCTGGCGCCTACGCCGGCAATTACGCTGATCCGCCGGCTGGCGGATTCTCTTTTTACAATCTCTTCCGCTTTTTTTATTAATTTTTTACCAAGCCCTTTATGCTGCGGCGAATTAGCGGAGAACTGTTCTCCACTAATGGGAATCTGCTGGCCATAGGTATGAATTTCACGGATAATCATTTTGTTATCGGAAGTTATACGGAGGCGCAACAAACTATAAAGTTTATCCCTTCTTTTGTTCTCAAAACTCAAAAATATTTCTTTCCCTCCAGATGCTTTGTAATCTTGACGGAATAAATACAATTTTTCTCTTGGGTTATATTTTTCTCTTACTTCCCTGCATCTTATACAATTACACTGCCAACCTTCTTTTTTCATTTTTTCTGATATAACCTGGCGGAGATTAGAAATTTTAGCGGGACCGGCAATAACCAGCTGGGACGGAATATCTCTGCTTATTCTCTGGATTCTGACATAATAAGGAATATTTTTTTTGATTTTTTTAATAAGACCGATCAGTTGAATTTTCGTATAGGGTTTGTATTTTTTCTTTTTCCACCATTTATAAAGAGGCGCCTCCCGCAATAGCGCACAGGGGTAAATTTTTAAGAGGTCGGGCTGAAAATCGGGACTTTCGAAAAGTTCTTCAAACATCTTTTCATCTTTTTTCAAGCTGGAACCAAATAAATTGGGCATCATCTGATATAAAACCTTAAACCCGGCATCCTTTAAAAGTTTTGTGGCTGAAATCGTTTCTTTCACTCCGTGTCCCCGCAGATTTTTCTTTAAAACATCATCATATATACTTTGGACTCCCAATTCAACCATTGTTACCCCAAAATTCCTCAATTTTCTGATTTCATTAATAAGGACCTTGCCTTTGGCAAGAACCTTGTTACTCGCTCCGCTCGTAATGAAATCGGGCCTGGTTTCGACAGATAAGCCCACAATCCTATGTTTAGATTTCTCGTTTAATCTTTGTGACTTTCGGAGATCGGAACTCCGAAAGTCATTGCAGGCTTCAAAACATCTTTTGACAAACCAATCCTGATAAGTTTTCGGATAATAACTCCAGGTACCGCCAACAATTCTCAACTCTATTTTGTCTGTTGGGTGGCCCTCCACTTCCAACATTTCAATTCTTTTTTGAGTCTGCAAATAGGGGTCGAATCCCAAGCTTTTAGCTCTTTCTACCGCCGGCTCTCCGGAAACATAACTTTTAGGTATCCCGCTTTCAGCAGGGCAATAAAGGCATCTTCCCGGGCAGGGATAGCTTTTTGTCAAAACCGAAATATTCACAATTCCCGATAAGGAACGAATCGGTCTCGTCTGAAGCAATGATTCTAAAAGGGCGGATTTCTTCAACCCTTTCTTTTTCAGCAATTCATGATAAGTTTTTAGTAGAGCGATATTGGTCGGGCAGGGTATTTTATAATCCTTCGCCATTCTTCTTTTTGCCACCGCTAGAGCCTCGGGAGTTTTGATTTTCTTCCGAATTAAATTTTTGATTAAATTTTTTATTGCCTGCCCCGTAGGGTCGCGAAGCGACTCCTTCGGGGTATTTTCTAACTTATTCATGGATAAAGATTACGCAAAATATTTAACAGACAAAACGAGAGAAAATTATAATTTGACCGCCGAAGCTTATACGAGAACGAGATCTTTTATTCCGGAAGACATTAAACTTTTAGCCGAATATGCAAAAGAAGGAGACAAGGTTCTGGATTCGGGTTGCGCCAGCGGCAGGTTGTACGGTATTTTAAGGGGCAGAAAAGCAGATTATTTTGGGATAGACATTTCTGAAAGGTTAATTGAAATCGCCCAAAAAAGTTACCCGGAAGGGAAATTTCAAACCGCCGACGCTTTTAATTTACCATTTCCAGACAATTTTTTCGATAAGGTTTTTAGCGTTTCGGTTCTGCATAATATCCCTTCGGAAGATTTCCGATTTCGATATCTGAAAGAAACAAAAAGGGTTTTGAAGCCGGGAGGTCTTTTAATTTTGAGAGTTTGGGACTTTTGGCGGAGAAAAGCCTTTTTTAAGTCGCTCTTCAAATTTACTTTTTTAAAATTAATTGGTAAATCTAAATTAGATTATAAAGATGTTTTTGTGCCCTGGAAAAATTCAGTCGGAGAAGTATTCCTGCAGCGTTATTTCCACTGTTTTACTAAAAAAGAACTTGAAAAATTAACGGGAAAAACAGGTTTTATAATAAAAAAAAGTTGGCGGGCAGGAACGGACCCGAGAACCAACATCTATTTAATTGCGGAAAAACGGCCAGTCCCCATAGCTTAACGGACCCTGTACTAAAATTTGTCCCCGTAGTTCAATTGGACAGAACATCTCCCTCCGGAGGAGAAGATTGACTGTTCGAATCAGTCCGGGGACACAGCCAAATTTAATACAGGGCAGGCGCCGCGCGAACCCTCCCTGCCCCGTTATCGCCGAAGGCGATTTACGGGGCGGAGGTTGAGATTCAAGTTCGATTCTTGGTGGGGACACAAAATTGACAAAATTTTTTAATACCATTAAACTTTCTATTAAGGGGGTGCGAGCTTTATGCTCAATGGACAGATAGTTTTTGATGGAGGAGACAAAAGCAGCTGCCCAGTGAATTGTCCATCTGGACTAAGTAATCGTCGAGTTCGTCAAGAACTATTTCCCCCTTAAAAATATGTGGGCAAGAGATTGCCCATATATTTTTTCCCTTGAATTTGTTAAAATTAAACTACCATGGACAATCATTTTAAAATAGCAGTTTCGGGCGCCGCCCAATTGGAAGTTTGCAGCAAAAATGCGACAAAACTGGCCCGGGAAGTGGGGAAAGAGATTGTTCGTCAGAACTGTATTTTAGTTACCGGAGCTACGACCGGTATTCCTTATTACGCCGCCAAGGGCGCTCAGGAAGCGGGAGGAGTTTCTATTGGTTTTTCACCCGCCGTTTCCAAATCAGCTCACGTTAAAACTTACAAACTTCCGATAGATGCTTTCGACGTAATGGTCTATACGGGTTTTGATTATGCCGGCAGGAATCTTTTAATGACGAGAGCCGCTGACGGCGTGATTGTCATTTGCGGCAGAATGGGCACTTTAAATGAATTTACCATTGCTTTTGAAGACCAAAAACCAATCGGCGTTCTGGAGGGTTCCGGCGGTACGGCCGACAGGATTCGGGAACTGACAAAGGGGCCATTCCGCGGAGAAATGAAAATTGTTTATGAAAAAGACCCTAAAAAATTAGTGGGAAAATTAATCAAATTAATTAAAAAAGGTCGCGTTTAAATAAATTAAAAATTTTTAAAATATGCCCGAAGAAAAAAAAGCCACAGAGGGAAAATTGATAGGAAAAGTTACCCATTATTTTGGGAACATAAACGTGGCGGTGATAAAACTCACCGATAAACTGAAAGAAGGCGACACCATCAGGATTGTCGGCGGAGAAACTGATTTTAATCAGGCCGTCGATTCTATGGAAGTGGAACACCAAAAAATAAAAGAAGCGAAAAAGGGTGACTCCATCGGTCTGAAAGTTGCGCAAAAAGTCAGAGAGGATTACAAAGTTTTCAAAGTTTAAAAATTATTTTTTATGGATTCACAAATCATTTTCCAGCTATTTTTAGCTGCTATTTTAGGCAGTTTAATCGGTTTGGAAAGGGAAATAAAAAGAAAGGGAGCTGGTCTCCAAACTTACAGTTTGGTGGCTTTGGGGGCCTGTTTTTTTACCGTGGTGGCATTGTCTTTTGCTGAACTTAAAATAATTAGTGATCCCGCCCCGATAATTTTAGCAATAGCTTTAGGGACGGGGTTTCTGGGCGCGGGCGCCATCTCGCACGGAGACAGAAAAACTGAAGGGCTGACAACCGCTGCCGGAGTTTGGCTGACAGCCGCTATAGGCCTGGCCGTGGGAGCTAATTTTCTGTCGCTGGCGCTTTTGGGAACTTTTTTGGCCCTTTTGATTTTAGCGGGATTGGGCTTGATTGAAGAAAAACTATTTAAAGAAAAAGAACAGTAGGTTTCTCAGTATGAAGTTTTTCGCCGATTTTCATCTGCATTCGAAATACTCCCGAGCCACTTCCCGGAACATGGATTTGGAGAACCTGGATAAATGGGCGAAGATTAAAGGAATTAAAGTTTTAGGCACGGGCGACTTCACTCATCCCGAATGGTTTAATAATTTAAGAGAAAAACTCGAGCCGGCAGAAACCGGCCTTTTTAAATTAAAGAAGACGGAAGACCAAACCCGTTTTCTTTTGACAAGCGAAATTAGCTGTATTTATTCGAAAAAAAACAGGGTCAGAAAGATTCATATTATAATCTTTGCTCCTTCCTTCGAAACAGCGGAGAAAATCAACGCTCAGCTCGGCTGGGTAGGTAATTTGAAATCTGACGGCAGACCCATTTTGGGGCTAGATGCAAAGGAGTTGGCGAAAATCGCCTTAAGCGCTTCGCCTGATTGTTTAGTTGTGCCGGCTCATATCTGGACTCCCTGGTTTTCCATTTTCGGTTCCAAATCGGGCTTCGATTCAATCGAAGAATGTTTTGAAGAATATTCCAAATACATTTTTGCCGGAGAAACCGGCCTTTCTTGTTATGACACCAAAACTGAAGTACTTACTGAAAATGGATGGAGAAAGTTTTCCCAAGTCACCCAAAAAGATAAAATTTGCACTCTTAATTCCGGTACCGAAGAAATTGAATATCAAAATTCACAAAAAATCTATCGATCAAAATACCAAGGGAAGATGTATCAATTAAAAACAAAAAGGGCCGATTTACTTGTTACTCCAAACCATAATCTATTATATGCTCCAGCTGATTTTCATACGCGGAGACCTTATAAATTGAAAGAGGCCCACGACTTATTCGGAAAATCAAAGATATTACGAAAAGATGGTATATGGAGAGGAGAAACGCCGCAGTATTTTACGTTACCCGAAGTAAAGATACGACATGGAAGCAGATTTTATTCCGGTCTTAGAACTAAAATAGCAAAAAAGCTTCCCATAGAACCTTGGCTCAAGTTTTTTGGCTTCTGGGTTGCCGAAGGGTGGACTACGGAAGGCGGGAATGGGGATTATGCCATTTGCGTCTGTAACCAGAATTATAAGTTGATGACCGAGATGAAGCACATTCTTGAAAGTTTTGGATACACGGTATTCTGGGATAAAAAAGTGACGAACACGATTCGGGTAAGAAATTATCAGCTTTTTCACTACTTGCAGCAATTCGGAAAAGCTTCCGATAAATATATCCCTGCGGGAGTAAAGAGCTTATCAAAAGAGCTCCTCGGGATATTTTTTGAGTATTACATTAAGGGCGACGGACACGTGTATGGACGTAGCGGGAAAGGGTTGTCGGCTACTACAATATCTGTACGTTTGCGAGATGATCTTCAAGAGATTGCCCTCAAAATAGGAATTTCCGCATACTACAAACTGCACAATAAGAAGGGCACAGTATTTTCGTCTCCATCTCAAAAAAAAGAGTATAGGCAAAGTGCAGATTCTTGGAATATTTATTTTATACGGCGAAACCGGCACGCCATCATTCCGTCTGAGATGAAAAAATACGGACGCAAAGAAGAGTGGGTTGACTATAATGGGATGGTTTACTGTGTTTCAGTGCCAAATCGTGTTGTATATATTCGGAGAAATGGAATTCCACTTTGGTGCGGGAATTCCGACCCGCCGATGAACTGGCGTCTGTCGTCTTTGGATAAAATAACTTTAATTAGCAACTCAGACGCTCACAGCCCCCAAAAGATTGGTCGGGAAGCAAATGTTTTTGATACAGAGATTAGTTATCAATCAATTACTGAAGCAATAAAATCCAAAAACCCCCAGAAATTCTTATATACGATTGAGTTTTTCCCCGAAGAGGGAAAATATCATTTCGACGGCCATAGGCTATGCGGGATTAAACTGTCGCCGCAGGAAACGAAGAAATATAACGGGATTTGTCCGGTTTGCGGCAAGCCTTTAACCGTCGGAGTTTTAAACCGGGTCGAGGAATTAGCGGACCGGGAAGAAAATTTTAAACCCGCGGGCGCGATACCGTTTAAAAATTTGGTTCCTTTGGGAGAAATTATCGCCGATGCCATAGGCCAGACGCCCGGCACCAAAGAAGTTGACAAGCAATATTATAATTTAATCGAAAAATTCGGTTCAGAGTTCAACATCCTTATTGACGTCCCAAAAGAAGAATTAAAAAATGCAACGCTCTCGCAAATTGCCGAGGCAGTAGTCAGAGTGAGGGAGGGCAAGGTTTTTAAAGAGCCGGGATACGACGGCGTTTACGGGAAAATAAAAATTTTCGCCGGGGAAGAAGAAAAAAAACCGTTGAAACAAACAACTTTATTTTGAGCGCAGCGAGAAACTTTATTTTAAGCAAAGCGAGAAACAAGGTTCTTCTTGCGAAGCAACAAGGTTCTTATTTTAACCCCTTTTCTTGACTTGATAAAATAGATGTGGTATTAATTAGAACAGTTTTAAAGGTCGTTTTTTATTCGTAAAATTCGAAATCTATGGCATTCCAAAAATTTGAAGGAGGCTCAAAAAAGGATTTTTCTCCCAGGCCTATGATAAAAGGGAACTGGAAATGTTCCGGCTGTAACGTGGAGATAACCGAACTTCCTTTTGAACCAGCTGCTGACAGACCGATTTACTGCAGAGAGTGCTGGTCGAAGAAAAGAGCCGAAAAACTCGAAAAGTAAAAAAGAGCCCCGCCAGAACATGTTCTGGCGGGGTTTCAGTTACGCCTTGGATATCCAGCTAATCGTATTTTCTTTTATTGTAAATTTTCCATCCATGAATTTTTCGATTACCCAAATGTTAGTTTTTGCATGTTTTGTAATTTCAGAAACAGACACAGAACTTTTAGCAGAGAATAAAGCCATATAGGGTAAAATTTGGTCGGCTAGATGTTTGTCTAAACAAGCATCGGATTTAGCTATTTTTAACAATTCCGAAGCCGCCTCTTTGCCGACGTCTTCCGCCCTTTTTCCCAATTTTCCCAAATTATCAGTTCCGATTACGGTATTTTCGAATTCGGAAATTAAACAAATATGGCTTCCGGGAGATTCCGTTTCACAATACTCTATTCTTTCTTCAAGCGGCAATTTTAATTTTCCCAAAACTTCTCTGACTCCGGCTATCTGCCTTTCGGCGACTTTTTTTTCTTTTAATGCATCAGAGGCGCCGGAAAAGGCAGTGATTTTTTTAAACCCGCCTCTTTCGGTTAAGTTAATAAATTTAGGCCTCGAAGGAAAAACTAAAACTTCCACCTTTGCCCCGCCCGCGGGATAATATCCTCTTTTCATAATTTTGATTTCCATCTTCACTCCCATTTTTTCCAATATTTTTAAAAAAACATATTGCAGATAATCCATCGTCGGCGAGAAAAAAGTATCAGTTGCCCCGCCCTCAAAAGTTATTTTTACAGGGTTGGAAGCTTGCCCTGAGTTTTTCGAATGGGCAAACAAAGAAGGGGGAATCAGGGTTTGTAAAAGCAAAGTAATGCTTCCTGCGGTTTCGATTTTTATTTCAAGAGAAATTTTTCTTTCCAGAGAAATTTTTCTTTCAAGAGAATACGGGCCTTCTTTGATATCGCCGGGCGAAAATTCAATTTCGCTTGAACCCAATTTATCGCCCTCCAACTTCCCGTTGCAAAGTCGGGCAAGAGCCTGAATCCCCAGAAGATGCTGCATAGCCAGGCCCTGTCTTTCTCTTCCTTTCCTGATATTAAAAATCCGGCAAGGCTTTTGAGTGATTGCCGATAAAGATACAGCCGTCCTCAGTATTTGTCCGCCTCCTTCTAAATATGAACCGTCAATTTCAATCATGGTACTTTATTTTATTATTGCGGAATTTTTCAATTCTCGCAATAAATAAGAGGAACTCACCTAAGCAAAAGCGAAGGCGAGCAGGGACATTTGATTTTTTACAGAATTAATACAAAATGATAAGTTTTAATTAGAAAGATGAATAAAGATATCGAACTAATTTCTCAACTAAATAAAGACTGGCAGCCGGGGGAAATAAAAGTAAAAAGAGCCGGCGGCCAGACAAACAGAAATTATATTGTTCAATACAAGAATAAAAAGTTTTTTGTCCGGCTTCCATGGGGGAGAGCCGACATTGTCGACAGAAAAGCGGAGGCCCGAAATGTTCTGGCATTAGCAGGGTGCAATAAATTAAAAAATATATTGCCGAAGTTTTATCTTTACGTTTTTGACGGAAAAAATATTTTATGTCCGAAAGAAAGGGCCGATTTTCCAAACGGCACCATGATAACGGAATACATCGAGGGCAGGGACATAAACGGTGAAGATATTGAAAGACCCGAAATTCAGACGGCATTGATAAAAACTCTTCATACTTTCCATTCAAGCGGAGTCAGGTTTTTCAATTCTTATGATGTTTTTCGGGACGAAATTCTGAAATATGGGAAAAAAGCCAAGAAATATCCGATCGGAAAGCTTGTAAAAAAAGACGAAATCAAAAAAATAGAAAAAATCGGGAGAGAGGCCAAAAGACAGCTCGTCCTTGGCGGGAAAATTTCAACCCACAACGATCTGATTTTCGAAAACTTAAGACTAGGAGAAAACGGAAAGGTTTATCTTTTGGATTTTGAATACGCTGGTTTTAATATCAGAAATGGTCTTTATTATGATTTAGGAATTATTTTAGGCGGAAATCTTTTTCAAAAGAATCCGATAAAAATCAAAACTTTTGAAGAACTTTTGAAAAAAGCAGGAAAAATTTATGAAAAGAAATTAGATAAAAAGAAAATATATTTCGGAGCTTTAATTAATATTTTAGTTATGTTCTGGTGGGGGTTGGTTAAATATTTCAGTTCAAAAACCCAAGCAGAAAAGAAATATTTTAAAGATTATGTATTAAAAAGGGCTAAAGGAATTGATGAACTTTTTGAAGTTGCCAACAGAAAATAATAAAGCGCTCCGCGATATTAGAAGAGATAATACGGAGCGCTTTTCTTTTGTTCTTGGAG
>Ga0210057_1007778_pt1 | contig 12867 bp, 4 predicted proteins | sample CryGeyCG2114_010_2_FD_183968 | JGI IMG/M metagenome (GOLD analysis project Ga0210057, IMG submission 183968) | Groundwater microbial communities from aquifer - Crystal Geyser CG10_big_fil_rev_8/21/14_0.10 (SPAdes) (version 2) | ecosystem: Environmental > Aquatic > Deep subsurface > Groundwater ... | reverse complement strand
TGATTTCACCGATTAAGTAGAGACATCCAGGGAGCGAGACCGTTGGGTAATTTTTAGTCCCGATTTTTGTTTACAAAAATCGAGGATCCTCGATAAAATCGGGACAACTGAAGTTTTTAGTGGCATTGAGGAGCGAAACCCCATCCCCATTTGAGGCCGTTTGGTTCCCGCGGGTAACATAATGATTAAATTAACTAATAATTTGCTTATACAATAAATTTTAGCCGGAAAATCTGGAGTGAGCCGCCAAATTATTGAGGTTTGACCTTAATAATTTGGCGGTTTTACTCACGGAAGAGGAACGGATGCTATAATTTTTGTCTGAACAATGACAAATTGCCGAAGAATTTGTTAAAGAATTTCAATGTTAAAAATTACCTGACGGTCTCGTGACCACAGCACGGGACAATCTAAAATGGGGATGGGGTTGAGTCCCGATTTTGTATCCCGATTCCGAAGGAATCGAGGACTCTCAATTGCAAAGCAATCGGAGCAAAATCGAGGATCCTCGATTTCTTAATCAAATCAAAGATTTGAAAGAAATCGGGACGACTATCCCAAATCAGAATTCAACCCCGTCCCGGCCGGTATCAACCGGCCGATGATGACGTTTTCTTTGAGACCTTTGAGCATGTCCTCTTTGCCGACGGTAGCGCTGTCTATGAGCACTCTTGCCGTTTCTTGGAACGACGCGGCTGAAAGGAAACTATCCGTAGTCAGCGAGACCTTGGTCATGCCCAATAACAACTGCTCTGCCGTTGCCTCGATTTTCTTTCTCTGTTTTGCTTTCTCATTCTCCTGCCATAGACGTCTCTTTTCAATTATATCACCGGACAAAAGATCAGTATCGCCGGGGTCTAACACTTTAACCCTTGAGAACATCATTCTTACTATTAACTCCACGTGTTTGTCATTTATGTTGTCGCCCGTCGGAAAATAGATGGCCTGAACCTCTCTGATTATATATCTGGCGACAATGTCAATATCATCAGTCATGGCAAACAACTCTTTCAGGTCAATGTGTCCCTCGCTTAATTGCTGACCAACAGATATCAAATCACCTTTAGACACTGATACGGCCAGATTCGGCGCGATGGCATATTCCCTTTTTTCATCGCTGTCTTTCACTTCTACGGTTATAATCCTCTGCTTGCCCGTATCCTCTACCGACAAAACCTTCCCGTCAACATCGGCCACCAGTGCTTTGAATTGCGGCGACCTTGCTTCAAATATCTCCATCACCCTTGGAAGACCCATAGTGATGTCCGCGCCGCCGGCAATACCTCCGGTGTGAAATGTTCTCATTGTAAGCTGAGTGCCCGGCTCACCTATCGCTTGAGCGGTGACAATACCGACGGCTTCCCCGACTTTCACAAGTTCGCCTTTTGACAAATCATTGCCATAACAAAGACGGCAAACGCCATCAAGCGCTTTACATTTAACAAGGGACCTAATACGGACCTGCTCTATACCGGCTTGGTCAATTTTTACAGAGGCCTCTTTATCAACCATCTTTCCCTTTTTAACGAGAACGTCTCCGTTATTATCCGTAAGATCCTCCATTACCACCCGACCCTTCAAGCGTCTCCCTAAGCTTTCCCCGCTTATCTTGCCGTCTTCAGCATAAACCACATATCCCTCTTTATCTTTACAATCATTTTCCAGCACAACTACGCTTTGCGCCACATCAACTAATTTGCGGGTAAGATAACCGGCTTCGGCTGTCTTCAGTGCCGTGTCCACAAGACCCTTTCTGGCGCCGTGGGTCGATATGAAATATTCCAGAGATGTCATCCCTTCTTTCAAGGAATTCCTGATGGGCAATTCTATCAGCTCTCCCGAAGGGTTGACCACAATGCCTCTCATACCCATCATCTGGTCAAGGGTTGACCAGTTTCCTCGGGCCTTGGAATCAACCATCATAAAGGCCGAGTCCTGGCTGCCAAGCTGCTGCTTAACCAATGACGAAAGATTGGACTTCGTAACATTCCAGACCTCTATGGCCTTGGATTTTCTCTCATGTTCAGTAAGCAGACCTTCTTCGTATAAGCGCGTGTTCTCTTCTATTTTCTTGTCTGCCTCTTCTACGATGCCCTTCTTTTCGGCAGGAATTTTAAGGTCGTTCATACCCCACGAAACGCCTGATATGGTTGCGTATCGGAATCCCATATTCTTAACCTGGTCTAAAAACTTAACAGTAACTTCCTCGCCAAATTCATCCCAGATATCCGCTTCGATCGTTTTGAGCTCAGAGTTAGTAAGTTTTTTATTAATAAACGGATATCCTTCAGGCAATACTTTATTGAATAATATCCGGCCCGGGGTTGTCTCTATTATTTTTGGAGCATCACTATTTTCTTTATAGTCAGGATTGAAAACCTTTATCTTCGCCCTAAGGCCGACAAAATCATTCTCGTAAGCCAAAAGCGCTTCATATCTGGAAGAAAATACCTTGCCTTCGCCTTTAGCGCCGTCTAGAACGCTGGTCAAATAGTAAATTCCGAGAGTTATATCCTTGCTGGGCATGGCAACCGGCTCGCCTGTCGCCGGTTTTAATATTCCATGACTGGAAAGTATTAGTTCCCTGGCTTCACGCTGTGCTTCATCGGTAAGTGGCAAATGAACGGCCATTTGGTCGCCATCAAAGTCGGCATTGAAAGCGCGGGTCGGAAGAGCCGGTATCTTAATCGCTTTTCCTTCTATAAGAGTCGGCCTGAAGGCCTGGACGGAAAGACGATGCAAAGTCGGCGCACGGTTGAGCAACACAAGCTTGCCCACCATTGTCTCCTCTAGGGCTGTCCATACATCGGGGGTCTCCTGTTCTATCAAACGGCTGGCGGATTTGATATTGTGAGCCAGTTCTTTCCTTATTAAAATCCCTACGACAAATGGCTTGAACAATTCTAAAGCCATTCTCTTGGGAAGACCGCATTCTTCAATATCCAGTTCTGATCCGATAACGATGACTGAACGGCCGGAGTAGTCAACTCGTTTTCCGAGCAAGTTCTGCCTGAACCTCCCCTGTTTGCCCTTGAGCATATCGGCTAGAGATCTCAATGCTCTTTTCTGGCCCGTTGAAGCGGCGGTTGTAACCCCTCCACCTCTTCGCATGGAATTATCTATAAGCGCGTCAACCGATTCCTGGAGCATTCTTTTTTCATTCTTTGTGATGACTTCCGGGGCCTTAAGTTCCAGCAAATGCTTCAAGCGGTTATTCCTGTTTATCACTCTTCTGTACAGATCATTGAGGTCTGAAGTCGCATAGCGACCGCCATCTAGCGGTACCATCGGCCTCAACGCCGGCGGAATAACTGGCAACGTGGTCAATATCATCCATTCGGGTCTTATATCCGCCTTCCTCATTCCTTTGATGAATCTTAATCGTCTTGACAGTTTCTTCTGCTCAAGCGGATTTGATTCGCTTTTGGCCTCGCTCTCTATTTCAGCGAGCAGGTCGTCGAAGTTGACCTCCTCCAGCAAGCGCTTGAGCGCTTCCGCGCCTATACCGGCCTCGAAAACCTCTCCGTATTTCAAAGACAAGTCCCGGAAATCAAGTTCGGAGACAACCTGATATTTTCTCAAATTTCGCAGATTGTTCTTCTCTCTGTCTTTTTGGTCTTTGAGGGATTCCTGTTCGTCTTCGTTTTTAGCGCTCTTGATCTTTGACTTAAACTCGCTCTCAATTCTTTTCATCGCTTCCGCTTTCAAATCCTCGTTAACTTTCATTATTATATAGCTCGCAAAGTAGACGACTTTTTCAAGTTCCTGCAAACCGACGCCCAGAACAGTGGATATCTTGGAAGGAACGCCCCGCAGAAACCAAATATGAGCAACGGGGGCAGCCAATTTAATATGGCCCATCCTTTCTCTTCTAACTATGGACCTGGTAACCTCAACACCGCACCTATCGCAGATGATGCCCTTATATCTTATTCTTTTATACTTTCCGCAATAACATTCCCAGTCCTTGACCGGCCCGAAAATGGCCTCTGAAAAAAGACCTTCTTTTTCCGGTTTTTGAGTTCGATAATTGATGGTCTCGGGCTTGGTGACTTCACCGTATGACCACGACAAAACATCTTCCGGCGACGCTATTTTTAACTTTATAGAAGATAGGTTCATAACTTTTAATTATTTAAAACACAAAACACAGGAACCAACTTATAAATTTCTAATTCACCTAATTGTCTAATTCACCTAATAAAATCTCAAATTCATTAATTCTATAATTTCTTTATTTGGCATTTTATTAGAAATTAGGTGAATTAGGTGAATTAGAAATTTTCAGGGTGTGCTTTGCGCAATTTGTGCTTGGTGTTTTTAGACATTTACTTCTCTATTAACTCAACATTAAGCCCTAACCCCTTTATTTCTGATAACAAAACCTTGAATGACTCCGGCAAGTGCGGGGCCTTTATCTCTTCTCCGTTAACTATTGATTCGTATGTCTTAGCGCGACCCAAAACGTCGTCTGATTTAATGGTCAACATCTCCTGCAATGTGTGCGCCGCGCCATAGCCCTCAAGAGCCCACACTTCCATTTCTCCGAACCTCTGTCCTCCGAACTGTGCCTTACCTCCAAGCGGTTGTTGGGTAATGAGCGAATACGGACCGATAGACCTCATATGGAGCTTATCTTCAACCATATGGCCCAACTTCATAAAGTAAGTGATGCCCACGGTGGACCTTTGTTCAAAAGGCAGTCCCGTCTTTCCGTCGTAAAGCTGGGCCTTTCCGTCAATGGGCAAACCGGCCTTCTTTAACTCTTCCATAATAGTATCTTCGCTCGGACCAGCCATAGAAGGAGTCGTGGCTTTGTACTCGAGTTTCTTGGCCGCCATACCCAAGTGCGCCTCAAGCACCTGACCGATATTCATACGCGAAATAATGCCCAGTGGCGACAGAACGATGTCAACCGGAGTGCCATCCTCTGTAAATGGCATATCTTCTTCGGGAAGTATTACAGATATGACTCCCTTGTTACCATGACGTCCCGCCAGCTTATCTCCTATTTGAACCTTTCTCAACTGTGCCACGGAGGTCTGAATCTTCTTAATAACCCCGACGTCCAGTTTGTCTCCTTCGTCTCTGGAGAATGTTTTTACGCCCACGACTCGGCCTTGCTTTCCGTAATCAAGGCGAAGTGATGAGTCCTTCACGTCTCTGGATTTTTCACCAAATATGGCCCGCAGCAACCGCTCTTCGGCCGTAAGATCGCTTTCTCCTTTCGGAGAAATCTTGCCCACCAAAATATCCTGCGACCGGACCTCGGCGCCTATTCTGACCACTCCATCTGGATCAAGATCATTCAATCGCTCCATAGCGACATTAGGAATATCGTAAGTGGTCAACTCGGGCCCAAGCTTGGTCTCCCTTACGTCGCTCACATAGTCCTCAACATGAATACTTGAAAATACGTCATCTTTTATTAAACGTTCTGAAAGGACAATGGCATCCTCGAAATTCGCTCCCTCAAAAGACATATACGCAACAACGAGATTTGCGCCGAGCGCCAACTCGCCATTCTCTGTTGATGGACCGTCAGCAAGCACCTGGCCCTTCTTTATCTTGTCACCTCTGGAGACAATCGGCCTCTGATTTATTGATGTAAATTTATTGGATTTAGCGAATTTGAGAAGTTTGAATTCGTGTTTCTTGCCCTTATCCGTTTCAAGAACGATACGAGCCGCGTCCGCTTCTTTTATGGTTCCGCTGTCCGGCGCAATAACCATAACCCCCGAATCAACAGCAACTTTCGATTCAAGGCCGGTGCCGACATAGGGCGATTCCGGTTTTATTAAAGGAACAGCCTGCCTCTGCATATTAGAACCCATCAAAGCCCTGTTGGCATCATCGTGCTCAAGGAAGGGAATAAGAGATGTCGAGACGGAGAATTGCTGCTTCGGGGAAACATCCATATAATCGATATTTTTGGGTTCGGCCGTACCGGGTTCACCTTTAATTCTGGCGGTTATCTTGTCGCCGGTAAGGTAGCCATCCTTGTCCACCGGCGCGCCAGCTGAAGCAATATTATATCTCTCTTCTTCTGTGGCATCCATATATAATATCTCATCGGTAACTCTCTCCTTTGTCACTTTTCTGTATGGAGTAAGCATGAAACCCAGATCGGAGATTTTTGAGTGCAAGGCAAGATGTCCTACAAGACCTATGTTCGGGCCTTCGGGCGTAGCTATAGGACAAATTCTCCCATAATGTGACGGATGGACATCACGAACTTCGAAACTGGCTCTTTCTCTGGTAAGACCGCCGGGGCCCATTGCAGTGAGACGCCTTTTGTGTTCAAGCTCCGAAAGCGGGTTGTCCTGGTCCATAAATTGAGATAGCTGTCCTGACGAGAAAAATTCTTTCAAGGCCGCAACAAAAGGTCTCGCGTTTATAAGTTGGGAAGGCAAAACAGTATCCAACTCCAAGGTACTCATTCGGTCTTTTATATTCCTCTCCATCCTCGCAAAAGAAATCCTTAAACGGTCCTGGAGCAATTCCCCCAACGTCTTGACTCTCCTGTTGCCGAGGTGGTCTATGTTATCCGGCTGAGAGGACGGGTCGTTGTTCAGACGAATTATCTCTCTGAGCAGATTCACTATATCCTTGGGCCTCAATACTCGGTTCTCGGCTTTTTCAATATCCAAGTTCTCGTTGAATCTTTTGTTCATTCTGAAACGGCCGACCTTGGACAGGTCGTACCTGGAAGGGTTGAAGAAAAGATTATGGATCATTTGCTTGGCGTTGTCGGGAGTAGCCGGATCTCCGGGTCTGATACGCTTGTAAAGTTCAATAAGACCCTCCTCTTCATTGGAAGAGGGATCCTGGAGAATCGTCGCCAATATATATTTTACGTTCGGGTCGGTATCTACATCGGCAAATAATTTCTTAATCTCTTCATCGTCCTTAATGCCGAATGCGCGCAGAAGCGCGGTAGCGGCCACCTTTCTTTTTCTGTCTATCCTTACCGAGATAACGCCGTTATACTCCGTTTCGAATTCAAGCCAGGCGCCCCTGGACGGAATCAATTTAGCCCCGAAAAATCTCTTATACCGGCTTGACCTGGATAGTGAAAAAAATGACCCCGGGCTTCTGATGAGCTGGGATATGACCACCCTTTCAATTCCGTTTATAATGAAAGTCCCTCTTTGGGTCATTAATGGAAAATCCGCGATAAAAAGTTCCTGCTCCTTTTTTTGGCCAGTATTTTTGTTGATGAGACCGACTTTTACTTTTAACGGCGCCTCGTAAGTGATATTCTTCTCTATTGACGTTCTTTCGTCATATTTGGGCTCATCCATCCTGTAATCCAAAAAGTGAAGCTCGAGTTCCTTGCCGGTCCAATCCTCAACAGGAGAGACCTCTTTCAGTAATTCTTTGAGTCCGTGATCTAAAAACCAATTATAAGAATCAAGCTGCACTTGAACGAGATTGGGCGCATCTAATTCCCAATGAGTAGCTCCGTATTTTGAGAATATTTTACGCATGTTCGCTTGTTAACGTGATGCTAATCTACGAATCTAATGCTAATCTACAAATTGCGAATAAAGATATTCGCGATTCGCATCATTCGCATGAAATTCGCATATTGGCATCACATTGCGACAACAAAACAAAGACGCTGGTGTTAGCGTTACTGAACGAAATTATTAAGTTTTAATTAAAGGGGGTGGACAATATACGAAACTACTACTAATTACCAATCTGTACGAATATACGAATTTCCGGTTTCGGCTACGAATTAATAATTTGTATATTCGCGCTAATTCGTAATTAGTAGATTATTAGACCTATTGCTTCGGCTATGGTTTTCAGTATCATGCTTGAAATAGCCCCTGGCCTCATTTTCCCGCGTATTTCCACGCTTTTTAAAGACAATCTTCCTATTCTATTACTACGGATTAATTTGTCAAGTGCCATTATCAACACAATATCAAAAGATTGACTAACAGTCAAATACGCCTTATCAATGATAAGTTTACCTCTTACGAGTTGATTTCCAGAATTTCTGGGTTTTTTGTGTTAAATAAGAGACGCATTTGGAAATGTCTAATTTCTAATTACTAATTTCTAATAAAATGCCAAATTTCAAATTTCCAATTAGACATTAAAACATTGGACATTTTGTTAGTAACTAGATATTAGAAATTAGAAATTCCGCGCTATGGTTTAGCCATAGCGGCGGATACTCTGTAGTATCCCCAGCCCTGCCATAAGCGACAAAAGGTGGCTACCGCCATAACTTAAGAACGGGAAGGAAAGCCCCGTTACCGGAAGCAACCCCACATTGACCCCGGCGCTTATGAAGACGTGGGAGCCGATGAACACCGCAAGGCCTATGGAAAAAAGCTTGCCGAAGTTGGAAATGGTCCTTGAGCCAACATAAAGAATGCGGGAAATGATAATCAGGGCCATCGCCATAACCGCGCTTATGCCCACAAGGCCGAATTGTTCCGTAAAAGCGGCGAAGGCGAAATCGTTATAGGGCTCCGGCAAAAAACCATGGTTGCTTTGAGAACCTTGGCCAAAACCTTTACCGAAAAAATATCCGGAACCAATCGCTATCTTTGATTGAATGATATTATAACCGCTGCCTCTTGGATCGTTATAGGGATCCAGGAATGCCGTTATTCTCGTCTTTTGATACGGCTGAAGGGCAAACAGCCACGCCGAATATCCCACCAAAACCCCGACAGAGATAAGCAGAAACAAATGACGCTTATTTATGCCGGCAGCCATAAGCATCCCCAACCAAATGGCCAAGAATATAATGGAGGAACCAAGGTCCGGCTGAAGAAAGATTATAGCAAAAGGCAAGGAGAAATATATTCCGGCCACGACTATATGGCGGAAGCCATTTATATGAACGTGCCTCTGGGAAAAATATTTGGCCATCAACACAATCAACATCAACTTGGCCAACTCCACCGGCTCGAACGTCAATCCACCCAAAATTATCCAAGAGTTGACTCCCCGCACCGACTGGGAGTAAAAGGTCAAAAGCAATAAGAACACGGAAACGAAATAAAAGCCCAGCACCGGCAAGGAATAATTCTTGAGATACCTGTAGTTAAAGAAGGACAGCGCGAACATTACGACCAAGCCGATGGCGATAAAAATAATCTGTTTTTTGAAAAACAAACTGCCAGCTCCGGTAATGCCCCACAAGTTCAAAGCGCCCAATAAAGAAATCGCCACCACCGTGGCAAAGAGCGGAATATCAATTTCGATAAAATAGCGATGCCAATATGCGAATTTCATGCGAATGATGCGAATTGCGAATAAAAAATCAAGAAATTAAGTAATTTATTCGGAGCATTCGGATAAGATTCGTAGATTTGGATTATGATCAATAGTATTTCTGAAACTTTTCTTGAGTCCCATATCTTTTTATAAAATTAGAATTCTCAAAGACATTTGTTAAAACCTCAACGTCCTGTCTTGCCCCGCCTTGGCGGGGTAATGTTGTCGGCCAGGTAACTTTGAAACTTCTTTCCGTCTTTGAAAGGAATGTCCTGATGTCGGTCCTGTTTACCGCAATAATTTCGCCTTTGTCGTCAAATAATATAACCCCTACTTCAACTTTGTCAAAATCAAAATCAGAGTTATTCAATGTGACGGCTTCCAATTCGCTGAAAGTTCCGTTCTTATCCGTCACAACATAACTTTTTCTCTGAACGGGAAAACTTATGTTCTCAAATGTCTCTACTTTTTCCCATTCAACTTCGGTGACATTAATTAAAGCGCTACGCAAGCCACTGTCGCCGCGGATACCCGGAATTATGACAAAGCGCGTTTGTCCCGGAAGAATATAAAATGTTCCAGATCTGTCGGGCATAGCTCCGTTAAAACTAAGCGTATATTTGGCCCGCGAAGTGCCAAAGGATGAGTTTAGGTTATTTATCTGAGCTACAAAATCGTAATCGCCCGGCCTGACCTCAATCAGTTTTTGAGAGACCACGTTTAACGGTACTATGGCCGGTTCACAAGCAACTCCGCAAGCAAGAGTACCGCAATCAACCCCCTCCTCAAGACCGTTTTGAACACCGTCAAAACAAGTGGATTCAATTACAAAAAAATAGTCCACAAGGCCATAGCCAAGTCCGCCTATTATTAAAATAAAAACAAGACCGATAATTAACTGCTTTTGAGTCCGTTGTTCCATCATTTTCAGTATATCGTTTCTGGTACTTAATATCCAGTATAAAAAAGTGGAGCATCTTAAATTAAAACAAAATGAATTCTCCTCGCGGCAAGCCGCGAGGTATCCAGAGGGGGCTTCGCCTCTGGATACCTCCGCAAAGCGGCGGAGTATTCACTCGTTTTAGCTTCGCTCGGACAAAATGTAAATTAATTTACATTTTGCTCCTCGCTAGCTAAAATAAACCCATTAGTAAGGCGACTACCTACCCCGCACCAGAGCAAAGCACGGTGCGGGACTTCGCTTCGCTACGCTTTCGCCAGAAAAACCGAAGCCGACGACTTGGTCGGCTCCCCGACCGGAACTCCGACCGAAAGCGTCGGAGAAGCGTCGGGGCTATCATGCCTGTCCGCCTCTGGCGGAGGCCTTGAGAGATTTCATCCCGCACCAAAACAAGCACATGCCAACTCCCGCCTCTGGCGGGTGGCAAAAAGAGAAGTGCTTGTTTGGTGACGGGACTCCGCTTCTGTGCAAAAGCCCCGCACCGAATGAGCAGTTTTTTGGTTCCAATCAGCGTAGGGGGGCTACCTACTTTCGCCGGTTAATACCGACTATCATGGGCCTTGCGGAATTTCACTTCTGAGTTCGGTATGGGATCAGGTGGAGCATCCGCAGTATAGCCCCCTTACGCTAACTATAACTCTGCTCATTCTGGTGCGGGGTTCGGTATGGGAACAGGTGGAGCACTCTCAGTATAGTCACCTTACTAATGGGTCTATTAAAAATTGCTTCTTGGAAGAATCCTAATTTTATACCGAAATCACCTTTAAAAATTACTCAGAGTAAATTTATTAGTAGCTCTCGGCTCAACGCATCACTGCGCTTACACCTGAGCCCTATCAACCTCGTCATCTACGAGGAATTCTTGGACTCCCCAGCACAATAACCATTCTACTGCAATTTTATTATTCCGGCTGCAAATTGCGAATAACTCGTCAACATACTTTACTCAAGTATGCTTCCTCACTCTTCGCAATTTTCGCTCGAAATACTAAAATTTCGTTACGAAAGTTATTGTGTTGGGGAGTCCGATACCTAATCTTGAGGCCTGCTTCGCGCTTATATGCTTTCAGCGCTTATCAGAACCGAACATAGCTACCGAGCGATGCCCTTGGCAGGACAGCTCGTAGACCAGAGGTTCGTTCATCCCGGTCCTCTCGTCACATGCTCGCTTCGCTCGCAGCATAATGCAAATCTACGAATGTATGCGAATGCCGCGAATTGCGAATTGATTATCCCATATCACTATGAGTGTAGACTATATCTTTACCCAGCTCAGCTGGGTAGCGACATATTATAGAAGTTGAGAAACTTTCTATCCGTCCCGCCGTTGGCGGGAACAAGTCGTTACGGGGTCAAGCGCTCACTTCGTTTCGCTAAATTTAAAATTTAAAAATAAAAATTTAAAATTTTGGAAGTCGCTTTTGGCGACAACCTTAATTTTTCATTTTTCACTTTTCATTTTTAATTTAGCATTTACAAAGTAAATGCGCTGACTTCCCACGGTATTAACTCTTGCCTGTTTTTGTCCATGATTCAGGACCGAATCACATGGCAAACAAGAGCCTCCACCGTTATTAGTCGCGTTGTCATCACGGATTACTCCGTGAAGTAGCAATACTTTACTAGGGACAACTCCTCTCAAGTATTAACGCCCGCACCAGATATGGACCAACCTGTCTCACGCATAAATCAGCTTGTCAGCTTATAAGCTAGTAAGCTCGTAAGCTAATTGCCAATCGTCTCGTATTACTACGAGTATGGACTATACCACCAGCCGCGCCCTGCGCGGCACCGCTGATAAGACGCTGATATTAACGCTGAAATAACGCTGAAAAATCAGCGATAAATCGGCGTACCAATCAGCGACCAATCCGCGGTGCTGTGCAAAGCACGGTTGACCGACATTTTATACTTTAATAAATTAAAATATCTGATTCGTTAAGAATCAAGTCTCTACGGGGTCAAGCGCTCATTTCGTTCGCTAAGTTTAAAATTTAAAAATCAAAATTTAAAATTTTGGAAGTCGCCTTTGGCGACAACCTTAATTTTTCATTTTTACTTTTTAATTTTTAATTTAGCATTTACAAAGTAAATGCGCTGACTTCCCTCGGAATTATCCTACCAAATACAGGTTTTAAATTTCCGCGTTTAATCAGCGTTTTTATCCGCGATTTTTCCGCGTGTCCCGCTTTGCGGGACGATAGGACTTCTCCGATATGAGTCGATTTTGCTAATGCTGATTACTCAGCATAGCCGCCCAGCCTTTCGGCTGACGGTTTGAACCCAGCTCGCGTAGCTTTTTAATTGGCGAACAGCCAACGTGTGTTTCTCTTATTACTAAGAGCACAGACTATAACTTGCTCCGCTCTCCATGAGAGACGGGCCCGACGTTTGATAGATGTTATTTCAATCTATCTCCTCCGCCAAATTCCGGCGGATTCAGTCGTTACGGGGACGAGGAACCACGGAAGCACAGAATATTCGGAAAGCACAGAATTGAATTTTTCTGTGAGCTCCATTCTTCAGCGCTTCTGCGGTTCCCCGTCTTCCCACGGTATTATCGTTTAAATTTATATGTATATTTTATCATAAATTTAATTACGACTCCACCGTTATTAGTCGGTTTTTGTTTCTAGAAATTTCTTCTAGATGGGCGAGTT
>Ga0210057_1007776_pt1 | contig 12869 bp, 13 predicted proteins | sample CryGeyCG2114_010_2_FD_183968 | JGI IMG/M metagenome (GOLD analysis project Ga0210057, IMG submission 183968) | Groundwater microbial communities from aquifer - Crystal Geyser CG10_big_fil_rev_8/21/14_0.10 (SPAdes) (version 2) | ecosystem: Environmental > Aquatic > Deep subsurface > Groundwater ... | reverse complement strand
CTGCCAAACAACTTTTGGAAAACAAAGAGTTAATTTTTCAATATCTGGATACAGTTGGACAATCTTTACCCGATTTGGTTATCCGCACAGGTGTTAAGCCGGAAGAAATTCCTCATACAAGTGGTTTTATGCCTTTACAAACCGCTTATGCCGGTTGGGCGTTTTTACCAGATCTATTTCCTGATTTAACTCCTCAGTCTCTCTTAAAACCAATTAGTGATTTTGTCGGTTATGAAAGGAGGCTTGGAAGATAGAAAAGAATGGTTGAGCGACGATTAAGTTCACCTCAAGAAATTAGGGAAAGATATCAAAAAGTTGGTGTGGTTATTTTTGTTTTAAATCAAGAGGGAGAAGTTTTGGTGGTTAGAGAAAGATCACCAAATCTAATTACTGGTAAAGAATCGGGAGATTTTGGTGTAGTTTGCGAGACTTCAAAAGAAGGAGAGGGTTGGGAAGAAACGGTGATCCGTGGTCTGACAGAAGAGTTGGGGATAAATCCCCAAGAAATGGAGGACGTTTTCAGAATTGATACAGAGCGATGTTTTTTGGGAGAAAGTTTGTTTGTGGAGGGAGTTTTGGCGCGAGTAGTAGTAGTTCATTGGAAAGGAGAAAAGGAAATGCCTCTATCGATGGCAGATAATAACGAAGTATCAGTAGCTGGTTGGGAGAAACCAGAGAATTTACTTTCTTACTCACTGAGAATAGGGGTGAGGAAGATATTACAAGAATGTCTAAATGAAGGGCTTTTAGAAAAAAATTTTCTAGTTTCGGAAGAGAATCTTTTACCACTCTCGGTTAATAATTTAACAAGAATAGAGAGATTTTTTGAGGCATGAAAGAACTAATTCTGATAAAACTTGGGGGAAGTTTGATAACCGACAAAAACAAACCTTTTACTGCTCGGGGAAAGGTTATTTTAAGGCTTGGAAGGGAGATTAAAGAGACTAAAAAGAAATTTCCTGGGAAAATAATTATTGGTCACGGTAGCGGTTCTTTTGGGCACACGGTGGCTGCTAAATACAAAACCCAAGATGGAATTGTGAACGAAAAAAGCATTGAAGGTTTATCTCTGGTTGCTGATGTTGCCATTCAGATAAATAGAATTGTTATTAAAAATTTTCTTAAGGTTGGTTTACCAGCCTTCTCTCTTGCTCCGGCAAGTTTTTTAATAGCCAAAAATCAGCGTCTTGAAGAGTCGTTCTTAAAACCGCTTAGGCATCTTCTAAAAATTGGATTAATTCCAGTCATCTATGGGGATGTAATTTTGGATAAAAAAAAGGGTTGTTGTATTTTTTCCGCAGAGAAAACCTTAGATATAATTGCTGACAATTTAAGAAAAGAATTCAATATTCTTAGAATTATCCATTGTGGCGATACTAACGGAGTTTATGATCAGGCTGGAGAAACAATTCCGGTTATTACTCAAGATTCATTCAAGAAACTTCGAAAGATAATTGGCGGTTCGACTGCTACAGACGTAACAGGAGGTATGCTTCACAAGGTTAAAGAATCTCTGAAAATCGCTCGTTTTGGAATTGAGTCGTTGATAATAAGCGGAAAAACACCAGGAAATCTTGAAAAGGCGATTTTGGGAGAAAAGGTAAAAGGGACCTTGATAAAATAAATACTAAATATGACCGAACAGATGCTTTTATTGGTTAATGAAAATGATAAATTTTTGGGTAAATACGGGCTCAAAAGCAAATGTCATAAAGGAAAAGGTTTGCATCATCGAGCCTTTACCATTCTAATCCGCAATAAAAAAGGCGAAGTTTTGCTTCAAAGACGAAAACATAAGATTTGGGATAATTTTTGGGATTTAACTAACAGCCATCCTCTTCATAAAGAAAATAGCAAGGATGAAACATACCAGGAGGCAGTCAGACGCTGTTTGAAAAGAGAATGGGGAGTAGATTTTCCAGTTAAAAAACTTTTTGGGTTTAATTACTTTGCCAAGTATCGAAATTTTTGTGAGAACGAGTATTGTGCCTTTTTAATCGGAGAATACAATGGTAAAGTTTATCCTAACCCAGAGGTTATTTACGGTTATAGATGGCTAGCACTTGACAACCTTTTGAAAGAGATAAAGATTCGTCCTCAAGAGTATACTCCATGGTCGATTACGGCAATTGAAGAATTATCGGCAAGGAAGGCGGACTTTAATTATTTAAATCGCGTTTGACGCGATAAAGTGGTAAAATTACAAATTACGGTGACAAAAGTAAAACTTAACCCAGGAAACATTCCCCAACACATTGGCATTATTATGGATGGAAACCGCCGGTGGGCAGCCAAAAGAGGCTTAACTCCAGTTCAAGGTCATGAAGCAGGAGTTAAAGCCGTAGTTAAAATTGTTGACCATTGTTTAGAACTTGGGGTTAAGACCTTAACAATTTATGCTCTTTCAACCGAAAATTGGCAAAAGCGAGCCAAAGAAGAAGTAGAAGGCATTTTTAATTTATTAGTAAGAGCGGTTAAAGAAAAAAAAGAAGAATATAGGAAAAAAAGAATTAAAGTGGCAATTTTGGGTGACTTTCAGGCTTTTCCTAGAAAAGTCGCCCGGGCAATTGAGGAAATCTTAAGGATTGTTAAAACGCACGAAAGACTTAAGGTAAATATTGCTTTAAATTATGGCGGGAGAGATGAGATTTTGCGGGCAGTTAAAAAAATTGTTGGCCAAAAAATTCCCCCAGGAAAAATTAATGAAGAAACTTTTGGTAAATTTCTTTATACCAATGGAGAGCAAGATCCTGATTTAATTATCCGGACTGGAGGCGAAGTCAGACTTTCAAATTTTCTATTATGGCAAATGTCCTACTCTGAACTTTATTTTACCGATACCCTTTGGCCAGATTTTTCCCCAGCCAAATTAGACCAAGCCATTGCTGAATACCAGCGTCGGACGAGACGCTTTGGCGGAGGAAAATTTTCCGCCTACAGGCGGAAAAAGTAACTTCTAGAATACTTTTGGTAAACCAAACACTACCTGAAGAATCTGGACAAGCCAGTAGGAGATAAAGATTATAATAAAGCCAATTACCGCTCCAGTTATTTTTCCTTTGGCTTGCTCGGTTGCTTTCGGGTCTCCACCAGAAACCATCAACTGAAATCCACCTAAAATTAAAAAAACCAAAAGCCCAAGACCGGCAAGTACGAAGAGATAAGGAAGAAGTTTAGAAATGATATCACCAATCGAAAGGTTTTCTTTAGCAGGCAAAGACCCAGATGGGAAAGCGCCTCGAAGAGTATTAAAATCAATCTGGACTAAAAGATTTTTCTTCATTTACTAAATCCAGGAATCTGTAAAATCTGGACTCCTATTAATTGTAGCAAAAAGACGGAAAAAATTATCATTAAAAGCCCGGCTAGGGCCGAACCGATAAGTTCTTTTCCAGCCTTAAGTCTTTCTGGGTCGCCTTGGGAAGTCATAATTTGAAAAGCCCCAAAGAGCATTAAAAGAAAAGCAATTCCGCCCCCAATTCCAATCGCCAAACCCAGAATTGATTTAACAAATTCGGTTGGAGATTCAACATTGATGCAGCCAATGGCGGTGGGAATCCCTTTTCCTCCATCGCAGGTTGAAGGAGACGGAGGAGTTGGTGGTATTGTCTCTTCGCATGGTCGTGGAGAAGTGACGCATTGACCAGAAATAACGCAAGCGCCAGCATAGTGATTCTCGTCACAATTATCTCTGTCGAATTGGCAACCATACGGGCCTTCTTTGCAGACGTAGTAATTCGAGGGAAGTACATCACTAATGCAGGGGTAGATACAACTGCTAGGAGGTTGACACTCTGCGTCACACTTGTCTGGGCATGCGCCTGGACTGTATCCATCTTTGCAATTATTTGTAATTAGACAACTACTGGACCAGGTTTGCCACCAACAGGTATAGCTTCCCCCCTCTTGAGCATAAGCGCGCTGGTTGGGGACGGAAAGATGACTTAAACTAATTGAAAAGATGGTTAGACAAAAAAGAAAAATTATTTTTCTCATCTTTTTCAGTCTAGCACAGGAACATCGTGAGACGCAAGACAAAACCCCGTGTTATAAGCAGAGCTTGAAAGCTTGGCTTGAAAGCATTGCTTTCAAGAACCTTGAACTTTCAGTTCAAGGAAGCTTATAATTTAAGGCAGGATGAAAATCGTATCCGAATTTATCCGAATGAAAATAATCCGAATGTATCCGAATAGTAAGAAATTTTTAATTTTTATATGTCTATTTACTATTTACTATTTACTATTTACTATCCCTGTTTTGGCCGAATGTCCTCCAACTGACTATGATTGTCAAATTGCCGAACTTCAAAGAGAATATGATGCCAGAAAAGAAGCCCATGAGAAAAACAAAATCTCTTTGGCAGAATTTGAAAAAGAACTAACCAATATTAACAAGAAACTGGCCTCAATTGAGATAAAACTTAAAAACCTAGAAAAAGAAATTTCCGAAAGAGAAGTTGATTTGGCTTTTCAGCAAGAACTCCTAGCCGCTCGGGTTCGCAGTTTTTACATAAAGAGTCGGCAATTTTCGCCAATTTTGATTCTTCTTTCTTCTCATTCTGCCTCAGAATTGACCCAGGAATTAGCCCTTCGCCAGCAGGCAACCAATCAGGACAGAAGAATAATTACTCAAATTTCTCAAGAGTTAGTTTCTTTAAAAAATGATAAAGAAACGCTAACAAAATCAAAATCCTCTCTTTCTTCGCTTAAAAAACAGGTTGATGAACAAGTTACTTTTTATCAGGGAGAGGTTGAAAAAACCGAAGCCTTTTTTGCCCAAATTTTGGCTAAACAGCAGGAACTTCAAGCCTTAAAAGCCGGGGGATTTGCTACTTCGGTTGGCGAGGTTCCTCCGGCTGATGACCCAGCCTCGCGGCCAGACTATAACCCCGGTTTCTCCCCGGCTTTTGCTGCCTTTTCCTTTGGCGCTCCTCACCGAAAAGGAATGAGCCAATATGGAGCCTTTGGTCGAGCTAAAGCTGGACAGTCTGCCGAGGAAATCCTTAGGGCTTATTATGGTGATGTTCGAATTGAAACTAGAGAAAGTCCGGCCACCATCTCAACCACAATTGGCACTCTTCCTTTTGAAGACAATTATCTTAAGGGAATTGCGGAAATGCCCTCTTCATGGAGCGACGAAGGGGGATATGAGGCTTTAAAAGCCCAGGCAATTGCCGCCCGAACTTATGCCCTAACTGCGGGAAAACCGATTTGTATTACCGAATCTTGTCAGGTTTATTCTTCATCTAAAGTGGCTAACCCAGCGGCTAGTCGCTGGCATCAGGCAGTTTCCGATACTCGAAACAAGGTAATTGTCTCAAATCAAACAGGAAATTTAATTTCTTCTTGGTATGCCTCAACTGCTGGTGGTTATATTCTTTCTTATTCTTCGCTTGGTCATTCAACTCCAGGATTTTGGGATACTCCTCGGGGTCGGGATGGCTGGACCGACGATGCCTGGGAGAAAAAAGCAAGTTCGCCTTGGTTTTATAAAGCTTGGTATCGCAAACGCTCGGGTGATGCCTGCGGTCGTTCTCATCCCTGGCTAACCCAGGAAGAGTTTTCTGATATTTTAAATAGCCTTTTGATTTATAAAGGAAATTCCGGAGATGTTTCCCACCTTTCTTCTTTAGATGCCAAATCCTGTTTTGGTAAAGATATTTCCGAGACTTGGGACATGGGAAAAGTTCGAGAAGAAGCGGGAAAATACGGTGGTCCAATTTCAAAAATTGATTCAGTTTCGGTTGTTTATTCAAACGATGGTTATACTCAACAAGTTTCTTTTGGGACCGATAAAGGAACAAAAACTTTTTCTGGTGAGGATTTTAAGTACATCTTCAATCTCCGGGCGCCAGCCGCTATCGGTTTAAAATCAAGCCTTTTTAACCTAATGAAAAAATAGGCTGAAATATTGTATAATTACCTCATGCCAGATATCTTTATTTCCCAGAGAGAGCAGGAGAAAGAAGAAAATTCCGTTGATTCAAAGGCTGGACTTCGTTTTGAAACCCAAGAAAAGGAAGAAAAGATTATTTTTCTTCTGCGAAAGCATTGGGTAACCAATATTCCTTGGCTTTTTTTGGCAATTATTTTGATTTTGGCTCCTCTTGTTCTTCCCTATTTTCCCCTCCTTACCTTCTTACCTTGGCGTTATCAGTTAATGGCAATTATTTTGTGGTATCTTTTGATTACTGCTTTTGTTTTGGAGAGGTTCTTAAGTTGGTATTTTAATGTCTATATTGTGACTGACCAAAGGATAATTGATTACGATTTTTATAATCTTTTGTATAAAGACACCTGCGAGGCAGATATTGAAAAAATTCAGGACGTTTCGGTGAAAATGGGAGGTATGGGACAGGTAATCTTTAATTTTGGAAATATTTTAATTGAAACTGCCGGAGCAATTCCAAACTTGGAATTTGAGCAAGTTCCAAATCCTGCCTCGGTGGCTAAAGTAATCCATGAACTTAGAGATAAAATCGGAGGAGAACAGGGCGTATGACATTTGATCAGATTTTAAATTTTCTTTTAAGCATTCAAATTTGGACGATTTCAAAGATTATTGTCTGCTTTGCCCTTTTTCTCTACATAATTTTCGCCGTGGTGGTGGTAAGACAAGTTAGGTTAATGACTGAAGCTATAGATTTTTCTCTTGATTGGTTTCTAAAGACAGTAGCAATGATTCACCTGTTAGGGGCGATTGTTGTCTTGCTTTTGGCAATAATTATTCTTTAAAAAATGGAAAATTTAACCTTGAGGATTGCCAAAATTGTCGGCACCCCAACCGCCAATTCTTGGTCCCAAGTTCATACTTTTTTTCCCGAGGAAAGCGAAAAAAAAGAAAGAAGAGGAATCTTTCTTGGGGTTTTATCTTTTTCCGGGGGAGGAGAAGGGGTTGAGGCAGTCAGTTTTGGTCGGGAGATTTTATCAAGGCTTCATGAGGAATACTTCGGAGAGCTCGAGACTCCGGCGATGGAGAAACTTTCCCAGGCGGTTTCAAAAGTTGCCAGCGAGTTTTCCAAGGAAGGGCAAAACCTTGAGGTAGTAGCAGCCGCTCTTTTGAAAAATGTCCTATACCTTGCTTGTTCGGGTTCCGGCCAGGTTTGGGTGAAAAGAGGAGGGGCGCTTCAAAAAGTTTTAGAAGGAAAAGAGGAGATTGAGACAGCCAGTGGTATTTTAAAAGAAGATGATTTTATTGTTTTGGGAACATCGGCCTTTTTTGCTCTCTTGCCCGAGGGAATTCTTCGGGCCGCCCTTGAGAGTGGGAGTCCGGATGAGGCGGTTGAGGTTTTGGCTCCGGTTATTCATGGTAAAGATAAGCAAAGCTTGTTACTTCGCAATAAAGATTCTCAGGCAGCGGCTTTAATTTGTCAATTTCAGGAAGAGATTTCTTCTCAACCGGAAGTTCAAGAAAAAAAGAAAAAGAATTTTGAAAAAATCTTTTCTTTTTTCTCCCCAGTTTTTCAGAAATTTAAAACCCTTCGTTTGGGAAAAATTTATATTCGCGACAAGGGAGAGGAAACCAAAAAGAAAAAGGTTGCCTTAACCCTGGCCATAATCTTGATTTTTCTTTTAGGGGCAAGCATTTTTTTCGGTAAAGGAAAAAAGGAATCTTCAGAAAGAGAAAGACAATATAATCTCATCTTTTCTGAAGCAAGAGCGAGTCTTGAAGAAGGAAAAGCTCTAGTTTCTCTTAACCCATCTTCTGCCCGCGAGCTTATCTTCAAGAGCCAAGAAAAACTTTCTGAGCTTGAGGATTTGAAGATTCAAACTCAAAAGACTAGCCAATTAAGGCAGGAGGTTGAAGAAGCCTTATTCTTAGTTTCTAAAGAACATAAACTTTCCGAAGTTCCGACATTTTTAGACTTAGCCCTTTTTCGCCAAGGAGGAAGAGGAGAGGATTTATCTCTTTTTGAAAAATTTCTGGCAGTTTTGGATCCAAGAGAAAATATCCTGTTTTGGGTTGATATTTCCCAAAAATCAGGAGAAATTTTAGCCGGAGGAGAAAATCTTTCTGGCTCAAAGAAAGTTTCAAGTTATGGAGATTATGTTTATGTTTTGGATGAGGAGGGAATTGTTCGAGTGGGAGTCAAAAATAAAAAAACAGAAGTGGTGATTGAACCTGATTGGAAGGAGGCAAAATTGCTTTCGGCTTTTGCCGGAAACTTATATTTACTTGACAATAAGGGAATTTGGCGTTATCAGGCAACCGAAGTCGGTTTTTCCGAAAAACAGAAATGGTTTGGCGAGGGAGTTTCAGCCGATTTGTCAGAAGTAGTTTCCATGGCCATTGATGGTTCAATCTGGCTTTTGCGTCAAGACGGAAAAATTTTAAAATTTTCTCAAGGATCGCCCGAGGCTTTTGGCGTTGCCGGACTTGATAAGCCGTTTTCTTCACCAAGCGTAATTTATACTGACTCCGAAGCAGAAAATCTTTATATTTTAGACAAAGGAAACTCAAGAATAGTAGTTTTAACCAAAGGCGGAGAATATCAAGGCCAATATATTTGGGAAGGAATAAAAGAGGCAAGCGATATGGTGGTTTCTGAGAAAGAAGAAAAGATATTTTTGCTGTCAGGAGAAAAAATTTATAAAATTGATATTAAATGAAAGTTTTGAATCGTCGTGCTTCCCACGATTACCAATTATTGGAGAAGTTTGAGGCAGGAATTGCTCTTTCTGGTCCGGAGGTAAAATCAGTCCGGGAAGGAAAAATTTCTTTGGAGGGTTCATTTGCCAGAATTGCCGGTGGCGAGGCCTGGCTTTTTAATTGTCATATTCATCCTTATCGCTTTGCCGACACCAGGGATTTGGACCCCTCAAGATCGAGAAAAATTTTGCTTCATAAGAAGGAAATTATCTCCTTGGAGTCAAAAATGAGGCAAAAAAGATTGACTCTGGTGCCTTTGGCATGTTATACTAAAGGACGTTTAATTAAGCTTGAATTGGCTTTAGGAAGAGGGAAAAAGGAATACGAGAAGAAAGAGGCAAAAAAAAGACGGGATATTGAAAGAGAGGTAGAAAGGCAGTTAGCAGGTTCCGAATAGAGAGCTTGCAACACAGAGGACACAGAGAAGTACGCAGAGGGCACAGAAATCTCTGTGATTCTCTGAACAATTCTGTGTTTCAGTGTTTTTGGGGGACGCAATAGGTTTCGACGGAGAATTGTTCTTTAAAACCGCAGGTGCCCGATGACTCTTTGGGCTAAAACAGAGTCAAAATACAAACGTCAGCGATAAAAATGCTGGCTTTGCTTATGCTTACGCTTAAAAACGTTTTGGTATAAGCAACGTCCAGAATATCCTCTTCTGGCAGGGTATCTGGGTGTGAACAAAGCCAGGATGCGAAAATCAGGGGTGGTTTTCCTGTTTTTCAAAGAAAAACTAAACCTTTGCTTTTGGTTTCCTGTTAGTCGGAACAACCTAAAGTGAAATTCAAAGATTAACTAAACCTGTAGAAGTTTTAGGGGATATTTTTCGGAAGAGGGATCATTCCCCTCCGTCTCCACCCTCCGCTCTTTGTTTAACAACAAAGAGCTTCGGTGTGGCACGGCCACCCTTCGTTCAGTTCAAATTGAACTTAAATTTTACAGCGCGGAGGGTGCCCCTAACGAAGTCCCCTCGAAGCTCCAGCGAAGAGGGACGAAGTGGGGCATTTTTTGATAAACTTATCATGTGTATTACGTTTATATTTTGAGACTACTTGATAAGACCCACTATATTGGTTTTTCTTCTAATCTCAAAAGTAGGATAGAAGAACATGAAGAAGGAAGAGTTCCACAAACCAGGAATTTAAGACCGTTTAGACTCGTTTTCTACGCGGCCTTTCGATCAAAATTGAAAGCATTAAAATTTGAGACGTATCTTAAGACAAATTCTGGTTTTGCTTTTAGAAATAAAAGATTAATTTAAATATGTCTATTCTTGATTTTCTTTTTCCAAAAAAATGTCTTGGTTGCAGCAAGGTTGGCGGATATTTCTGTTCAGATTGCTTAAATCTGGTTTCTCTTGATCCGGAAAGAATTTGCCCAGTTTGCGAGAGACCCTCGATTGGTGGGCAAACTCATCCTGGTTGCCTGACTTCTACCAGTCTTGATGGTTTAACCTCAATTTTTGCCTATAAAGGCATAATTAAAAAAGGGATTGGTAAACTGAAATATCGCTTTGTTTCCGACTTAGCTACGGATCTAGTGGAGGTATTTTTGGCCTCTTGTGGCGAAGATAAAACTTTTAGTGATTTTTGTTTAGAGAAACATCCTGTTTTGGTCCCCATTCCTCTTCATCCCAAAAGAGAAAAATGGCGTGGTTTCAATCAATCAGCCCTTTTAGGAAAAATGATTGCCAAAAATCTTAATCTTGATTTTGTTCCTGATTTATTAAGGCGAACTAAGAATACCAAGTCCCAAATAAAACTTTCGGAAAAGGAAAGAAAGTTAAATATTAAGGACGCTTTTGGCATCTCTCCAAATTACCAATTACCAATTACTAATTACTCTATTCTTCTCTTTGACGATGTTTGGACGAGTGGGGCAACTTTAAAAGAGGCGGCCCGGATTCTTAAAAGAGCTGGAGCAAAAAAAGTTTGGGGTTTGACCCTGGCTAGATAATGCTTTTTTGCTTATTTCTTGGTATAATTGAGGCAGAATTGGAGGGTGAGCCAGACGGGACGGCAGCGGTTTGCTAAACCGTACAGGGGCAACAAACCTCTGAGTGGGTTCGACTCCCACACCCTCCGCCTTCGCCTCGCCGAAGTCCGCCTTCGGCTGGACGAAGTAAGCCTCCAGCGAGACGAAGTCCACTAAGATGTATTATGTATATTTATTGAAGTGTGCTGATGGACAAACTTATCTTGGATGTACAAATAATCTTAAAGCTAGACTGAAACGGCATGAACAAGGAAATATACCAGCAACGGCAAAAAGATTACCAGTAAGGTTAATAAGTTATTTTGGATTTTCAAATAAATATAAAGCTTTTGAATTTGAGAGGTATTTGAAAACTGGCTCAGGCAGAGCCTTTCTAAGAAAACGATTAATTTAAGATTAGGAGGGTTGGCAGAATGGCAATGCGCTGGTCTTGAAAACCAGTGGGCGTAAGCCCTTAGAGGTTCGAGTCCTCTACCCTCCGCCTTCGCCTCGCCGAAGTCCCGCTGGATAGCAGGACGAAGGCAGGCTAAGTTCGGCTCGGCCTTCGGCTCGACGGAGTCGGCCTACAGCCAGACGAAGTCGGCTACGGCGAGACGAGGTCCGCCTTTTGTGATATAATTTTGTTTAAAAGGAACCATTATGCCTGTTCAAAGTAATCAAGAAAGCACTTTAAAAAGCGAAGAAGGACCCGTTGAGGTTTTGCCGGTAAGAGAGGTTAAAACTTTACTTTCCTGGAAAGCGCCAATCAGGCCTTTTAAGACCAGAAATCGAGAATTTTGGACAACTGTCGGTTCAATTGCCTTTTTACTGGCGGTTATTCTTCTTTTTATCAAAGAATGGCTTTTGATTGCCGTTATCGCCGCCATAATTTTTGTTTATTATGTTTTGTCTTCAGTTCCACCTGAGGAAATTGAACATCAAATAACTAACAGGGGAGTTCGCTTTGCCGGCAACGAATATCTTTGGGAGGAAATTTCCCAATTTTGGATTTCCGAAAAATGGGGACAAAAGATTTTAAATCTTGAAACCAAATTTAGATTTCCCGGAAGGCTTGAACTTCTTTTTAAGATTGAAGATGAAGGGAAAATTCGGGAAATTTTAAAAAAATATCTTCCCGAGGAAACACCCCCGCCTTCTTTTTTGGACAGAGCTTCAAGTTGGCTTTCAAAAAAAGTTCCGCTTGAGATTTCATAACCCAGATGAGCGCAGATTAAAATACTGATTAGCGCTGATTCAAGCCCCCGTAGCTCAGCGGATTAGAGCGCGACGTTGCGGACGTTGAGGTCAGAGGTTCAAATCCTCTCGGGGGTACAATATCAATTTGAAACTTCAAATTTAAAATTTAAAATTGTTTGGGAGGGTTGGCAGAATGGCAATGCGCTGGTTTCGAAAACCAGTTCCCGCTAAGCGGGATTAGAGGTTCGAGTCCTCTACCCTCCGCTTAAGTCCCTGTAGCTTAACGGATTAGAGCGCAGCCCTCCGGAGGCTGATATGTGAGTTCAATTCTCGCCAGGGACACCAGTGAAAAAACCTAAAGTTAAAAGGGAGTTTTCAGCTGGAGGAGTAGTTTTTCGCAAAGAACCAGAAGGAATTCTTTGGTTGGTTATCAAGCCTTCAGGAAGTGATAAATGGCGTTTACCTAAAGGTTGGATTGGCAAAAATGAAAGCTCGCTTGAGGCAGCCAAAAGAGAGGTAAGAGAAGAAGCAGGAATCGAAACCGAGGCCTTGGGTAAAGTCGGTGGGGAAAAATTTATTTTTCGCTGGAAAAAAGATTTAATCTTGAAAAATGTTGTTTTTTATTTAATGGAGTATCTTCAAGAAGCAGAAACAGGACTCTCTTTTGAAACAGAAAAGACTGATTGGTTACCCTTTGAAGAGGCAAAAGAAAGACTGGCTTTCGAAAAAGAAAAAGAGATTTTGGAGAAGGCAAAAGAATTATTAGGGAAGGGTGCTGGAGTGGACGAACAGGCGGCACTGGAAATGCCGTAGGTCCGCAAGGGCCTCGCGAGTTCGAATCTCGCTCCTTCCGCTAGATTTAAAAGCAACGTCTTTTTAAAAACTAAGCGTTCAAACTATGGCAAAAATCGCTAAAGCGTTTGGCGTTTCAATCGAAGATTTATTGAAATGAAAAAAATAATTTATATTTTTTTACCACCCATCATTACCATTACCACGGCGCTTTTTCTTAGTTTCCTCTCCATTTATTGGGCAAACTATTTATTGAT
>Ga0210057_1007775_pt1 | contig 12870 bp, 15 predicted proteins | sample CryGeyCG2114_010_2_FD_183968 | JGI IMG/M metagenome (GOLD analysis project Ga0210057, IMG submission 183968) | Groundwater microbial communities from aquifer - Crystal Geyser CG10_big_fil_rev_8/21/14_0.10 (SPAdes) (version 2) | ecosystem: Environmental > Aquatic > Deep subsurface > Groundwater ... | reverse complement strand
CCACTCAGCCACCTCTCCAATATATTCGCTTTTTCAAAGCTCATATTGTCGCACTCCTTATCAGTCGCGGACGGTGGCTGAGTGTTTGCCACCTCGCTCCGCTTCGGACAAAAAGCAAAGCAGTTTGCTTTCCTCCCACCTCGCTTCGCTTCGGATAAAACATAAAGCAGTTTATGTTTTATCCACTCAGCCACCTCTCCAATATATTCGCTTTTTCAAAGCTCATATTGTCGCACTCCTTATCAGTCGCGGACGGTGGCTGAGTGTTTGCCACCTCGCTCCGTTTCGGACAAAAAGCAAAGCAGTTTGTTTTCCTCCCACCTCGCTTCGCTTCGGATAAAACATAAAGCAGTTTATGTTTTATCCACTCAGCCACCTCTCCAATATATTCGCTTTTTCAAAGCTCATATTGTCGCACTCCTTATCAGTCGCGCTATTCGTCTATTTTATAGCAAAGAGTCGCTGTCTTCTTTAGGAACCCTTCTCTTTTTTGCAATAAGAAATATATAAATTATTTCAAGTATTGCGAGCGTATTGATTACGAGAAGTATGATAAACCACCATTTTTGTCCTTTTCTCGCGGATAACCACAAGGCGTATCCTTTCCATGGAAGCACCCACATTATAGCAAATATTAAAAGTATGTTTGTGTTTGAAAATATATCTATCATACGATTAGTATATTAACATATAAATTAATATATTAAAGATGATTATTAATATAAAATAAATTTTTGCAAAAGGGTTATTATTGGTGATATGCTATTGAATAATGAGTGAATTTGCAAAAAATTTTATAATGATTTTTATCGTATTTATAATCGTGCTCATATTATTCGCGGCATTCATATAATTTTATGCTTAAAACAGGATATGAAAAAATTCTCGGCATTGATTTTGGAACAAAAAAAATAGGCATAGCTGTTTCAGGCGGAAAAGGAGAATTTGGACTTCCAAAATGTGTTTTAAAAAATAATAAAGACCTGACACAGAATCTCGCAAAGATTATACAGGAAGAAAATATTTCAGAAATCGTGATAGGAGAATCAATCAATTACAAAGGCGATGAAAATCCAGTGATGGATAATATAAAAAAATTCGCGAATGAAATTAAAAAGAAATTTAATTTGCCGATAAATTTTGAGCCGGAATTTTTAACATCTTCACAGGCAAAAAATATTCAAGGCGACAGTAATATGATAGACGCGTCAGCCGCCGCTTTAATTTTACAGAGTTTTTTGGACAAGAGAAATCATAAAAAAAATTAATTATCAAAAATCTTACAGACGCGGATGTGATTAATATCAATAAGCATTCGTAATAATAAAGATGGCAAACTTTTTAAGAAAAATAAAAATAAATACTCGCGACTTAATGATTAAGTACGCGAAAGGAAACAACACAAAATGGTATCTATCTTTTTTTTCTTTCGCCGAAGCGTCTTTTTTTCCGATACCGCCGGATCTTTTACTTATGGCAATTCTTGGTTCAAGACAAGAACATAGATGGATATATTATTCATTTTTAACTTCAATATGGTCCGTGCTCGGAGGTATTTTTGGTTATATGATAGGGTTTTTGCTTTTTGACAGCGTTGGGCAATGGCTTATTTCATTGTATAATCTCCAAGAATACACATCTGTGGTAAAAGAAATTTTTAATCAAAACGCATTTTGGGCTATTTTTATTTCCGGTTTTACTCCGATTCCGTATAAAGTTTTTACAATCTCCGCCGGATTTTTCGGAATAAATTTATTTATATTTATAATCGCTTCAACAGTTTCCAGATTTCTTCGTTTTTTTATTGTTGGTTTCATTATGAAAGTTTTTGGAAATGATATCAGTGGATTTATTTATAAGTATTTTAATATTCTCACTCTCGTCTTTGCTGTAGGAGTTATTTTGTTTTTTGTTATTATTAAATTTCATTAGTAATTCAAGGTCGTTAAAGAATAATAAATTTCAGAATAAATATTATGGAAACTGTTGTATCAATATTATTTTTTCTTATCGGATTTTTTATTTTAATTAAAGGCGCGGGCGTTTTAGTCAGCGGAGCATCTTCTATAGCGCGAATTTTTAATATATCAAATTGGTTTATAGGTGTTGTGATTGTTGGTATAGGCACATCTATTCCTGAATTAAGTATTAATATTGCCTCTGTGTTTAATGGTAATACAATAGGACTTGGAACAATCATAGGTAGTAATACATTCAATATACTTTTTATACTCGGACTGTCTTCTTTGTTTTATCCAATTGCAATGAAAAGAGAGTGGGTTCTGAAAGATTTTATTTTTAATATTTTAGCTATTGTAGCCGCGTCCACTGTTATAATATTTCCAATTTTTGGAGAAGGTGATTATTTAGGAGTTACTCGTTATGAAGGGGGATTTCTTTTAGGATTTTTCTTTTTATGGATATTTTTTATGTTTCGTAGAAAGCAGGAATTTGAAAGTTCTGGAGATTATAAAATTTTCGTATTTATAACATCTCTTATTATGATTTTCGCGGGAATTATAGGAGTATTTTTAGGCGGAAGATGGGTTGTAGGTGGCGCTGAAACAATCGCAAGACTTTTTGGCGTAAGCGACGCGCTTATAGGTTTAACTATAGTTGCCGTAGGTACATCTTTACCTGAACTTGCCGTCTCTATCACAGCTTTGATAAAAAGAAGAGTTGATATTGCTGTTGGAAACATCGTCGGTTCAAACATCTTTGATTTTTTGGGAATTATCGGGATAACCGCAATGATTAAACCAATTCAAGTATTTTCTTCAGTAAGATTTGATATTGTAGCCACGCTTTTTGCCGCTCTTGCTCTTTTTGCGATGACATTTATAGGAAGAAAATATATTCTCTCAAGGTTTGAGGGATTATTCTTCGTGTCAATGTATTTTTTATATATTTTAATAGCTATATGGAAAGGGTAGATATTGCAAGTTATATGTAGTATAAATATATTAATGATAAAACAGCTCCAACAGTTAGGATTTTCTGATAAAGAGGCGGTAGTGTATATGGCATTTTTAGAGCTGGGCTCAAGCGCGGTGCAGGAAATAGCAAAAAAAGCAGAAATAAAATATGTTTTTCCACCAGAGTTTGTTTAATAAAATAAATTCTGGCGGGGAAATAGTTCCCCGCGTTCTTTAAAAATTTTTGGAATCTTTTTTGAAAGGAGAAGGAAAATGGAGATACTATTTCTTGCAGTAGCTACCACAATAATATCGGGAATAATTTATTTTTTAGCTATTTTACTTGAAAAAGTAAGAAAAGTAACTAAAAAATAAAAAGGCAGATATAAAATAGCGACAAAAGGCTATTTTATATCTGCCTTTTGTTGTATTTGCGTGAATGTTATGTTTACAATAATAAAATTGGTGATATTTTAAAATAAATGAAAAAAGATATAAATTACACATTTCGCATAATTATAGAACCGGATGAAAAAGAGACATTTCATGGCTATGTTCCGGCACTTTCAGGTTGCCATACTTTTGGTGTTACAATAGAAGAAACACGCAAAAATTTAAAAGACGCTATTTCTGTTTATATTTCCAGCTTAATTGCTGACGGGGAAGGTGTGCCTCAAGATAATAGTTTTGAGTCTTTTGAAACTGTAACGAGAAAGGAATTAGAAATGATTTATGTCTAAGTTGCCAACTGTGAAAAGCAGAAGATTGGTTAAAGCATTAAAATCTATTGAATTTTTTGAACATAGGCAAGAAAGTCCTTTTTGATGAAAGGTAATGAGTTTATTGAACATATCTAATTAGGAATATTTCAAATTTAGACATCAAAAATTAAAAAAAAGAAATAAATATTTTCGTATTTGGAAATAAGAAATAAAAACAATTTATAGAATTGATGAAAGTTGTGATGTTGTTTTATTGAGTATTGAAAGGAGAGATAATTATACTTATAAATCTTTAAGAAAATACTATTTGTTTGTCGCGGAAATATGTTTAGAAGTCAGGTGGCGGAAGCACTTTTCAATTGTGTAAAAGATGAAGATATTGATGTTATATCGCGCGGTACTTGGGTTGAAAAAGAGAGTTTAATTGGTAAGAAATTAAAAGATTTTGACGGTCATAACACACTGTGGGATTTAAGAAACTTGATTGAAGTAATGAAAGAAAAAGATATTGATATCAGTGAAAATATCTGTAAACCAATTACTCTGGAACTTGTAAGTTGGGCAGATAAAGTAATATCAATAGCAGAAGAAGACGAAAGTCCGGAATATTTAATCAATAGCTCCAAAGTAATTTTTTGGAAAGTTGGAAACCCCCAACAACCTTACTAAAAAGTTTGCTATAGAGATAATTAAACAAACAAACAAACTTATTTCATCGTTGAAATATAAATAAACATTTTTTCTTTTAATAATGAATGTCTCGCGATATAATATATACAATGAAACTTTTAGAAAGAAAGGGAATTTTCACAAAATTTTTTCCAACACCGAATTTTTTGGCAGAGCGCGCGACAGGTGTTGATATTTCTGACAGCTCGGTCAGGTTTGTGGAACTTGCCGACACTAAATATGGGGAAATACCTTTTAAATTTGGCGAGCATTTACTGCAGGAAGGAATTATTGTAAACGGCGACATACAAAATGTAGACGCGCTCGCCGAAGAGTTAAAGAAAATAAAAGAAAAAAATAACCTCAATTTCATAAGAGCGTCGCTTCCCGAAGAAAAGGTATATCTTTTTAGAACGCATATTCCAGAAGATATAGAAAAAAAACAAATCAGGAGTATTTTGGAATTTAAGCTTGAAGAATATGTGCCGATTTCTCCAAAAGAGGCCGTTTTTGATTATGAAATTATCAATAATCAGAAAGAAAATTTACAAGGGCATACCGATGTCAGCGTTGCAGTATATACTAAAAATACAGTGGAAAAATATTTTGCCGCGTTTGACAAGGCGGGTTTAACACCGCTTTCTTTTGAAGTTGAAACGCAAGCAATCACACGGTCTGTTGTCAGATATAATGACGATGGTATATATATGATTATTGATTTTGGCAAGACAAGAGCGGGTCTTGCGATAATTGACAAATGTGTGCTTAGTTTTACATCAACATTTAAAATAGACGGACGCATACTCGCAAGGGTTATTAAAGAGAGCCACGACATATCAGAAGATAATATAAATCAAATAAAAAATGAATACGGGCTTATTAAAAATAAAAATAATAAAGAATTATTCAGCGCTTTTATGAATATCGCGGAACAGCTTAAGGATAATATAGACAAACATTATAAATATTGGAAGACGCGCGTAGATGAGACGGGGAAACGGGTCAGTCCGATTGAAAAAATTATTTTATGCGGCGGAAATTCTAATTTGGCGGGACTCCCAGAGTATTTGTCAGGAAGTTTAAAAGTGCCTGTTGAACGCGCTAATGTCTGGGTTAACGCTTTTTCACTGGACGATTTTGTGCCGAATATGGACAGATTTCAATCGCTTTCTTACGCCACTGCTATAGGACTTGTTTTAAGAGATGTTAATTAAAAAATTATAATTTAATAATAAATTATATGCGCAATTTATTACCACAAGAAGATAAAGAAATAATATATAAAGAATATAGAATGCGAATAGCTATCGTGTCTTTATTATTTTTGTTTTTCACAATATTGATTGCCATAGTGTCTGTTATGCCGTCATATTTTATATCCGAATCAAAAAAACGCGCGGTAGAAAAATATTCAGAAGTTGTAAAAAAATCTATTACAGAAAAAGAAAATAGCGTTTCAAACGATATTCTTTTTACCACAAAAGAAAAATTAAAACTGCTCGCTTTTGATAAAGAACATCCTTTATTAAAGAATATTTTTGAAATTATTATTAGCGACAAGCCCGATGGCGTAACAATTAACGGTTTGTCATATAACAAACTTTCCAATAATAAAGTGGTAATTGTTGTTGGCAAAGCGGACAAAAGAGAGAATCTTTTAATGTTCAAAAAACTTCTTGAACGAGAAACTTTGTTCACAGAAATTTTTTTACCCGTGTCTGACTTTGCCTTAGATAGAGATATTGAATTTACAATTAAAATAAGCGGCAATTTTTAATATATGCGGAGCAAAACAAAAACAAAACAAATATTTGAAACCGTTATGGTTATGACGATTATAGCTCTGATTGCTTATATTGTTTTATTTATTCAAATAAAAGAAAAAAATAAAATTGTTTCAGCGTTGACAAATGAGGCGGAAAGCATTATTCAGAAAGAAACAAAACTTCGGTCTGTAAAAAATTTAGTCAGAGATATTGAAAGAGAAAGAAATATAATTGATTCATATTTTATTACAGACGACAACATAGTTGACTTTATTGAAATAATTGAAAATCTTGGGAAAAAAAATGGACTGTCTATTGAGATAACTTCCGTAAAAGTTGATAATATTGATTCAGACATTGAAAAAAAAATTAAAATGGGAGAATTACTGCGTGTCAATTTCAAAACGAAAGGACATTTTAGCGAACTGTTTCAACTTCTTTCCGTATTGGAAAATTTGCCATTTAAGATAGATTTACTCAATATTGATTTTAGTAAATCAGCCGGAGTCCTAAATCGGGACAAAAATATAAATTTATGGAGCGGGTTTTTTAGCATTACCGTCATAAAGTTTGATTAACAATATAATTTATGACTATTAAAAATAACATTAAAAATTTTTTTAAAAAAAGAAACAAAAAAACCAAGCGTTATGAATATAATATTTCAAGCGCTGAACGAATATGGAAAATAATTTTTACGATATTTATTTTATTAAATATCGCTATTGCCGTATTTAGCGGCTATTTATTTTTTCAGATAAATGACGGGGAGATATTCAAGACCGGAATAGACGAGTCCTTTATTATAAATACGATTGACCGAACAATTTTGCGTGATACACTGTCTTTGTTTGAAGAAAAAGCGTTTCGTTTTGAAGAGTTGGAGAAAAATAATGTTATTATCGCAGACCCGTCATTGTAAGCGATTACAAATAAGAAACACGAAAAATGGAAGATATATTTAACTGATACTTTATTGTTTGTTATGGATATATTTTCGCTATTATCTATGCCCCTGTAGTTCAACGGATAGAACAGGAGACTTCTAATCTCCCGATAGAGGTTCGATTCCTCTCGGGGGCACCAAACGATACTTCCTGCTCGGACAGAGCCGCGCCGCTTTGCGGCGCGGCAGGGCGGGCGGGCAAAAACCCCCGTCGCGTAGCGACGAAATGGCTCGGCGGCGGGACGGAAAAATGGGCGGATTTGTTACGAACCGCATGGTTCGTTCCGATTTTTTGGATGAAGGAGGCAATTTCGGAAAAATTGTCGAATGAGGACAAAAAAGCGGCTTGTTTCGTATCCAAAACCCACTCCCGCAATGGTTCGACCCAATTGTTTCCCCGATGTTCAAAATCTTTCTTTTCGGTCCTAAAAGCGAGGGTGGCGCGCATAGCTTCGTCTTTTTGCTTGAGATAAATTTCTTTCGGTATATCACCGTCCAAATACGCGGATACGAGTTTTTCCATGCGCGTCTCGCTCGCTTTTAATTTATCCGTAAGATTTTTGACATCACTTTGCGACGCTCCAATTTTCTCGCGCTCCCATTCCGCCACGCGCTTCAACATCCAATCGGTGTAGCGATCGCAAAGTGAAATTGTTTGAAGCCGTTTCCGCAATTGCTCCGCCAAATCTTTTTCTTGCACATACCCTTGCGAGCAAAGTCCTTTCTTTTTCGTGCAACGATAATACCGATATATCCCGCCATTACCTTTTGCAAATTGAGCGGTGAACATACCGCCGCACTCGCTGCAACGAAAAAGACTGCGGAAAGGGAAATCATGCGAACCCCTTTTTCTTTGCGGCTTTGCTTTGCTCGCAAGTATCTTTTGGACGGCTTCAAACAATTTCGGGGAAATAATTGGCTCAAATGTTCCATCAAACCATTCATCGCCGTGCTTCACAAATCCCAAGTACGCGCGATTGCTCAAAAGATGTTTGACGGAACATTTGGCAAGTGGCGTATCGTTGGATGTGGTAATACCTAAATCCGCCAAAAACTGCGACAAAGAAACCAGCCCGTGCTTGCCCGTGGCATATTCCTCAAAAGCGCGCTTCACAATCTTGGCATTGGTTGGATGTGGCTCGATATTCCGCGTTCTCGGATTATTCACATACCCGAACGGAGCTTTTGAGAGCCACTCGCCACGGCGCAGTTTTTGGCGGATGCCTCGCTTCACATTCTGCACCAGATTGTCCGAATAATACTTGGATTGCCCGAACGCCACTTGCAACATAAACAGACCTTGCGGAGTGGGTTCAAACCAAAATGTCGGAAAGCGCAAAGACACGATGTTCTTTTGATCTACCGCGTAGATAATGCGACCGCCGTCAATGCTGTTGCGGGCGAGCCGGTCGGGGTGCCATGAAAGTATCCCAACATTGCCCAATTCTTCAATCTTGCTCATCATTTCACCGAATACGGCTCGCCCCGGTGTCTTTGCGCTTTTCGACTCTTGAAACTCCTCAAGGATTTCAAGATTTTCTTTACGCGCGAACTCTCGCAATTCAAACAACTGCGCTTCAATGCTCATAATTTGCTTGTCGTCATCTTCCGTTGATTTGCGAGTGTAAAGAAAATATTTTGGTTTGATCATAATTTTGAAAAAATTATTTTTGGATACGAAACAAGAAACAAATCCGCCCATTTTTCCGTCCCGCCGCCGAGCCATTTCGTCGCTACGCGACGGGGGTTTTTGCCCGCCCACCCTGCCGCGCCGCAAAGCGGCGCGGCTCTGTCCGAGCAGGAAGTATCGTTTGGTGCAGAAATACTAACCTTTGCGCGAACCTTTTTCCAATCGCGGAGCGATTGACCTTTCCACGCGCCGAGCGCGTGGAAACTCGAAACCCAATCGTACGCGCGGAGCGCGTGCCAACGCCAACTCTGCGCGCCTCGCCCGCGCTCGACAAGCTCGCGCGGGGCAAAACCCAAAAATTTCCTATCATTTTTATTTGCGGCTCCCCCCACACCCCCCGCCGCGAAGCGGAACATTTGAAAGGAAGGAAATTTTTGGTTTTGCCGCCGCCGCTTCACTCCTCCAAAAGGCTATAAGTGTATATTAGCACTTTTGCCAGTTTTACGCCCGCCTTTTCTCCGTCGTTTGCGTCGGCCTGAGGCGCTCCCGTCTCCGCGTTCTGTGGTAATTCGGTAGTCCGCTCACACTGCGCAAACACCTCGCACTGGCTGCTCGGTGCTTGCTTCGTGTTCGCTCGGTGACTTGTTCAAGACTGTGCTAATTCTCCAAAATATTCCTAATCATTTCTTCCGTCAAAACAAATTCACTATCGCCAATTTTGAGTAGTAGTCCAACATTATCTCCATTTCTTTTGATAATAAGTTCAAAGCCATCCAAATACCCTAGATCAGTGATTTTGTTTTCAATTTCTCGTCTCTTGTCTTGATTTTCTTCTTTCTCCAGCTCCTGACCAACCGCTTCTTTGACGAAAGCGGCCAACCAAGGGAAATGTGTAATGTTGATTAAATCTGCCCGCGAATCGCTTTTAAAGCGTTTACTCATTCTAATAAAATGCTCAATCTGGCTGGCTACTCTTTGGGCAAGTTGATGCAGAGAGATAGTTTTTTCTCCAATTTTTTCTTCTCGACGACTCTGTTCTTTGTATTCAGAATATGGCAAAGAAAGCGCGTCCGTTGAAATTTTTACATCCTCGCCTTTCTCGCCAAGTTCCAATCTAACGCGGGTTCGTCCCTTTCTATCTGTATTTACCTTATCGATTATCGCTTTCGCTGTCTCTTGTGCGCGTTCTATTTCAGAAGTGTATGCTTTCAAAATATATTTATCACCCTCTGCACTGGGAGTAAATTGCTCACCATATTCCTTCGAGGCGTTAGCTCCTTCCTCGGTCAAACGCCATGTTTCAGAATCTTTCGGGCCATGCCGCAAAAATCGTGCCCGAATTTCCACATTCTGACCAAATGGTTCTCTTTCTTTTGTTTCGATTGGATTAAATCGCTCGCTCATAGTTTATAGAATTTTAACAATTCCCTGATCTGCGTCTACTTCGACCATTTCACCTCGCTTTAAGATTCTTGTAGCATTTTTTGTCCCAACAATGCAAGGAATTTTTAGCTCGCGGCTTGTTATAGCGGCATGACTAGTAATGCCTCCTAAATCAGTTATTATGGCAGCGGCTTTCTTCATGGCTACTACGAAATCGGGTGTAGTTAGACGAGTTACCAAAATGTCGCCGTTTTCAACAAGGTGTAGTTCGCTTCTATCTTTTACGATCACAACTTTTCCACGAACGACGCCCTTATATGCAATGATACCCTTGATTACTTCAGATGTGCTTTCTGATTCTTTGGAAAATTTTGATTTCCAAATATCCAAATCAGGGCCAGTGATCAAAATGTATTCCTGCTTGTTATTCGAAATATATGCATATCCTTTTTGCCTTTCTTTAATCCAAGCAATTAACTTCCTCGGTAATTCCCCATTTTCTAATACGGAAATAATCTCGTCTGGTAACAGGTAGATAAATTCATCAAATGTAATATTCAGTCGCTTCGCGCATTCCTTCAACAAGGGCCTCGCTATAAAACAAGCTTTGTTCATCCATTCTAATCTTGCTGTTCGATAATAAACCGATTTTTGGAAAAATTCTGCCAGCGCCTTTTCCTCCGGCGAGACTATCTTTTTGATGCTTTCTTTTGCTTCAGCGAGATGGCTTTTTCTATCTTGTTCTAGACGTCCTTTCTGTTCTGATGGTTGAGTCAGAATTTTTTGGAGCTCTGTTTTTATCTCATCTTCGGTGTAAAGATTTCCTAAAAATAAGGTCGAGTGTATCCAGCCATAATTTTCATGATGTTTGCGTATCAGTTTAACTACTTTTTCCGATTCTAAATCGAAACCCTTATCCCTTATTTTGTCCGCGATTGCGAACAGGGCACCCTTTTCTCTCGATGTTTCAACTTGTTTATACGGTACCGCCAAACTAGAGAGCGCATTTTCAATCTTAGAAAAACCGCTTTGTTTCAAAGCATTTTTTAGCTTTTCCTCAACAGCCAAATCAATTATAGTCGGCACTCCGATTGCCCCGATAGTGTTCTGATATTCAATGAAATATTTTTTGATTCTGTCTGATAACTCTTTATCTGATGATTTCTCCAAATTCGCAACAACTGAGTTTGCGGTTTTTATAAATTTTTCTGACTGATCTTCAATTTTCTGATAGACTTTTGTCGCCCGACTGATAGTATCCGTTGAGAAGTAATCTTGTATTTTTGACGTTTCGTTTAAGTCAATATAAATATCATTATCAATAATCATTCTATTCCTAAACTTTGGAATTTGGGGCAGAAGTTTTGGAAGGCTTTCTCTATAACCTCGATGAATAATTGCTTCCGTTAGGAGTTCGGTTTTGAAAGATACAACAACAAGCCAGTTTTCTTTTTGATATCCACCGCCAGATTCCGAAAGTGTTGTAATTGGGCGCGACTGAACGATATAAAATTTTCCATTATCAAATACCCACTCAATGTCGCAAGGGAAATTGTAGTGAGCTTCAATTCGCAGAATTAGTTCCGAAAGCTTTAAAATTTCTTTGTCAGACAAAACCTGTTTTTCACCTTGCTCTTTCGGAATATCGCGCCATTCATTGCCGCCAATTTGCGCGCGGTAAAGCCCCCTTGTTTGTATTTGGACATTTTTATCAATAATCCGTCGTGGTTGTTTTTCTACGACATAGCTATCGGGTGTAATTTGTCCAGAAACGATTGCTTCACCAAGTCCTAGCCCCGCCTCAATGATGAGCTGATTTCGGTCTTGTGTTACCGGATGAACAGAAAAAGCAATGCCGGATTTTTTACTTTCCACCATTTTTTGGACTACAACCGCGACGGATATCCTCTGCTTGTGCGAATCTTTTTCAAATCGGTAAAAAATAGCGCGCGACGTGAACAGTGAGGCCCAGCATTTTTTCACATTTTCTAATAAACTTTCTTCCGTTGTGTTGAGATAACTTTCAAGCTGTCCGGCCCACGCCGCACTCGCTGAATCCTCGGCGGTAGCTGAAGATCTCACGGCAACATATTTTGAATTAAGATTTTTGAAAAATTTTTTGATTTCCTCTGCTATATCTTTTGGCATTTTTGAACCAAGAATAAGAGCTTTGATTTTTTCCGAAGCATTTTCGATAGTATGAATCTCCTTGTGATTAACCGAGTGTAAAACGGAATCAATTTCAATATTCAAATCGGTTTCTTCCAAAAATTTTTCAAAAGTAGATGAGAGGATTACAAAGCCATGTGGCACTGGAATACCTACTTTGGTCATTTCGCCAAGTGAAGCACCTTTGCCTCCGGCAAGAGCGACATCATTTTTGCCAAGCTCGCTAAAATTTTTAATTAATTCTGCCATAACTATTTCAAAAGCTCGTCGCTTGATACTCCCAACGCTTGGGCTATTTTTTCAATGGTGGCAAGCGTGGGATTGCCTTTGCCTGCTTCAATATTGCTCATTTGAGCACGATCAAGCCCGACCGCGCGGCAAATATCGCCTTGCGTCATATTCTTTTGCTCGCGTATGCGCTTGATGTTTTTGCCAAGTTTGGATGTTGGGGTTTTTATATTCACAGATGTAGTATAGCCAAATATTGTGTCTTATGACAATAATGTGATATATTACAAGTATGTTGACATTGAAGCGGCGGCAGCAAACCCAAAAATTTCCTTCCTTTCAAATTTTCCGCTTCGCGGCGGGGGGTGTGGGGGGAGCCGCAAATAAAAATGATAGGAAATTTTTGGGTTTTGCCCCGCGCGAGCTTGTCGAGCGCGGGCGA
>Ga0210057_1007774_pt1 | contig 12873 bp, 9 predicted proteins | sample CryGeyCG2114_010_2_FD_183968 | JGI IMG/M metagenome (GOLD analysis project Ga0210057, IMG submission 183968) | Groundwater microbial communities from aquifer - Crystal Geyser CG10_big_fil_rev_8/21/14_0.10 (SPAdes) (version 2) | ecosystem: Environmental > Aquatic > Deep subsurface > Groundwater ... | reverse complement strand
ACACCTGCGAGGCCCTGTTCACCACGGTGTACGGAGACGAGCCACAGCGGATGAGCCTTCGGGCGCTGCATAACGCTGTTAAAAAGTGTGCCCGCCGGGCGGGACTGGAGATGTCCGCGCACACCATGCGGCACACATTCTCCACCTACATGCTCAACCATGGGGTGGACCTCTATGCCCTGATGAAGATGCTCGGACACGCGCAGCTGACCACGACCCAGGTATACCTACACGTAACCAACCCCTCGCTGCGGGAGATGCACAAAAAAGGCATGGTGCTGGATTGACGTGTCGGTACATTAGGAATATCTTAGGGGCATGAGCTACCCGGAAAACAAGCGATTGAATGATGAGATCATGCGGCTACACAGGCTAGGCTTAGGACTTAGAGAGATTGCCCGGGTCAAGAATCTGCACCCGGAAACGGTCAGGCGAAAGATCAGGATGCGCAAGGCAAAGATGTCGGTACATGCCAGGTAGAAGTAATAAAATGCATTTGCTTTAGTGTCGGTACTTGTGCTATACTCAAAGAAATCGAAGTTCCTTTCAGCTCAATAACACGGCTCGCCTGCCTAGAAGGGCATAAGAAGGCCTTTTGGGCAGACGAGCTAACAAGGTGGGTTTTCCCCATGTGGTAGGATGGGTCGGATGAGAGTAGCCATTGTCCATGACTACTTAACCCACTTTGGCGGTGCAGAGCGGGTTTTGGAGGCTTTAATGGAGTTATTTCCGAATGCGCCAGTCTATACGCTAGTCTATAACCGGAACCACTTGCCGCCTATTTTTGACGAACGGCGTATCCGGACATCCTGGCTGCAGCAGATTGCCGCTGCCAGAGAGCCACACCGGTATCTGCCGTTGGCGCTCATGCCGCTGGCCGTGGAGGCATTTGACCTATCCGGGTATGATGTTGTTCTTTCGGCCAGCCACAGTTTTGGCAAAGGCGTGTTGGTTGGTCCGCAGACACTGCATATTTCTTATTGTTTTACTCCGACGCGGTATGCGTGGGATGACAGTCATCGCTATCTGCGGGAATTTTCTCCGCATGGCTTATTCCGTGCTTTAGTGCCGGCAGCGCTTTCCTACGTGCGGTTATGGGATTACTATGCCGCACAGCGTCCTCATGTGTACCTTACCCTCTCGCAGTATGTAGCGTGGCGGATTCGTAAGTACTACGGCCGGGAGGCGGAAGTGATTCCGCCGCCGGTTGATGTGGATTCGTTTACCGTGTGCCATGACAACTCCGGCTACTATCTGGTTGTGTCGCGACTGGTGCCGTATAAGCGAATTGATTTGGCTATTGCCGCTTGTGAGCGGATGGAGCGACCGCTCAAGATTGTCGGGCAGGGTCCGGAAGAAGCGTCGCTGCGGCAGTTGGCAGGGAAGTGGACGAGCTTCCTGGGTTTTGTGCCGGATGAGGATTTGCCGAAGTTGTACCAAGGTGCGAGAGCGCTGTTGTTTCCGCAGGAAGAGGATTTCGGTATTACGCCGGTTGAAGCAGCGGCGAACGGGAAACCTACCATCGCCTTTGGCGCCGGCGGGGCAACAGAAACGGTGCGGGGCGGAGAGACGGGCGTTTTATTTGAGCGGCAAGATGCGGACAGTCTAATGGAGGCGATTCGCATATTTGAGTTGCAACGGTGGGATGTGCGGCTAATCCGGCGTCACGCGGAGCGTTTTAGCCGGGCAGTTTTCTTGCACAAGATGGAGACGGTAGTCCACAATCAGTGGGATGTATTTAATAGGGCAAGAAAGTGAATAACGATTTACCGCTTTGGCCCCCTGTCCGGCGCCGTTTACCGCGCCTGTCATTATTGGCCGCAGCCGGAGCTTTGCTGGCGGCTGCATTGGTTCATCGTGCTGGGCCGCACTACCGGGCGCATTTTTCCTATGTCGTAGCCTTGCAAGAACGGGAAGTGGCGGATAATTTTCGTTTTGATGGTTACTATGCTTTGCAGGCGACTGATCTTTTCGCAACCACGTTGGCCGAGTGGGCAATGACACCGGAGGTTATTGCCCAGGCGTATCAACTAGCCGGGCTGCCGTTGCCTGGCAGCGATGCGCGTTCGCTGGTGCGGTCGGTATCTGCACGTAAGACCGCACCCCAGCTGATTGTTGTTGAAGTTCACGGAGATTCAGCAAGTGATTCAGCTGCATTGGCCAGGGGCTTGCAGGCGGCAGTGGCTGCTGAAGTAACGGCGTATCACAATGCGGGAGTGCCGGCAGCGCGGTTTACGGCAGTGCCGGGAGCTGTGTGGGTAGGTGCTACATTGCCGGCGACGGGTGTGGCCGCTGCCGCTGTTTTCCTGTTAATACTGTTTGTAGGGGTGAACGGAGTTTTGTTGGCAACGTTGCTGCCACGGATGCAATTAGTCGAATGAACATTGCGGTGGACGTGCGGCCGCTGATGGAGGGCCGACACAGCGGTGTAGAGGAATATACAATCCAGGTGGTCCGCGCGTTGCTCCAAGACGGGCGGCAGCATCGCTTCCGCTTGTTTTACAATTCGTTCCGGCCGGTACAGCTGCCTACATTTCCCGGTGCAGAGATGTTGGGATACCGTTATCCGAATAAAGCGTTTAATATAGCGCAGTTGTTGGCTGGACGGCCGCGATGGGATCACTTGGTGGCGGCCGATGTTTTTTTTCTGCCGCATGTTCGGTTACTTCCTGTCTCATCCGGCGTGCCATATGTGGTGACCGTGCATGACCTTTCATTCGCCCGGTTTCCCTTTTTTTATTCCCGCCGCCGGCGTGTGTGGCATCAGTTGGTGCGCCCACGGCAAGTCATCCGGCAGGCTGCCCAAGTGATCGCTGTGTCAGAAGCAACACGGGACGATCTGGTGTCCTTGTACGGAGTGGATGCGGATCGCGTGAGCGTAGTGCATTCGGGGATTGCGGCACCGGCCGGCGGCGGCATTTCAGAGATATTAGCTCGGCGGCTGCCTGAACGATTCGTGTTGTATCTGGGTACCCTTGAGCCGCGAAAGAATATTGCAGGTTTGATTACAGCCTATTCCGCTATTGCTGATCGAGTGCCGCAAGACTTGGTGCTGGCCGGTTCGCGCGGGTGGCTGACCGGCGGTATCGACCGGGCGTATGGGCAGTCTTCCGTTCAGCACCGCATTCATTTTCTTGGCTTTGTTCCGGAAGCGGACAAGACGGCTTTGTATGCCCGGGCGGACCTGTTTGTCTATCCCAGTTTCTACGAAGGGTTTGGTTTTCCGCCGCTGGAGGCGTTGGCAGCCGGCACACCAGCGGTGGTATCGCATAACTCTTCGCTGCCGGAGGTGGCCGGCGAATGGGCTTACCTGGTAAACCCATACGACACGACAGAATTGGCAGCGGTCCTGCAGGAGGCGCTGCTTTTGGTGCAGGCAGTGCCGGCGGAAGTGCAAACAGCGGTTCGACGGCGCTACGACTGGCAGCAAACGGCTGCACAAACTTTGACAATTATTGAACGGGCGGCGGGGGGAGGGTGATACTGTGCCGGTGTTGCTCTCTTTTCGATGCGGTTCATTCTTGGCACACTGAAGGGTGATGCGTATTGCAATTGATGCACGAGCGTGGGAGTGGGCGGGCATCGGCCGATATATCCGCAATTTGCTGAGTGAGTATGCTCGTCTTGAGCATCCGTATGTCTTTGAAGTGCTCGTCGGCAGCCGGACTGAGGAAGCAGCCGTGCACGCTTTGGGAGACAACCGGCTGACAACCCGCCTGGTGGAGCCATCTTACTATTCCTGGCGGGAACAAGTTCTTTTCCGACGACAGCTAGCAGGATTGTCTGTTGATTTGGTCCATTTTACTCATTTTAACGTGCCATTGTTCTATAGCGGCCCGTCAGTGGTGACGATCCATGATGTGACCCGTTTTTATTTCCCCGGACAGCGGGTGCCGCAGGAATTGCTGCGGCAGGTGTTTTACGAACAGGTTTTTGCCCACGCCGTGCGGCGGGCGCGGCAGGTCATTTGTGTGTCTGAAACAACATGCTTGGCATTAGCTGCTCTGCCGCTTCGCATCAGCCGGCAACCGGTCGTAATACCAGAAGGGGTGGCAGAACGGTTTTTTGCTGCTCCGGCTGCGGAGCGGCAACAGGTGCGAGCGCGGCTTGGTTTTGATGGACCCTACGTGCTGTCGGTGGGTGTTTGGATGGGACATAAAAATCTGCGGCGGACGTTAGCTGCATTTACCGCAGTACGGCGCGTCAGACCGGATGTGCGGCTGGTTATAACAGGCCGCGCGCAGCCGCGATATGTTAATGTCCCGGCCAAGGCGGCGCAGCTGCAGATACCGGAAGAAGCAATTGTGTATCCTGGTTTTATTTCCGATGAGCTGTTACCGGCCATGTATGCTGAAGCAGCTGTTCTCTTGTTTCCTAGTTTATATGAAGGATTTGGTTTACCGGCATTGGAGGCGCTGGCAGCCGGCATACCGGTAGTAGCGGCGCAGGCTGGCAGTTTGCCGGAAGTGTTGGACGGCGCGGCCTTCCTGGTGAATCCAGAGTATGAGCCGGGGATCGCCCGGGCTGTATTACAGGTGTTGGCCGGCGACGGCGACCTTGAGGGGTTGAGGGCAGCTGGACGTGAGCGGGCGCGGCGTTTTTCATGGAAGGAGTGTGCACGAAGAACATTACACGTCTATGATGAGGTGTTGCGAGGACGGAAGAAGCGCTAGTAATGCATTCCACACGCTTTCCGTTCAGGTTTCTTGAACAGAAGAGTTCCACATGCCTTCGGCCGGCGTTGTGATCGTAATCCGTGTCCCTTTTATATGTTTGTTCGGAGCGAGTGCCGGAGCATAGTATCTGTCTGTGCTTTGTGCTTTTTAATCCAGTACACTTGAAGGGTGAGTAGACCTCCTTCACAGAAACTCCACGTATCTCCGTATATTTTAGATTTGTCTATCCGCGGCACATCGAAGATGGCGGCGCGGCCAAAAGCTGTGTTGGCCGCTCCGCCGGTTGTGAACGATACCGAGCGGCGAACGCGATCGGATAGTGCCTTTCTTATCGCGGCGCGGCGGGTGTCCGACAGGCGGCAGCGGCAGTTTTTCTTTTCGACGGATACGGTGCGGGATGTACCGTATGTGTTTCCTGGCCGTCAGACAGGGACATCTCGGGCTGCTGATTCTGCGGAGACGGCACTGATTAATCGTGATCCGGCTGTCATGTGTCCGGGAGAAGCGCCCATAATTAGCGATTCTTCTCCTGCAGGCATTGTGCTACCGCCAGGGCGTATTTTTGGCAGCCGACTCGGCGTTTTAGGATGGTTTAACGGATCGCTGCTGGCTATTGGTTGTTTGCTGTTGGCTTTCGCCGTGCATGACCTCCAGGCGTGGCCGGTTGGTTTTCAACGATTGGCATTGGTGCGGCAGCAGGCGCAGGCGGCACTGCAGAGGTTGGCAGCAGCTCAAAGCGCCGTAGCGGCTGCGGATTTGCCGGCCGGGAAGGCTGCTTTTACGGATGCATCTATTCAGTTGGCGCAAGCTCAAGCCGACTTGCAGATAGCTTTGACGTCAACGCAGCGGCTGGCCGCGGCAGCCGACGTAACAGGGACGTTCCGTGATGGGGAGACATTGCTGAGTGCGGGCGAACTCTTGGCCAGCGCCGGCCAACAGTTGGCGGCCGGGCTCTCATTATTGGCGGACAGTTCGGTTATCGCCGGCGGTGGGGCGGCCGGTGGGCAAACATTAACGGAAAGCTTAGCAGCGGCAAAAGATCCGTTTAAGGCGGCTTTTAACGGATTGCGCCAGGCGCAGGTATTACTTCGCAGTGTGCGCAGTCCTTTGCTGCCGGCAGCTGTACGCGATCAGGCACAACTTGCGGCAGCGCAAGCGGAAAGAGGGGTAGTGGGTTTGCGGGCCTACCTGACACAAAGTGATGCTTTGCTTACGTTACTAGGTGCAGATCGACAGCGGCAGTATTTGCTGGTGTTTCAGAATAGCCATGAATTGCGGCCGACCGGAGGTTTTATCGGCAGTATCGGGTTGGTGGATATCGACCGGGGGGTGATGGAAAATGTGGATGTACTAAGCGTTTACGACCCTGACGGGCAATTGAAGGAGTTCATTGCGCCGCCGCATCCGCTTTCGGCAGTCACCAACCGCTGGTTTCTGCGCGACGCGAATTGGTTTGTGGACTTTCCGACGAGTGCCCGGAAACTGATCAGCTTTTTTGAAAAAGAGGGTGGGCCGACACCGGACGGCGTGATTGCGGTGACGCCCTATGTGGTGCGTGATTTAGTGGCATTAGCGGGTCCGATCACTATGCCGCAATACGGCGTGACGGTGACGGCAGAAAATTTCTGGGAGTTGACGCAGGATCAAGTAACCTACTCATATGACCGGGAGATGAACCGTCCAAAACAATTTATGGCTGACCTGACGCCGGTGCTGATGAATCGCTTATTGCAGGATCCGGCTGTCCGAATGCGCACTATGGCGACGATACTGTCAGCGGCAAGTGAAAAGCAACTGTTATTATATTTCCGGGACGAGGCGGTGCAGCAGAAGATGGTGCAGGCAGGCTGGGCCGGAGTCTTTCCCGGCAGCATCCACACTTTGCTAGCAGTGAACACTGCTAATATTGCCGGGCATAAAAGTGACCAGTTTGTTGATCAACAGCTGGATTGGGATATTCGCGTACAGCCTGACGAGTCGGCGGAGGTGCAGCTCACGATAACCCGCACCCACCGTGGGCCGGAAGAGGGAGTGGCATTGAAAGTGCCGGCGGCAGAGAACCCGGCATACAAGGACAATGTCGTATACCAAAGGGTATTTCCGCCGTCAGGGGCCGAATTGTTGGCAGTGGAAGGGGTGACGGCCCCCGGTGAGGTGCCCCGGTTGGTAACGCCGGTGCCAGATTTACCATTGGTGCCTGATGCTGACGTGGTGGAATGGCAGCGGCGGCAACGGGTGCTATCCGGCGGGACTGTTGCCGGACATGAGGCCGGCGCGGCATTTTTTGCCCATTGGATGGTTACATCTCCAGGAGAATCACGGACAGTAGTGTATCGATTTCGTGTACCGGCTGCGTTGGATTTGCCGTCACTTTTTGATCCGGCGAGCAGGGTTGAGGCATTGCTGGTGAAGCAGCCGGGCGATGAGCGGACCTTCGCCCGAGTGTCGTTGCATTTCCCACCGGGAGTGAGGGTGGCGCATGCGGTGCCGGCTGCGGGGGGTACGGCGGTCAGTGATCGGGAGTTTACCTACCGCGGCGAGCTGAAACGGGACACCGCTGTGGGGGCGGTATTAGAGAAACAATGATACCAGCAGGTGCTCGACAGGGTGCGGCGGGAATGATTTACTGGATGCACACCTTTTTCTGACATCCTATGACAAAAGCTGTTAACGGCCGGATTGTTCCGGCCGCTGTCCTCCTGGGGTTGGCTTCACTGCTTTCTCGCGCGGTCGGTTTAATCCGTGAGCGTGTTCTCACCACTACCTTTGGGGCGGGCGATACCTTTGATGCATTTGTGGCCGCCTTCCGGGTGCCCGATCTTATTTTTAACCTGGTGGTTCTAGGAGCGCTGTCTGCCTCATTTATCCCGCTGTTCACAGATAAACTCGTTCAAGGCAAGCGGGGTGAGCGGGAGGCGTTTTCTTTTGCGCTTACTGTTTTTAATATTGTAGCGGTGGCGGTGATACTCTTGTCAGCGGGGTATGCACTGTCGGCGCCGTGGATAATTCATTGGTTGGCGCCTGGTTTTACCGGCGACAAACTGCGGCTTACCGTCATGCTGTCGCGGGTAATGGCGGTGCAGCCGATCTTGTTGGGGGCCAGTTTTGTCTTTTCCGGTATTTTGAATTCATACAAGCGGTTTGCGGCGTATGCCTTGGCGCCGGTGGTGTATAACATCGGGATTATTATCGGGGTCGTGTATTTGGTGCCGCGGCTTGGTGTTACCGGCTTGGGCTGGGGGGTGGTGCTTGGCGCACTGCTGCATTTGGGCATCCAAGTACCGGGCGCTGTCAGATTGGGTTTTCGCTGGCAACCGGTAATCGCCTGGCGGTCGGCAGAGGTACGCGAGATGATCCGCATGATGCTTCCGCGGGTGGTGGGGCTGGCGGCAACACAGATCAACCTGCTTGTGGTAACAGTTATCGGCTCGACGCTGCTGGCCGGCAGTATTACCGCTTTCCACTTGGCTAATAATCTCCAGCATGTGCCTATAGGGATTGTGGGAATCGCATTTGCCCAGGCGGCTTTTCCCAGCTTGGCCGAACACATGGCGCGCGGAGAGCGGAAGCAGTTCCGGCTGTTGCTGGCGAAAGCGCTGCGGTATATTCTCTTTTTGGTAGTACCGGCGTCGTTGTATATGTACCTGTTGCGATCGCAGATGATCCGAGTGTTTTTCGGTGACGGCGCTTTCGATTGGGCTGACACCATATTGACGTATCAAACTCTCGGTTGGCTGACATTTAGTATTTTTGCCCAGGCCACGATTCCATTATTGGCGCGGGCATTTTATGTGCAGCGGGATACGCGGACGCCGGTTATTTTGTCAACGGTCAGCGTGGCAGTAAATATTGCCGCGGCGCTGCTGCTATCGCCATTTATGGGAGCGCCAGGACTGGCGGCGGCATTTTCCCTGGCGGCAGTGGTGAATATGGGATTGTTATTGATGGTGCTGCATGTGCGTTTGGGCGGGTTGGATGATAAGCGCGTATTAATCAGCACGGTAAAAATCGCGGCGGCCACTCTGGCCGGCGGCGTGGTGCTGCAACTATTAAAGTTGCCGGTGGCGTTATTGGTTGATATGCAACGGTTCTGGGGCGTGGCCGTGCAGATGACCGTTACATCTGCAGCCGGTTGGGCGGTGTATATCGGCGTGACGTGGCGGTTAGGCAGTGAAGAGTTACAAGCGCTAAAAAAATATATGCCGCGGCGATTTAAGCCGGCGTTGGCGGCGGGGCATGACACGCCGCGGTTTGAGAGCTTGTCAGATTGATCGAATTTTTGCGGCCTGCCGGCACCGTTCATCCGCCCTATCAGCCGCTGGTGAGAGTGCAAGCTTACGTCTACGTGCGGCTGGATGGTTCTTCTTGCTTCACTTCTTAAAAGCTGGCTTTGGCGGAAGAGCGGCGCTTAGGCTGAGCTGTGCAGGCCGTAAAAAAGTTTGCCCGCTTTTATCTCCAATGGGTGGCGGGTCTGGCTACTGCGCATCAGCGGCTGTCGTATGCTATTTTCTCAAAGCCGATTACTGTACCTGAAGCATGCGGGTAGCCGCTCGTACAATCGTTGGTGGATAAGAATTGATCGCTGGGTAATTTAATTTTGAATTTACTTAATCGCTCTGGTACGCTCGGCGCATGTCGGAAAATTTGTCTATTCATAATTTTTGTATCATTGCCCATGTGGATCACGGGAAATCAACCCTGGCTGACCGGATGCTCGAAGTTACGCATACCGTGGAGGGTCGGCGGATGAAGGAGCAGCTGCTCGACTCCATGGAGCTGGAACAGGAGCGGGGGATTACGATTAAACTGCAGCCGGTAAAGATGGAGTGGAAGGACGCAGTGCTCAATCTCATCGACACGCCGGGACATGTGGATTTTCAGTATGAGGTTTCGCGTAGTTTGCAGGCGGTAGAAGGCGCCGTGCTGCTGGTGGATGCCACGCAGGGTATTCAGGCGCAGACGATTGCTAATTTATATTTGGCGCTGGAGCAAAATCTGACCATCGTTCCGGTGTTGAATAAGATTGATTTGCCGGCGGCAGCGCCTAAAATAGTGCGGGCGGAGTTGGTGTCGCTGTTGGGGTGTGAGCCGGATGGGATCTTGGCGGTATCAGCCAAAACGGGCGAGGGTGTGCCGGAATTATTGGATGCGATTGCCGAGCGTATTCCATCTCCGCAAGCCTTTGTCGGGAGCGGGGCCGCGAGGCTGGACGCTCGCTTACGGGCGCTTATTTTTGATTCTTATTATGACGATTACAAAGGTGTCGTAGCGTATGTGCGAGCGGTGGACGGCCGTCTGCGGCGGGGGGATGCCTTGCAGTTTATGGGTACCGGTGCGCAGGATAAAGCGATTGAGGTGGGCGTGTTTACGCCGGAATTTTTGCCGACAGAGGCACTGACGGCAGGGGAAATTGGCTACGTGGCCACGGGCTTGAAGGATGTCAAGGAGGCACGGGTGGGGGATACGATAACTTCAGCGCAGCCGGGAGCAGCGGCCAGCGAACCGCTGCCAGGTTTTCGCATTGTGCAGCCGAAGGTGTTTGCCGGGCTTTTTCCGGCGGCAGGCGACCAATACCACCAACTGCGCGACTCATTGGGAAAGTTGCAATTGTCGGATTCTTCTTTGACGGTTCAGCCGGAACAAAACGAGGCGCTGGGGCAAGGGTTTCGCTGCGGTTTTCTGGGTATTTTGCATCTGGATATTGTGCAGGAACGTCTGCGGCGGGAATGGGGTATCAATCTGGTGGTGACGGTGCCGAGTGTGCGGTATCGGGTGCGGCTGCGCGGCGGACAAGAGCGGGCGGTACACACACCGGCGGAATGGCCGGATCCGGGGAAAATTGAGACAGTCTTGGAACAATATGTTCAAGCGGAGCTGCTGACGCCGGCGGCCCACATGGGGGCGGTGTTTGAGGTGATGAAACAGCATGAGGGGGAGTTGCAAGGTCAGGAGCTTTTGGGTGATGAGCGGCTATTGTTGCAGTTTACACTGCCGCTGCGAGAGCTGGTGGTGGATTTAAATGACCAATTGAAATCGGTTTCAGCGGGGTACGCATCATTGAGTTACGGTTTGGGGGAATGGCGTGCGGCAGATGTAGTGAAACTAACGGTTTTAGTGAACCGGGTGCCGCAGGAAGCACTGTCAACAATAGTGCCGCGGCAGCAGGCGGAAGCGGCCGGGCGACGGTTAGTAGAGAAATTAAAGAAGGTATTGCCGCGGCAATTATTTGCAGTGCCATTGCAGGCAGCGGTGGGCGGGACTGTAGTGGCGCGCGAGACGCTGCCGGCCATGCGAAAGGATGTGACGGGACATTTGTACGGGGGGGATTTTTCCCGCAAGCGCAAACTGCTGGAAAAGCAGAAGAAGGGAAAGAAGCGGTTAGCTGAAAGCGCGTCGATTGAAATTCCTCCAACAATATTTTTAGATCTGTTTCGACGCTAAACGGGAAGGCAAAACATGGCTCGAAAGCTTCATATATAAAACACAAATACGGCGGCAATAATATTTTAAGCTCCTGTTTATTTTAGGCTTCGAGCGTGTTTGTATTATGTGCATTTATTAATGCTTGCGTTTCAAGCGACCGTTCTGTATATTCTAACTAAAACTTTATGCCAATTCGTTTTTTTCTTGGTATTGTCGGCAGCGTCGCAGCCGGGGTGTTCATCGGGTCCTGGTTGGGTTTGTCCAGCCGGGAGCTGTTGTTTCCGGCAGCGGCCGCCGGAGGGATGTATGTACTGGCGGTGATGCGCCGCAGCGCTTTGGCCGAAGGTCTGTCAACAGCGACTCCGGCTGTCACGCCGCTGTTGCCGGCACCGGCAGGGCATCAGCTGAAGGCAGATCAGCAGCGTGATTTGGTTCAGGAACTGAACTCCCAGCAAGTGCCGTTGACTGCTGAGCAGGCGCGGCAGTGGCTGGATGATTTTCTTATTCAGCAGCAATCGTAGTACAGTGGCAGTATGGCTATTGATGGCGTTATCATTACCGAGTTGAAAACGCACGCGGACGACCGCGGTTTTTTTCGGGAAATTGCCCGCTTTGGCGGTGGTTCACTGAAGCCAGTTGCTCAATTATCGGCGACGATGAGCTATCCGGGGGTGATCAAAGCGTTTCATTATCATGAGCAGCAGGATGATTTGTGGTACTGCGCCGATGGTATGATCCAAGCGGTGCTGTATGATCGGCGTGAAGGGTCAGCCACGGAGGGAGAGACGCAGGTGGTGGCGATGGGTAAATATGCGCCAGTAAGTTTGTATATACCTCGCGGAGTTGTGCACGGCTACAAAGTGCTGGGATATGAACCGTCGCTGGTGCTGTACGCGACGAACCAGGAATACAATCAGGATGATGAATATCGTCTGCCGCACGATGATCCCGCTATCGGATTTGATTGGACGGTGAAGGCACGATAATAAAATTTTGCGTTTTTGCTATAGGTCCGATCTTCGCTTTTTTATGAACCGGATCCACTGTGCAATTTTTACGTTAGGATTCTTGCTCATTGCAATGGACATAAAAAAGAAGGGCGGGGCATGTCACTTGCTTCTTTGTATTCAGACCCCGTATGTTCGCCGGGGTTTTTGTTTCTAAATGTATGTGCTCCGCCGCGGGCAGGGCGAAGTTTTCAAATGCTTTCTCGTCTCGCTCGCACGCGGGGTTTGCCGAATAATCTTCATGCAATTTCAGTTGGCACGCACGGCGGTGTGAGCAACGCGCTGGACGGGGGGTCGGCACATGCGTTGGAGGATAATGCTTTCATGCGCGCGTTGCCGAATATGACAATTGTGTATCCGGGTGATGCGGCAGAGATGCGGGCGGTGTTGCCGGCGGCGGTTGGGTGCGAGGGGCCAGTGTATCTGCGGCTGTATCGGGAACCGACACCAGTGTTTTCGGAAGCGTGGGCATTATTTGAAATCGGGAAGGCACGCATCATTCGGGAAGGGCGTGATGTGACGCTGATAGGCACGGGACCGCATGCGGCGTATGCCCTGGAGGCAGCGGAATTGTTGAAGGTAGACGGTGTGTCGGCAGAGGTGCTGGCAGTGCCGACAATCCAGTCTTTGGATGCGGAGACCATTGTGTCGTCAGCGGTCAAGACTGGCCGGGTGGTGACCGCCGAAGACCATAGTGTTAATGGAGGTTTGGGTTCGGCCGTGGAGGAAGTGCTCGGAGAATATCATCCGACTCCGATGCGGCGGGG
>Ga0210057_1007773_pt1 | contig 12873 bp, 13 predicted proteins | sample CryGeyCG2114_010_2_FD_183968 | JGI IMG/M metagenome (GOLD analysis project Ga0210057, IMG submission 183968) | Groundwater microbial communities from aquifer - Crystal Geyser CG10_big_fil_rev_8/21/14_0.10 (SPAdes) (version 2) | ecosystem: Environmental > Aquatic > Deep subsurface > Groundwater ... | reverse complement strand
CTACTATCGTGTACGAAAATAATCCGTGAACTGACGGGAGAATCGACGCTATTGCCGGTTCGCCAATATGAAATTCATATCCGTGATCAGTTTCCCCACGCGGATAATCTTTATCAATCGTTCCTCCTGTCTGTATGAAGGTGATATGCATCGATATCTCTGGTAGCATTATACACGCGAGGGAGAGGGCAAAGCTTCTCGTTTGGTAGTACCATACATTCAATGGATTACGGTTTTCTTAAGTTTCTCAACCTTGAATACTGGTACTGCCTTGTCTACTCGTTGTTCGGGGGTAGGTGTGGCTCCCTTGACCTACCCGACCCGTCGCTCGGTGCCGGCGGGGCATCCATTTCATCCGGGTCTGCCACAACAACGGCAACGACAGCAAGCATAACGGGAGGAGACGGATTTTTCAGCACCTTGATTGACGCAGGCAGCGCCGTGTGGCATGTGGTTGGCGGAGTATTGGTGGCAGTGTGGGCTTTTTATTCAGGTCTTGCTTATACCTTTTCCGGATTGCTCGCAACGTCTATCCTTGGTTCCGTGCTCGGGATCATCTTTATCCGATACCAGGAACTTGCTAAATACGGCATCTTGCCGCCTGAGTCTGCCGATGCGCACCCCTTAAAGACGCGCTGGAACAAACTTCTTAAGGGAGCCATGACGAGCGATCCAAAGCAGTGGCGTGAGAGCATTCTTGAGGCCGACATTATGTTGGGCGACTTGCTGGGAACGCTGGGATATCTGGGAGAGACAACAGCCGACAAGATGCGAGGCGTTCCGGAGGGTGCGTTCGTCACACTGCCTGCGGCGTGGGAAGCGCATAGAGTTCGAAATTTTGTTTCAGCACGCGCGTCTGATTTTATTTTGACGCAACGCGAGGCGTTTCGAGTAATGAAGCTCTATGAACAGGTGTTTGAAGAATTCAAATACGTCTAACACTTCGTCATCTTTCTGGTACATGGCATAAGCGCATACTGTGTATGTCCGCACTTTCCGTCCCCACTTCAATATATTGAAGTATTGTTTAGTGGCGTTTTGTATACTTACGGCCCTTTGGCCAAGGAAATAAGAGAAAGTGGAGCGGATATTTCCGCTTCAGATTCGCAAAGTTCTTGTTCACCTCCGCTCGCGTTTTTCTTTTGTGAAATTCCTTTTCCATTCCTTCCAGAGCATTCTCGTATCCGGGCAATTGATCGTTGAGCCAATGGTGCACGGTGGCAATCGTCGCCATGCCGACCCCTAATTCATTTCTAATATATTCATATGCTTCCCCGGCAAGTAACCGACGGGCGATTAAGATGCGTCGCCCGAGCATCGTGCGCTCACTTTCAGTAAGCAGGTCTCGAAGAAATTGTTTTGTGGCCTCTCGTCCTCGCACCGATCCGGCGGCTGTGTACAGTACATCAAGGGTCTCAATTTGTTGCTGTTTCTTTAGATTTTTCAATTTTATCTTCATAACATTCCGTTGTGCTACACTTCAATATATTGAAGTGTAGCACACGCAACTCACAATCATTGTTTTTCAGTGAGCTGTATGATATCTTTTTGCATAGCGGGGTGGAGGAAAAGTACCTCACAAGGCTCATAACCTTGGGAAGCCGGAGCGTTACCGGCCCCCGCAACAAGGTTTCTTTTTTATTTTTTCTCGGTACTATAGGGGTTTATGCATGCACTTGTTCTTGCCGCCGGAGACGGCAAACGCTTGCGACCGCTCACTAATGATCGGCCAAAACCGATGATTCTTTTGAATGGGCGGCCTCTTCTGGAGTACGTACTGGACGAGCTTCCCCGCGAGGTAAGCGACATTATTCTCATCGTCGGCTACAAGAGCGAAATCATAAAAAAATATTTCGGGGACTCATACAAAGGCAGACCCGTTGCGTATATAGAACAAAAAAAACGTCTGGGCACCGCGCATGCCGTACATCTGGCGCGTCCGCTTATCCATGAAAAATTCATCCTTTTGAATGGCGATGACATTGGTGACAAAAGGTCATTCGAAGAAGGAATGCGCTACGACTATTGCCTTTTTGTTTCGGAACATGAAGACCCGAGCAGGTTCGGTGTTGTTGAAATCAATGAAGATGGCACACTAAAGAATATCGTCGAGAAGCCGGAGGTGCCGGCTACCAACACAGTTTCGACGGGGACAATGGTCCTTTCACCTGAGATATTCGATATCCCCTTGGTCAAACATCCGAATGGCGAACACTACATTGTTGATTCGCTTGCGGGAATCAAAAAAGAGCATCCCATCCAGGTCATACGCCAGCAATCGTGGATTACGGTAACGTACCCCGAGGATATCCCGAAAACCGAGGAATTGTTGAAGAAGAAGGCAAAAATGGTACATTAACCCTTACGAAGTCGCCGGGAGCGAAGCGCTTGCGTCGACTTCATTCGGAGAAAATAACCATCAATGGTATATTTTCCTTCTCATTCGCCGACGGTAAGCGAAACGCTTGCGTCGGTTGCATCCTGACCAAATACGCTTCCGCACTTTCGTTCAGTCGGGTCGAAATGTGAGCAAGCTCCCATTTCTCCCTCCTTCACAAAAGCCGCGCTTCGCGCTAATTTGCGTAAGCGATTTGTCGACGTAGCTCAGTTGGTTAGAGCGAGGGACTCATAAGCCCTAGGTCGCAGGTTCGATTCCTGCCGTCGACACAAAAACTGCTTTTTGTGTTTGCAGGAATTAAAAGTTGATGTGCGGTAATCCTTTAAATGTTACACTATCCGCTATGACGCCTCTGCTTTGGATAATTGTTTTCATCCTTTCCCTTGCCGCGATGGTGAAGGGTGCCGATTGGGTTTTGAATGAATCAAAGAAAATCGGTCTTTGGCTTGGGCTGTCGCCGTTTGTGGTCGGGGTCTTGATTGTCGGATTCGGGACATCGGCGCCGGAATTGGTCTCATCTTCCGCCGGTGTTTTAAGTGGCATACCAGAAATACCGGTTGCAAACGTATTCGGCTCCAATATCGCCAATATTCTCCTCATCGTGGGTATTACCGCCGTCGCGTCGCGCAAGCATTTGAGCATCTCCACTAACATCGTTGATGTGGAAATCCCTATTTTCATCCTTGCGACCGTACTTCTCGTCGGCGTTACGCACGATGGTTTGGTAACCATTTTTGAATCTCTGCTTCTTCTGGTCGGATTTTTTGTCTATATCCTGTATAACCTGTTTTATCGCAATGAATCAGAGCCGGTAAGGGGCACGCGCGCTCTTGCGGCGTCCGATAGAAAACCTCCCACGGCTCTCGAGTTATTCCTTCTCCTTCTCGGTTTTGTCGGCCTCATTGGGGGCGCCAACTACCTCATACAATCGGTCGTTGCCCTCTCCGGAATCTTTCACATTGCCGTTGGCATTATCACCATTCTCGCGGTTGCCGTCGGCACGTCGCTTCCGGAATTTATCGTTTCCATCAAGGCGGCATTCCAGGGCGACACCGATCTTTCCATCGGAAACATCTTCGGTTCAAACGCCTTTAATGCGCTTATGGTTGTCGGTTTACCGGGCCTCATCAGCCGTCTCACCCTGGATACGCCGACTTTGACGATAGGATTGCCGACGTTCGCCGCGGTCTCGCTCATTTTTGCCTTTTCCGGTCTGTCGCGCAGAATCCACGTGTGGGAAGGGGCGTTCTACCTCCTCATCTATGTTCTCTTCGTCGTGAAGCTGTTCGGATTTTCATAGTCGTTGCGATAAGCCCTGTTTCAAGGTATTGTTTTTTGGATGCGGAAGATAGTGGTCATATGGTAGGCCTTTTGTCTGCTCCGTTCGGAGGTAATACGCGTAAATGTGACATTACCCTCTTCATTTGCGGCCATAGCTCAATTGGTTAGAGCACTCGCCTGTCACGCGAGAGGTTGGCGGTTCGAGCCCGCTTGGCCGCGCAAAATTACTGTCAGCCGGTTCAAAAAAGACCTTTCGTAAGGAGTGTCTGTTTTTGTTATGCTTGAGGATGTGAGACCCAAAATTTACTTTATCAGCGGAGTTTCTGGTGTGGGAAAATCTTCTACTATGGAGCATCTTGAGAAACTGTTACCACAAAACGATTTTGATATCCGAGATTTTGACGAACGTGGTGTGCCCGACGGTGGCGGTCCTGCTTGGCACAAACAAGAGACGGCTAATTGGCTTGAAATCGGAACAAAAAATGCACAACAAGGCAAATCAACTATCATTTGCGGCTTTAATGAGCCCGAGCGAGTCCGTGCGGTACAAAACGAAACACATCCTGAGACTGAATTAATCCTCTTGCATGCCAGCGGTGACGTGGTTCGTAAACGCTTGATTGGGCGCTACCCAACCAAAGAAAGCGAGAAGGAAATTGAACGAGCGGCAGGTAAACCACTCCTCCAATTTGCTGAAGAATGTGCAACATTTGCACCCAAACTCCGTGACCTTTTCTCAAAAGAGGGTTGTAAAATAATTGATACAGACACTAAAACTCCTGCGGAAGTCGCTCAGGAGATTATCAAATTGGTACAACAAAACTGAGCGTTGTTCGAATTCAAGAAAGTATCGGTGGTAGATCAGGGATAAAAATACACTCCGAAGGGGTGTTGCCGAGTCGGGGTCGCGAAATTTTCTGCAAGACAATATTTGTGACCAAGTCCCATCACTCGCGCACAATTCGGGGATTATAGTATTGCTACAATTATAGCCATGAAACCGAATGCGGATTTTTTCATTTTTCTCGCGTATCCGCTTATCGCCAGCGCCGTCGCTTTTCTTTTCTCCGTATCCGCTTTTGGTTCCGTTATCTTATTTTTTGGTATTCCCGCGCTCTACCTTTCTCTGCGGGGAGGGAAGTACATAAAAAGCGCGCTCGTATTTTCCGGAATCATCAGCCCTCCGGCGATTATTATCGTTGATTACATCGCACACTTGAACGACCAGTGGCTTATTCCGTCCTCAATACTCCCGTTCCGCCTTTTTGAGTTCGTTACCCTTGAGGTCATCGTGTGGGCCTTCTTGCATCTGTACTTCACGGCTATTTTTTATGAATATTTTTTTGATAAAACAGAAAACAGAAAGTTGTGGACCAATAAGGTCAAGGTGTTGCTTGCGGCGAGTGCCGGCATTTTTACCGTTTTCCTCGCGTTATTTTTCATCAATCCGGATATTTTCGTTATTCCTTATTTCTACCTGTTGTTCGGAACCTTTGGCATTCTACTCCCGACGGTTTTGTATGCCCTCATTAAGCCGTCGCTGGTCGGCAAAGTGGTGAGGGTCGGCGCATACTTCTTCTACCTCACGCTCGTGTATGAGCTGACCGCGCTCACGCTCGGGTGGTGGAGTTTTCCTTCATCGCAGTTCATCGGGTGGGTTGCGGTAGCAGGACTCCGCTTTCCGTTTGAAGAGTTCTTTTTTTGGCTCGTATTATTTTCCACGTGGATAGTGTCGGCGTACGAGTTTTGCATTGATGACGGGAAGTGATTCAGATTTTAGTACAAAACTCCCACAACAGAAACAAGCGCGTAGATGCCGATGATGTTGACGATAAAACTGATGAGTCGGAAGTTCGCTTCCGAGATGTTCGAGTTCGCCATGAACGCAATACCAACCTCATCCGGTATCGGAAGCGCTATCACGAAGATGCCGAAAGTGTTCCTGAACCATTTCTCCTTCATGAACGGCGTTGACCGTATCCAACGCATCGACGGAAGTGCGCTCAGCCGTTTGAGCTCTTTTTTAAGGTCGCTTCGGATGAGGTGAAGCAGTGTTACATCAACGAGCGTTGCCCCGAGCGCCCCGATGACGGCTATGGTTGCAGGAGAATAATCAAAGGTGAACGTCGGAAGAATGAATGCCGCTAATGCAGCCGTCAAGCTCGTTGTATACATCATGCCCACGATGAACACTCCTCCGATGCCCCACGGCTGTATGAAGGCATGAATTTTCTCAGGTCCGATAAGCGCGAAGAGAATACCCGCCACGACATACATAAAGACAAGCGTCGTCAGATGCGGATAGCGTTTGAAAATCGACATCATAGAATCGTACCACGCGCCTGTGCTCGCATGAGAGCAAGTTTTATTTATGGTAGATATATAGTATGATAAGGTCTATATCAACCATAAATAGTCTATGAGAGGAACACCTATTTCGAAAGTATTATTGCATCAGCTATATGTACAAAAGAAAAAATCATCCCGAATCATTTCCAAGGAACTCCAATGTTCTGAAAATAAGGTGAATTATTGGTTGTCGAAACACAATATATCCAAAAGAAGCATTACCGAAGCTGTATATACCCATCACAACCCTGATGGGGATCCTTTTTATTTTAAAAATCCCAAGACACCACAAGAGTGGTTTTTATACGGCCTCGGTTTAGGGCTCTATTGGGGAGAAGGTAATCGAAAAAATGAAATGGCTGTCCGGCTCGGTAACACGGATCCTGCTCTTATAAAAGTTTTTCTTGAATTTCTTCAGAAAACCTATTCGGTTAAAAAAGAAAAGATGCGTTTTGGAATTCAAATTTTTTCCGATATGTCAGTTTCGAAAGAAATACATTTTTGGTCACGGTATCTCAATATCCCAAAGAGCCAATTTTGGAATCCAATCACAACACCCGCTCGAAGTATAGGAACATACAAAGAAAAAACAAAGCATGGAGTATTAACGGTATATGTTTCCAATACAAAATTTCGGGATCTGCTCGTGCATGAAATTGAAATGATTAGTAAAATGCGCTAGGATTGCATAGCTCTTTGCGAACCATATACGCCGAGATAGCTCAGTTGGTAGAGCACGCCCATGGTGGGTCGCACAAACCCCGCCCATCTCAACGGCAACGTTGCGATGAATCCCGAATAACGGTCAAAGTCCTGAGCGTAGTCGAAGGATAAGACCGTGGCACTCGTTTTTGCGGGGGCCCGAACGACTGACAAGGGTGTCCGCTTGACGGCGGATAAAGATACAGTCTAGCCCTTCCGTATATGTAAAGGGGAGGTGTAAGCGAAGGGCGAGGTCGTCGGTTCAATCCCGACTCTCGGCTCCAGAATCAAAGATAAATCCCTCTCGCCGATTTTCGCGTGAGTCGATTTCAATTTAGAACGTGGTTTAAGAAAGATTCAATGAAGTTTTTCAAAATAGTAACTACAACTCCAATCTCAAATGCGGAAGCAATACGCAAAGCCGCAGGGGACGCGGGTGCGGGGACTTTGGGGAATTATTCGCATACAAGTTTTTCTTCGCGAGGTGTCGGGAGGTTCTTGCCGAAGGAAAGAGCGCATCCCGCTATTGGCTCTGTGGGGGCGCACGAAGAAGTAGAAGAAGAGCGCATTGAGTGGACGTGTGCGCATGACAAAGCACAGACAGTGGTGGAGGCAATCAGAAAAGCACATCCCTACGAGGAGCCGGTGATCGACGTGTATCCGTTGGAAATTATTTGATTGGTTATCAACATACGACCAACTAAAATTATTTCTTTAGGTCGTGTCTTCTCATATACTTAGTGAGTGAATCCAAAAAAACCGAGAACTCCTTGTCTTGTGTGTGGTAAAGAACCAAAGCGCACTGCGTATAAATACTGTAGCAATGCATGTCAGTTTCAATTTCAATATAGGCGGTATATAACTCGTTGGAAAAAAGGCGAAGTAATAGGTTTGATATCAATAGGAATTGTCTCTTCTCCGGTTAAAAAATATTTACGTGAAAAATTTGGAAATAAATGTTGTCTGTGCGGGTGGTCAAAAGTAAATAAAAAAACAGGGATTATTCCGCTCGTTGTAGATCACATTGATGGCAATTGGCGTAACAATGTTGAGTCTTACGACTTATTTGTCCGAATTGCGATGCTTTGAGTCCGACCTTTGCCGCTCTCAATAAAGGAAATGGGAGGAAAAATAGAGCACCGAGCAAGCGAGCTCAAACTGCTCGCTCAATGACGTGAGCGATGTTATTATCCATTTCATTGCCGACCTAGCTCAATTGGTAGAGCAGCAGTATCGTAAACTGCAGGTTCGGGGTTCAAGCCCCCGGGTCGGCTCCAAACTATGCATCCCGATAGTAGGCACGTAATATAAAATGAGGAAGTAGCTTGCGTAATTGAGGATCAGAATAGATAACCTACTATCGGGATGAATCAAGAAGAAGCAAAAAAACGGATTGCCGAAATAGAAACCGCGATGAGCGCGGCTGATTTTTGGAATGATAAGGATAAAGCGCAAGCTCTCATAAAGGAAATGAAGGACCTGCACGCTGTTGCCGAAGGAGGGTCACGGCGCGATCGAGGCGACAGCGTTGTTTCCATCATCGCCGGCGCGGGGGGAGATGATGCGGAAGATTTTGCCGCCATTCTGTTTCGCATGTACCAGGCGTACGCGGGGAAGAAAGGCTGGAGCACGACGCTTCTCCATGAAAATGAAAATGATCACGGCGGTTTTCGCAATATAACTTTTGAAGTATCGGGGAAGAATGCCTATGGTCGGCTGAAGAATGAAGCGGGCGTGCACCGACTGGTTCGGATATCTCCTTTCAATGCATCGAAAAAGCGGCAGACGTCATTCGTTTTGGTTGAAGTACTTCCTAAAATCGATGCAACTGAAAAAGTCGAAATCAATCCTGATGATATCGATGTTCAGTTTGCACGTTCCGGCGGAGCCGGCGGGCAGAACGTCAACAAACGCGAAACTGCTGTACGAATTGTCCACAAGCCGACGAACCTTTCGGTGCATATCTCGAACGAAAGAAGTCAGCAAGCAAACCGGGAACGCGCAATGGAGCTTTTGAAATCGAAGATTTTCAAATATGAAGAAGAAAAACGAGAGAAGGAAATAAAGGGGCTCTCGCTTGGTGCAACAACGTCAATTGAGTGGGGGAATCAGATTCGCTCGTACGTGTTTCATCCGTATCAGCTGGTGAAAGACCACCGCACCAACACCGAGGCAAGGGACGTCGATGCCGTCCTTTCCGGAGACTTGGATATGTTTATAGACGCGATGGCAAAAGAGGGGGTATCATAGGGAGAATGATTTATTTTGATCGTGTCACCAAGATATATAACGACCAGTCGATCGCGCTCGAAGAGGTAACTCTTTCCGTCGAGGCAAAAGAATTCGTGTCAATCGTCGGACATGCGGGTGCCGGCAAAACGACGCTTTTGAAGATGATTCTGGTTGAGGAGACGCCGACAACAGGCGCGGTCTTTTTCGAATCCCAGGACGTGCATCGCATACCGCGCGGGAAATTGCACAAGCTTCGCCGGAAAATAGGGACAGTATTCCAGGATTACCGCCTTATTCCCACGAAAACCGCCTATGAGAATATCGCCTTTGCGATGGAGGCTTCAGGAAGGACTGACGAAGAGATTGCCGCTGACGTTCCGCACGTACTCGACCTCGTCGACCTTGCCGACAAAGCGTGGAATTTCCCGAGCGAATTGTCCGGTGGCGAACGCCAGAGGGTCGCCATCGGGCGCGCAATCGTCAACCAACCCGACGTTTTGCTCGCCGACGAGCCGACCGGGAACCTGGACCCTATAAACACGTACCAGGTAATCGAGATATTGAAACGGATCAATGAGCTCGGTACGACTGTTATCCTCACTTCACACAACAAAGGGGTTATCGATGCTCTGGGGAGAAGAGTTGTTACTATGGATATGGGTCGCGTTGTCCGAGACGACAAAGAGGGCCGATATGTCTTATGAAATGCTATGAGCAAAACGAATTACATTTTATTAGACTCCGAACGTTTCGCGAGGGGGGTACTGGTGCATTCTATGAGCGATTTTCCCCGCTGTTCTCTAAACTCTAAATCCTAAACTCTATACACTAATCTATATGTTCTGGACTAATGTAAAAAGAATCTTCCGTGCCGGCTTCGCGAATGTTTTGCGGAACAGCTTCGTATCGATTGCTTCAATTTTCGTGATGACGATGACGCTCTTGATTATCGGCTCACTGATGTTTTTGAACTCATTGGTCACTCAATTTGTCGCCTACGTGAACGATAAGGTTGACGTGAACGTCTATTTTGTAACCACTGCGTCGGAAGAATCGGTTTTGAATCTGAAAACCGCATTGGAAAATCTACCCGAGGTCTCTTATGTGACCTACACGACACGCGAGGATGCCGAAGCGCGGTTTCGCGAACGCCATCGCGACGACCAGTCAATCCTCCAAGGGTTGGACGAACTTGGTGAAAATCCGTTTGGTGCAGCGCTTTCAGTCAAGGCGAAAGAAACCAACCAATATGAAGGAGTCGCCGCTTTTCTTGATGAGCGGACGCTTGACGCGAACGGGGCGCCGTTTATCGATTCGGTGAACTATGCACAGAACAAGGTGGTCATTGATCAATTGCAACGTGCAACCAAGAACGCGGAGGGTTTCGGGTGGGCGATCATTCTTATTTTTGCTTCCGCTTCTATGCTCATTACATTCAACACCATACGCCTTGCCATCTACACCGCGCGAGAGGAAATAGCCGTCATGCGCCTTGTCGGAGCATCAAACGCTTATATTCGCGGGCCGTTCGTTGTTGAGGGGACTTTATACGGAATGGTGTCCGGAGTTATTGCACTTGCCGTCTTCTTCCCGCTTTCGTGGATATTCAGAGGTACCACGGAAGGTCTCTTTGGCGCCGATATCGCCACGTTTTACCTGAGCAATTTCTTCCTGTTCCTCGTCGTCCTTTTGGGCATCGGAATGCTCTTGGGGGCGATGTCTTCCTTCCTCGCAGTGCGAAAATATTTGTCGGTATAGCTTCTAGCTTCTAGCTGTGTTAGGATAGTCCGATATGGTACGCGCTATGAAACATAAAAATTCACAGCGTGGCCCCTCCACCCCCAACAAGGGACACAAATATATCTTCGTGATAGGCGGTGTGATGTCGGGCGTTGGGAAGGGAATCGTTACATCTTCTATCGGCACGCTTCTTGAGGCACGTGGCGTTCACGTGAACACCGTCAAAGTCGACCCCTATTTGAACGTTGACGCGGGTACCATGAACCCCACCGAGCACGGCGAGGTCTTTGTTTTGAAAAGCGGCTTGGAGACCGACCAGGATTTGGGAAACTACGAGCGCTTCCTCAACCGCGACCTCAACTCCGAGGATACGATAACTTCGGGCATGGTGTATCAGACGGTTCTTGAGAACGAACGCTCCCTGAAGTACGGCGGCAAGTGCGTCGAGGCGATTCCTCACGTGCAGGACGAAATCATCCGTCGTTTCAAAGCGGCCGCTGCTTCGAACGGTTCGGATGTTTCGGTCATCGAGATAGGTGGAACCGTTGGCGATTTTCAGAATGCGCTGTTCATCGAAGCGGCGCGCGTCATGTACATGCAAAACCCGGATGACATTCTCTTCATCATGGTGTCGTACTTACCTGTACCACGGAAGCTTGGTGAAATGAAAACGAAACCGACGCAAAACGCGGTCAGAGCATTGAATGCGTACGGCGTTCAGCCCGACATCATCATTGCGAGGAGCGAGGTGCCACTTGATGATAAAAGGAGAGAGAAGCTTGCGCTCTTCTGCAACGCTGCGCGAGATGCGGTCATCTCGGCACCAGACGTGGAGTCAATATATGATGTGCCGGTCAATTTTGAAAAAGCCGGACTCGACACACTCATCTTGAAGCTCTTGAAACTCAAGAGCAAACGGTCATCCAAGAAAGGAATGACCGCGTGGAAAAACTTCGTCAAGAAAGCGAAAGAAGCGAAAAAAATAGTCGATATCGCGATTGTCGGCAAGTATTTTGATACCGGAGACTTCGTGCTCTCGGACGCATACCTCTCGGTCATCGAGGCGATAAAATTTTCCGCGTATCGAGAGGGAATGAAACCGAAGATTCACTGGCTCAATTCCAAAGACTTTGAAAAAAACCGGGTACCGCTCTCGTCCCTCAACCGCTATGACGGCATCATCGTGCCGGGAGGATTTGGCGAGACTGGTATCGAAGGAAAGATAAAGGTCACTGAGTACGCGCGAGAGCATAAGATTCCATACTTTGGCCTTTGCTACGGCATGCAATTGATGCTCATTGAGTATGCAAGGAATGTCTTGAAATTACCGGGTGCCCATACGGTCGAGATAAATGCGGCAACACCCCATCCGGTCATTGATGTTATGCCGGAACAGGTGGAGAAGATAGCACGCGGTCGTTACGGAGGAACAATGCGCCTCGGCCACTACACGGCAGACTTGAAGAAGGGGACTATTGCGAGAAATGCCTACGGCGTTCCTCGCATTGAAGAAAGACACCGCCACCGCTACGAGGTGAACCCCGAATACATCAAGAAGTTTGAGGAGGGAGGAGTGGTGTTCTCCGGCGTCTCACCCGACGGAGTTTTGATGGAAATCGCTGAATTGCCGAAATCGGTGCATCCGTTCATGCTCGGGACCCAATTTCATCCGGAATTGCAGGCGCGTCCCTTGAGGCCGCACCCTTTGTTTTCGGCATTCGTAAAAGCGGCCGGGAAGCGCGCCTAGCGCTGTGGACAATCATTTTTTCCTGTGCTACCATCGAGCATGGGAAAAATAGGGACCAGAACCTACTACACATTTGACGACGTTTTGATACGTCCGGCTGAAAGCTCCATGGAGCCGCGCGAAGCCGTTGTCAGTACCGAAATTGCCAAAGGTTTTTCATTGCAGATACCCATCCTCTCCGCCGCGATGGACAAAGTTTCCGACGAACGGATGGCTGTCGCGCTCTCCGCGCTCGGCGGACTCACAATTCTTCACCGCAACAACACTCTGGAGGAGGAAGTGGCGATGATAAAGAAGGCAAAGAAAGCCGGAGCCGAAAGAGTCGGCGCGGCATGCAGTCCGTTTGACGAAAAACGCGCGGTCGCGTTGAAAGCGGCGGGAGCAGATGTGATTGCGATAGATTCCGCGCATGGTCACAACCTCA
>Ga0210057_1007772_pt1 | contig 12875 bp, 12 predicted proteins | sample CryGeyCG2114_010_2_FD_183968 | JGI IMG/M metagenome (GOLD analysis project Ga0210057, IMG submission 183968) | Groundwater microbial communities from aquifer - Crystal Geyser CG10_big_fil_rev_8/21/14_0.10 (SPAdes) (version 2) | ecosystem: Environmental > Aquatic > Deep subsurface > Groundwater ... | reverse complement strand
CCGCTTGTTGGCGGGCCATCAGCTCCCCAACCGCTTGTTGCTGTGCCTGAACGATTTGCTCAATTGACGGAACTTTGCTTAAATCGGCCTCAATCGCCGCCAGTTGTCTCTTGAGGACTTCACTTCTTACCAGGGCAATCGCACCTGTGATGGCTTCTCTGGTTCTGGCTGCTCCCGCTTTACCAACACTTTCAACTGTTCTTAGCGCCGAGACACCTCTTTCAACAACGAATGTTCCGGCTGCTTCAGCGCCTCTAGCGACTGCTTGGGCACCATCAATTGCCTTTTCTTTGGTCCAGGCTCCCGCCGCTTCAGCTCCACGCGCCACAGCCTGGCCACCAGCCACGGCTTGATCTTGGGTCCATTCTCCAGCTCTAACCGTTGCCTCAACCGCTTGAGTTCCTTTTTCCTTGGCCGCACCAGCGATCACCCCACGACCTTCTGGTGTCATGGTCGCCCCAACGACAGTTGCGCCAACCTCACCGGCAGCACCAGTAACTTTGCCGCCCATTCTTCTTAAAAAGCCCAGGGCTCGGCCGGAAAGTTCTCTTGCTCGGCCGAAGAATCGGCCAACACGCTCTCGCGCGCTATCAACGCGTTCGGCGCCAGCCTCCATTTTCGACCGTACGGCTTCTCTGCCCATTTCGGCAAAGCTTCGTCTTCCCCCTGTTTCGGGAGCGACATATCCTTCTGCTCCCTCTGGAGTTGATCCTTCTTGATCTTCAACTGCCATAATAACCTCCTTAAGAACTCGTTATTTTCTTTTTATCTATTTAAATCTTACTATACTCTAATATCCTGTCAAGTAGTCCCTCAATACTTACGAGCGCAAAATATCAATAAAAATCCCAGCACAACACCTTACTGCAAAACCTATTTCATAGTGTACTTGCAGTGCGGCGTATGCGGGACAAGCATTGTCTAACTTTTTAAAACGTCAATAAATACGTTATCTGGGATGTCTACTTTTCCCAAACGCTTCATTTTTTTCTTACCTTTAGCCTGTCCCAGCACAATTCCTTACTGTCAAATCTATTACATAGTATTATGACAGTGCGTCATATGCGGGACTACGCTACCGTTGTAACATTTTAATAAACACATCGTCTGGAATAGCAATCTTACCTAACTGTTTCATCTTTTTTTTACCAATCGCTTGTTTTTTAAGTAATTTATCTTTTCGCGTTCTGTCCCCGCCATAAAGTTTGGCAATGACGTCTTTTCTCATCGCCGGGATATCTTCGCGGGCTAAAATTTTGCCACCGACCGCGGCTTGCAAAGTCACTTCAAACATTTGCCGCGGAATTAATTCTTTGAGTCGCGCCACCAGATTTTTTCCTTCTTGTTGCACGCGAGAACGGGGGACAATCCGACTGAATTCTTCCACTTTTTCGCCGGCGATTAGAACATCCATTTTAACCAAATCCGATTTTCGATACTCAAGCATCTCGTAATTTTGCGACGCATAGCCTTGGGAGATTGATTTTAATTTGTCATAAAAATCAACAATTATTTCGGCGAGTGGCGCCTCGTATTCCAAAATCACCCGCGCGCTATAAGAATTATCCGCTTCGCTAAGATACTTGGTATCGAGATAGATCGCTCGTCGGCTTTGGGCTAACTCCATCACCGGTCCGAGATATTCTTCCGGAGTTATGATTTCAAGACGAACCCACGGCTCCTCATAAATTTCCTTCCCGTACTCATGATAGATTTTATAGGCTACTTGCGGCTGAGTGACAATCAAATCGAGGTTATATTCTCGCTCTAGCCGAACTTTGGCGATTTCCATGTGTAATAGCCCCAGAAAACCGCAGCGAAAACCCTGGCCAAAGCTTTGAGATGTTTCGGCGGTAAAATTTAGACTCGAATCATTTAAAGATAATTTTTCTAAAGATTTGCGCAAAAGTGAGGGATCGCCGCTTTGACTATAGAAAGAGGCATAGACGAATGGCTTCGGAATTTTAAAACCCGAAATAGGGGAGAGCGATGTGGGGGAGTCGTGGGTAATTGTATCACCAACTTTAATTTCGGAAATGTCCTTAGCGCCAGTGATAACGTAACCGATATCCCCTGCTTCCAATTTCTCTTTTGGCTGATAGCCAAGCCTAAATTCCCCTGTTTCTGAGGCTAGCTCAATTTTTCCCGTGGCCAAAAATTTGATCTTCTCGCCTGCTTTAACCGTCCCTTCAAAAACTCTTGTATAGGCAATTGCCCCTCGGAATTCATCGAAGATCGAATCAAAAATTAAGGCTTTAAGTTCCCCTGCTCTATCGCCTTTCGGGGCCGGAATGTCGGTAATTATTTTTTCTAAAATTTTTTCTAAACCCTCGCCGGTTTTGGCCGAACATTTTAAAATTTCCGATTCTTCGATATTTAAAAGCTCCGATAACTCTTTTTTAGTCTCCTCAATTTTTGCCCCCGGGAGATCGATTTTATTAACAACCGGAATAATTTTTAAGTTGTGCTCTCGAGCAATATGCAAATTAGCCAATGTCTGCGCCTGGATTCCTTTGGAGGCATCGACTAATAAAACCGCGCCCTCAACCGCGGCCAGAGATCTTGAGACTTCATAATAAAAATCTACATGGCCGGGCGTGTCGATCAAATTTAAATTATACCCGCGGTATTGCATTGTCACCGGCTGAAGTTTGATGGTAATCCCCTTTTCTCGCTCAAGATCCATGGTATCGAGCATCTGCGGCTGCATTTTATCACGCGAAACAGTCTCGGTAATTTCCAACATTCGATCTGCAAGAGTCGATTTACCGTGGTCAATATGAGCAATAATACAGAAGTTGCGAATTAAATCGAGTTCCATTATTTTAGTTCCTCTATCATTTCTAAGGCTTCGTCGCGATTGGAAATTTTTCCTTCCAAAAAAGCTTCCTCGATTTTTCCTTTGATCTCCCCTACTTTGGGGCCCGAAGGAATTTTTAAAATTTCCATAATATCGCGGCCAGAAATTAAATCCAATTTTTTTACTTGTTCTTTTTCTTTTGGCGGCATTTTCTCAAGATGTTCTTTAAGTTTGACGGCTTCTTTATACATTGATAAATCGGTCGAACCATCGGGCTTTTGGGAAGCCAACAAATCGACTCTAGTTTGTTCTAACAAAGTCTCGATATTTGGATTTAAAAATAATTTTTCTTTTTTTCTTTCGCTCATATTTCCAAAAGCATGGATGATGCGCATATGTTGGGCAATTGACCACGAGACCGCTTCGATAAATTCATTTGAAAACTTCAACCGTTTGAGAATTTCTTCGGCCTGCTTGGCGCTTTGAACATCGTGTTCAAAAAAAGTGATTTTGCTTTTGGGGTGTTCGCGAAACGCTTGAGTTTGCGGTTTAGCAATATCGTGCAGTAAAACCGCCCAAGAAACTTCCGCGGAGCAATCATCGGGCAAGTTTTGCAAAGCCAACAATGTATGAACCCAGACGTCGCCTTCACTATGGAATTCCGGTGGCTGGGCGACATTTTTTAGTTTTAAAATCTCGGGCAGGATTTGTGCCAAAAGTCCCAACTCATCCATTAGCTCGATTGCTTTGACCCGGTTTTTATCAATTAGCATCTTGGTCAGTTCGTCGCGGATCCGTTCGGCCGAAACTTTTTTAATATTTAGGGCATTCTTTTTTATCGCCTCTCTCCCCTCCTCTTCGATCGTAAAATCAAAGCGAGCGGAAAATCTGACGGCGCGAAGCATTCTGAGATAATCCTCGTTGATCCGATCTTCGAGGCTACCAACAAATTTTAGGATTTTCTTTTCGAGATCCTCTACCCCCCCGACAAAATCGATGATTTGCTGTTTTTCCGGATCGTAAAACAAAGCGTTGATTGTAAAATCACGACGTTTGGCGTCTTCTTCGGCGGTGGTAAACTTAACCTCTTTTGGATGGCGATGGTCAAAAATCCCGATGTCACTGCGAAAAGTCGCAATCTCAAATGCATGCTTGGCATATTTTTCATCGATGACTAAAGCCATTACCCCAAATTGTTTACCGCGATCGAAACTTTTGGGAAAAAGTTTTTTGATTTCTTCTGGTCTCGCAGAGGTCGCGATATCAATGTCAGAGGCTGGAATGCCCATCAATTCGTCGCGAACCGCGCCACCGGCAAAATAGGCTTCGAATCCTGCTTTTTTTAACATATTGAAAATATTGACCGCTTGTTTTTCTTCGTTAGAAAGCGGTCGAGCAATTTTGAATTCGTAGATTTTGGCTTGGTCAGATTTTAGTAATCTAAGTTTTTCCATAATCAAATTCTACCATATTTTAAGGATATCGTCGAGGAATATTTCTGGGAAACATCCTTGACCCTCACTACTTAATCTTTAAGTGTCAGGGTTTAGACGTGGGGGGTTGATTCCCCCAAGAGCTTTTGGTATGATTGATCTCAGTTGCACTCAGTAAGCGGCGAGAAAGGGGGCGATAAACTATTCTGCATTCGGGCAGCCGCGCAACTTGCAGTAAAGAGGTAGGAGCATAGTACAAATCCAGGAGATCGGAGAACTTGCCATGGGCGAGTACGAGGAGAAGTGCTGCGGAGATCCGCAGGTGGATGCTGTCGTGGACGCGGCCGTGGTGCTGGCCAACGCTGGCGTAGCCCTCGTGGACGAGGGTGGCATCAAGGCGGTCGTCGGCGCGAAGGTCGTGTGTCTGGCTGAGCAGGCGGCGAAGGCCGTCGGCGGAGAGCTCGAGGACGAGTGCGAGCCGTGCACGGATGAGGCCGCTGCTGGTGCTGGCGACAAGTGCGCCGGTGGTGAGAAGGCCACGGGCGAGTGCACGACGGGCGCGGAGAAGACGGAGTGCGCGACGACCGCGGCCGCCACGTAGTGGCGATCGATGTGGGTGGCCATGAAGGCCGCCTAGCAGTACCCTCGAAAGAGAACAACAACTTAGCGAAGCGGAGCCCTTTTTCGGGGGGATGTACTCCGGGAGACCGGATGGGGGCGGGCCTGTTTGGCCGCCCCCCTTTCTATACTATTTTTGAGAACCCCTTTTAATTTTTGCCAATTTCCGATGTCCTAAATTAATTAATCCTTCATTTTCTCCGGAAACATGAGCGGCCAAAATCTCGCCTAAAAATATCGTATGATCGGAAGTTTGCATTTGGTCGATTAACCGACATTCAAAACACGCTAGCGATTCATCCAATAATGGCGTGGAAACCTCTTTCGCCGGCAAGGTTTTGAATTTTGTTTTGGCGAGTTTATCAGTATCCCAGCCAGAATGTGCACCACAAAGCAAAGTGTCTCGAGCTTGATTAAAATGCGGGATACAAATTGTAAATTCTTTAGTCTCCAAAATGGCTTTATGTGAAAAGTGGCGTTTGGCCACGCCGATCGCCCAAGTCGGCGGCTTGGAACTGCCAAGCATTGCCCAGCCAATCGGCGTTATATCAATTTTGCCGTCAGTCGATTTCGTCACTACGTTCACGACAATTTCTGGATGGCGAAAATGTAAGGCTTCATCAATACTAACTTCTTTCATTTTTAATCAGTCCTTTTAAAAATTCTAAATCAATTGAATGAAAATGGGAGTAGCCAGTCAAAATATGCAATTCCCCTTTTAATCTTTTAGCATACTTTTGTCCGTGCTCTAAAGGAATGATTGAATCGTTGCTCTCATTAACAATATCAAATTTTTCGCAGTTGGCTTTTATTGTTTTCCAGTCTAATCCGTTTTCGAAAAAGTTTTCAATCGGTTTAAATTGCATTGCTCCGTAGGGGGTGGCAATTAAAATAGCCTGGCTGATGGGCTTTTTGGCGGCTTCCAAATATCGTAAAATTGCTACCCCGCCCAGCGAATGACCTATTAAAATCCAATTTTCATCTGGCTTAAAGTTCTCAATAATTTTTATCCATTCCTCTTTGTTCGGGAAATACCCACCTGGCATTTCGGGAACGACCGTTTCGAAACCTTCTTTTCCAAAAAGTTCTTTCGCTTCGGGAAACCAATGCTCCCCGGCGACAGCATTCCAGCCATGAATAACCAAGATTTTTTTACTTTGTTTCGCCATCTTTATTGTCGAACTCTTCGTTAATAGTCTCTTTCGTTTCCTTCGGTTTCCGCTTCCAGCATATCACGAATGTGCCAACGACAAACAAGATTAAAGCAAAAGCCTCTAAAAAGCTCGAGACTGTGCCGGTCATCAAGTCGGGAATTAATAGAAAAAAGACCGCCGCATAAACTATAAAGCCGAGCCCAATCTTAATTTGCTTAGTCCAAAATGCGAAGCCCGAGCCGATTAAAGAAACCAAAACCAAAAATGGATATAAATACATTGTTCCTCCTCCTACTTAAGATTACCAAAAATTGTCATTTGATTTTCCCCCAGCTCGATATTATTTACTTCGTATGTTTCATAAACTTGGGCAAAATTTTTATCCATGAGCTCGTTTAAAGAATTTTCTATTCCCGCTCTCACTATCCCCGGCAAAGGGATGAGCCCCATTTTTGATTTTACTACTTTGATGCTAATTTTCCCTTCTTTTGGTAACACTAAAGCCGTCATTTCCACCGGAATTTTTATTGGCGTGGCAAGCTGTCCCTTAATTAGCATGCCAGATTCCGAAATGGAAATTTTGGGATTTTCTAAATTTAAAGAATAACTTTTTAAATTTTCCGGTAAAATCGAATTTAGCTCATCAGCGGTAACTGTCAAATTCAGGGTTGGGTTTTTAGCAGAAATATTTTCATCGTTTTGAATTCTTTCAAGTATTAACGGCAGTAAATTTTGCGGATTAATGTTCTCACGATTTATTATTTTGGCGACATATATTGTTAAAATGACAATTAAGATTAATAAAAGACCAAAGAAAATCGCCATCGTATAGCAATTACAAAAACTTTTCTTTTCGGTTTTCTGATCCATCTCGTCATAAAATGCATGCTCTGCACTCTCATTTTCCTGGCTCTTGGGTATTGTCGACAATTGACCTCCCTGTTAAACGAGCAAAAATTATTCTAATTGAGGCCATTTCTTCAAAATTAAAAATCCAAGCAAGCAAGAGGTAAATTAAGACGGCCAAAACAATGGCAATACCAGTCTGGAGCAATACTCCGACTGCATGCGTCTTATCAACAAAAAGTTCCGTCAGAAAGATTGTTTCTTGCAAGGCAATCGCCATGATGAGGGAGACAACTAAAACTTGCAATGTATACCACACAAGCGAAATTTCATCAAAAATAACCTTCTTTCTTAAAATCAAATACAGAATCAAGGCATTAAAAAACGAACCGATAGAGTAAGCAATCGCCAGACCACTGACGCCTTGGCTCGGGGCTAATACAAAAGCCGTTAAAACTGATATGGCAACGGTCACAATTGTCGCATACATCGGTATTTTAGTATTATGGAGCGCATAAAATCCCCTCGCTAAAAGCGGTATAATACTTGTAAAAACTAAGGCAATCGCAAAAAATCCAAGAGTATTTGCCGTATCATTTGTCTGGCTCCAGCCAAAATGCCCCGAACCCAAAATCAATCGCACAATTTGCGTTTTTAGTAGATATATCCCGAAAACAATCGGGACCATAAAGAACAAAATTGAGCGGATACTTTTATTAAAATAATATCCGAATCGCTCGTAATTTTTTTGGCTAGCCTGCTCTGACAAAGTTGGGAAGATCGCCATGGCGAAAGAAGTACCAAAAACCACCATCGGCATTGTTTGAATATTATCGGCTAAATTGTAGACCGCCACCGCGCTTCCGCCGAGGACTGAAGCGATGCTCGTAAAAATTACCAGCAATATTTGATTTGCTCCCAAGCCGATCGCCCGCGGCACCATTAAGATTCCGATTTTACGAACAAAAGCATTTTTATAATCTAATAAGATCTGCCAATGAAATCCCATCTTAATAGCGATGGGTATTTGGATCGCCATATGCAAAAAGGCGCCGGTGACAACGGCGATTGAGACACCAGTGACAGAGTATTTATCAGCAAAAAGTAATGTCCCAGCGATGATTGAAATATTGTAGATTAGCGGCGCCAAAGAATAGACAGCAAAGCGCTTAAAAGAATTTAGGATGGCGCCGAAAATATATGAAAGACCAAAAAATATTGGCGAGGCTAGCATAATTCTCGCTAATTTTATTGTCAGATGCTGTTTTTCTTGATCAAAACCTGGCACAAAATAGCCAACAATTGCCGGCATGATTATTGCCAAAATAATACAGCTTAAAATCAACCCGATAATGGCAATATTAATGACCGAATTGGCTACTTCCCAAGCTTCTTTATTTTTTCGCAATGTTATAAGAGAGGAAAAAACCGGGATAAAGGCAGCAGAAATTGCCCCTAAAATAAGAATATTGAATATTAAATCAGGAATTCTGAAAGCCGCATAATAAACCGATAAAACATCCGTCGGGATTTTTTGCGTTAGAAAATGATCCCTAATTAGCCCTAAGATATTCGATAAAAATAAAGTAATAATTAAAATCAAAGAAGCCGCGCTCAGAGAGTTTTTACCATTAAGGAATTTGTTTAAATGCTTTCTCATCGGCTGGATATTCCTTTAGATTAGTTCATCATCGTTCTTATTTATTTCCTTATGCCTTGCCGGCCCTTTGATACTTTTTCTGATTTGCCAGAGAAGAAACAAAACTATGGTGATTAAAAATGGAATCCCGATATAAATCGCTAAGGTGATCGGATCAGCTAACAATTTACTGAACCCATTGCCGACATAATTGGAAATCTTGGCAGTCGTGCCGAGAGCAACGTTTGTTGTCGTGGCACCGGCAACTTTCTTTATTGGCAGTTCTTGATAAAATTTCCAGATAAACGAGAAGCCACTCAAGACCACGACCGAAAAAATTAAAGAGTAAGTAAGCTGCAGTCTTTCTGGCAAGCGATACCATTTCTTAAAATCTCGTCCGATCATTTGTTCCCCTCCCTAAATCCCGCTTCGCGGGATCGGGCGGTCCCGCCAACGGCGGGACTTAGCCCTATTTCTATTTAAAACATTTTGTCAAATTCAGAACCTTCGATTGTTTCTTTTTTTATCAATTCCTCGGCAATTTTTTTAAGTAGTGTTTTGCGTTTCTTTAATATTTCCATGGCTTTTTTTTGCGCTTCGTAAATGATTTGCGCGACTTCGGTGTCAATTTCGCCAGCGACTTTCTCTGAATAATTTCTTTGTTCGTGAATTTCTCGGCCCAAGAAAATTAATTCTTCTTTTTCGCCCAAAACGATTGGGCCGAATTTGTCTGACATCCCATAAACCATCACCATATCGCGAGCGACTTTTGTCGCCCGCTGGAGATCATTTTGGGCTCCGGTTGTCACTTCGCCATAAATAAGTTTTTCCGCCACATAACCACCTAAAAGTTGGGCAATGTCGTCTTGGAACTTGGCCACTGAATAAAGTTTCCTGTCTTCGGCCGGCAACGACCAAGTATAACCCAAGGCCATCCCGCGGGAGACGACAGACACTTTATGAATTGGATCACAATTCGGCAACAATTTGCCCAAAATCGCGTGGCCAGATTCATGATAAGCGGAGATCGTTTTTTCCTTCGAAGACATTAGGTGTGATTTTCTTTCTGGGCCAAGCATAACTTTTTCGATGGCATTAGTTAAATCATGCTGGGCTATTTCTTTTTTATTTTCCCTGGCCGCTAAAATCGCCCCTTCATTCATAATGTTGCGTAAATCTGCCCCGGAAAGTCCGGCTGTTTGTCTGGCAATTGTTGACAAATCAGCCTCGCTCGATAAGGGTTTTCCGCGAGAATGGATCTCGAGAATTGCCTCACGCTCGTTAAGATCGGGCAGGTCGATGACAATTCGACGATCAAATCTCCCTGGACGAAGCAAAGCTGGATCCAAAACATCTGGTCGGTTTGTGGCGGCCATCACAATGACGCGGGTATCGGTTTCAAAACCATCCATCTCGACTAATATTTGATTTAAGGTCTGTTCTCGTTCATCGTGTGAACCGCCAAGACCTGACCCGCGTTGACGGCCGATGGCGTCTAGCTCGTCGACAAAAAGAATTGCTGGCGCGTTGCGTTTCGCTTTCAAAAAGAGATCTCTGACCCGCGCCGCGCCGACGCCAACAAACATTTCGACGAATTCAGAAGCAGAAATGGAAAAGAATGGCACCGCCGCTTCACCAGCCACGGCCTTGGCCAGCAAGGTTTTCCCTGTCCCTGGCGGACCAACTAATAAAACACCCTTGGGTATTTCTGCACCTAAAAGTTTGAATTTACCCGGATTTCTTAAGAACTCGACCACCTCCTGAAGCTCTTGTTTTGGCTCGATTAGGCCGGCAACATCATGAAAGGTCATCTTATGACTACCTGGACCGAAAAGCCGGGCCCGCGCTTGACCAAAAGACATCGCCCTCATATTGCCGGTCTGGGCTTGTCGCAACATAAAATATAAAAAGCCGCCAATTAATAAAAACGGCAAAATAATCGAGAGGAAAGTCGGCCAAAATGAACTTTTGTCGGGGTTATTAACATCAATCGCCACTTTATCTGGAGTAATACCATAATCTTTCAAATTAGCGGCTGATTCTTTATAGGCTTGGATTTCCGTTCCATCTTTTAATTTAGCCGTAATCTGATTTTGATTAACCTGGATTGATGATATCTTGTTCTCGGCAACATCCTGGGCGATTTCTGAGACCGGGACTTGTTTGGGTTTTTGCCCGGAAGGAACGGCAACGGAGTAGACAATTAGCCCAACAACAATAATTACAATGAAATAAAAAATGTTTCTAAACAGATTACCCTTCATATTCTCCTATTCATAATTAGTAGTATTAAGCTTAGTGGCTGAGGGAAGATTCGAACTTCCGACCAACGGCTTATGAGTCCGCTGCTCTACCACTGAGCTACTCAGCCAGATGGTGAGTCCGCTGCTCTACCACTGAGCTACGCTGCCCCACCGAAATAATGCTTTAACTGTTTTTTAAGATATTTTAATCCTGATCCGCCTTTTAGAAATTTTTCTCTTCCGAGGGCATCCTTTTGATCAAGATAACCCTCAAGGTAAATTAACTTCCACGATCCAACTCGCCTAGTCATTCTTGCACCCTTACCTGAATTGTGATCTTTTATTCGTTTGCGAAGATTGCGAGTATATCCAATATATAAATCGCCTGTTGTGTTCTGCAAAACATAAACGAAATACATTTTTCCTGTCCAGGCAAAATTCGCTTCGCTCATCGCCTGGCCTGTCAGGCAAAGTCACTTTCAGTGACCGCCTGGCCTGCGCAAAATTCATATTATTTTAATTGGCCTGCCAAGCGACGATGCTCCTGTGTGATTGAATGGAATTCAATAAACAGGAAGGAGTTTTGCTTGGTAGCGGGGGGTGGAATTGCACCACCGATCTCAAGGTTATGAGCCTTGCGAGATACTACTTCTCCACCCCGCGTCGAACGCGCTAAATACTAAAAAAATGCCTAATTAGTTTAGCTCTTTTTTAATTCTATCAATTAATCGCCCAAAAATCAAGGTAGTAACCTGTATGAGAAGTTTTTTACAAATCCCAAACTGTCGTGCCTAATTTGGCAATTTTTTCGAATTTGAAACGGCGAAAGATAAAGTAGCCCCCAACAGCAAGGATTAACCCGCCGATTACAAGATAAAACCAGGTTTGTTTAAAAACATCTTTAAAACCGGCGGTTTTTGCCTCGAGATTTGTCGCATTTGTCACGACCGCAGGATTAACTTCAACTTTTCCTAAATTCTCAGTATCTTTGCTAGATTGTTTACTGGTAGCGTTAATTACAACATCGAAACTTCCCGCTTTTGCAAGTTTTACCTTCTTCGAATAAGTTTTTTCATCGCCATTTGAAGAAATCGTTCCATTCTCCAATAAATTAGCCTTGGTCTCCCCTACCTGGGCCTCTAAAGTTTGAATCTGACCAGTTATTGCTACTTGAACTTCAATTTCTTCATTCTCAAAAATACTATTAGGGGTAAAGCTTGATTTAGCTTTATTTATAGAAATCGGAGCAACGCTTGGCGCCGGCGTTGGCGTCGAATTATCTTGATTAGATTCACCCGCAGTCTCTTGGGATTGTTCTTGAGCGGCAGGTTGCTCTTCGCTAGCAACTTGAGCGCCAAATTCTTGGGCCACAATAGTTGTCTGGGCTTCATTATATTGACCGGAAACAACGGCGACGCCAATTTCACGGAATTTTGAGTTTAAGATATTATCGCGGTGAGTTTGCGAATTCATCCAGGCACTCATTAATTCTGAAGCGCTGGAATAACCGATGGCCAAGTTTTCGCCAGCATAAACATAGTCATAGCCAGCCGCGGAAATAAAATCCCAAGGCGTACGACCGTCGGGCGAGGTGTGGGCAAAATAGCCCTTGGAAAGCATATCATTGGCTTTGGCCATGGCCGCTGAAGTTAAAGCGGAATTAACGCTTAAAGCGCCCAGGCCATTTTTTGCCCTTTCAGAGTTAGTCATTGAAACCAAAGTGCCAGACGAATAGGCAGCAAAAGCTGGCGTTGCCGAGAAAGAAACGGTTATAAATAGTCCAACAGAGATAAAAAGACTGATTATTTTGTCAAAACTGATTATTTGCTTAATTTTCTTCATGTCCCTTCCTTGTTTTTATTTTTGTTTTTGCCTGCCCCGCGATTGCGCTCCTGATCGTACACGATGTAATCGGTTGATCAGGAAGCAATTTTGCGGGGTTTTCAGGTTCTTTTTCAGGATATTAGGATATTGTACCATAAAATCGGCCGTATGTCAAGAGAAAATAGCCTCAAATTTCTAAATTTTTAAACTACGCAAAAAACCGCCGGTTTACCTCGAGGGATTCGAGAGGCGGGTTTTTGCTATGAGATATTCTCTTAAGTTTTAGCTTTTTGGGACGGCCAGTTTAAAAATATAAAT
>Ga0210057_1007768_pt1 | contig 12880 bp, 5 predicted proteins | sample CryGeyCG2114_010_2_FD_183968 | JGI IMG/M metagenome (GOLD analysis project Ga0210057, IMG submission 183968) | Groundwater microbial communities from aquifer - Crystal Geyser CG10_big_fil_rev_8/21/14_0.10 (SPAdes) (version 2) | ecosystem: Environmental > Aquatic > Deep subsurface > Groundwater ... | reverse complement strand
TAAAGCCGAAGAGGATTTATTAAAAAATATGAAACCCAAAACTCGCTATAATATTAAAGTCGCTCAAAAAAATGATATTAAAATAGACAAGGGGCTTAAGTATTTTGAGGATTTTTGGACTTTAACAAAAAAGACGGCTAGTCGTAATGAAATAATATCTCACCCCAAAAATTATTACAAAAAATTATTAGAGGTCTTAGGTGAATCCAATATGGCGGACTTAGTGGTGGCTAAATACGATCATAAAGTCATCGTCGCTAATATCAATATCAAAATAGGCGATTGGCAGACATATCTTTATGGCGCTTCCGATTATAATTACCGCAATAAAATGGCGCCCTACCTGTTACAGTGGCAAAGTATTTTGGAGGCTAAAAAATCTTGCTCTAAATATTATGATTTTTGGGGAGTGGACGAAGCAAAATGGCCAGGTGTAACTAGATTTAAAATAGGTTTTGATGAGTCCAGAGAACCAACAAATTACATTGGCGCTTGGGATGAAGTTTACAGTGGCCTATGGTATAATTTGTATAAAATTATTAAATTAATGATTACTCATGTTTAAAATATTTAAAAATTTTTATCTCCAGGTAAAATTTTCTCCGGGCATTACCGCTCTTTATTCTAATATAATTATAGATGAAATCGGCTCTGGTTTGGTGGGCTTGTTTTTGCCGATTTTTTTGTGGGAAAAATTTGGTCGTCTCGATTTGGTTTTGTGGTATTTTTTTGCGATTTATGCGATTTATGCAGTCATGGTTATCTTTGGAGCTATGATTATGTCAAAATTAGGACAAAAAGCTTCGATGATAATTTCGGTGCCATTTAAAATTTTATTTTATCTTTGTTTATATTATTTGGCCTTAGGTTATCCCACAACTATCTTTGTAATTTTGATGGTGGTGATGTTGGAAATTCACATGATGATGTTTTGGGTGCCTTATCATACTGATTTTGCCAAATTCACTAACAAAAAAAATCGCGGGCGAGTGATTGGTTTTTTATCATCTATTTCCAGTTTGGTTTCTATTTTTGTGCCCATAATTTCCGGTTGGATAATTTATAATTACAATTTTGATGTTTTATTTTTAATAGTCATGATCTTGGTAGCGGTTTCCGCCCTGCCGTTGTTTATGGTCAAATCTACTTACGAAAAATTTTCTTTTAGTTTTTTGGAAACTTGGCAACAGCTTTTGGCTACCTGCCATCGACCGATGTTTTGGTCATTTTTTTTCACCGGTATTGAAAATATGATTGGGGGTATTATTTGGCCGATATTTATTTTTCAATTACTCAAAGGTGATTTTTTGAAAGTTGGTATTATTTCTTCGGTTATTATTTTAGCGACGATTATTATTAGATTAATCATTGGTTCTTATACCGATGAATTGGACAAATACAAATTACTCAAATGGGGATCGGGTTTATATGCTTTTGGCTGGCTACTAAAAACTTTTGTGGCTACGGGTTGGCAAATATTTATTGTTTCCACTTACCATAATTTTGCGGCCGTGGTGATGCAAACGCCATTTAGCGCTATCACTTATGAAAAAGCGGCTGACTCTGGTCATTATGTTGATGAAATATCAGTTTTAAGGGAAATGTCTTTGAGTTTGGGTCGAGCTGTGGGCGCCGTGATTTTGGTGATTATTATAAATTTTGTGGGTTTAAAATGGACCTTTGTCATGGCGGCGATGGCTTCTTTATTTATTAATATTATTCATGAAAAACGGCTTTAAACATATTTTAAATTCCTTTTTTGCTCATCGGTTGACGCAACAGGTTAAGGAGCTCTATTCATCGACTCTAATTTTGAATTTTGCCATTTCTATGGTGACAATTTTTGAGCCGGTTTTTATTTATCTTTTGTTTATTGATCAATACGGCTTAGGTCAGACTTTGCAGTTGATTATGTTTTTTTATTTGGGGGTTTATGTAATTTATTTTTTTATTTTGCCACTGGGGGCGAAATTTTCTCGACGCTTTGGCTTTGAACATTCTATTGCCCTTAGCACGGTTTTTACCTCACTGTTTTATTTAAGTTTATTTGCGGCTTCTTACAATCTGGCTTTTATTTTTGTCGCCATTGTTACTTATGCTCTTTGGAAAATGTTTTATTGGCCGGCTTACCATAGTGATTTTGCTTATTTTTCCGCCGATGGTGAACAGGGCAGGCAAATTAGTAATTTATTAGCCTTAGAGTCATTGGTTTTTATTGTCGGACCATTAATCGGGGGATTAATTTTGGAGTTTTCTAATTTTAGCGTTCTATTTATTTTAGCTTCAATTTTAATGATTCTGTCTAATATTCCCATGTTAATCACCAAAGAAAAATTTGAGCCGGCAGATTTTTCATATTTTAAAGCTTATGGTCGTCTTTTTCGAAAAGAAAATTTTAAGAAAATGTTGTCATTTATTGGTTTTGGTGAAGAATTAATCGCTATGACTATTTGGCCCATATTTATTTATATAGTAGTGGATGATTTTTTGGGATTAGGTATTATGACTTCGGTATCAATTTTGGTAACGACTTTAATATTTTTGAATATTGGTCGGCTAACAGACAAAGGCGATGGTCAAGGACTGTTGAAACTGGGCACTATCTTGTATTTTTTTGGTTGGTTGTTTAGAATTCTAACGAGAAATATAATTGGAGTGTTTTTAGTTGATGCTTATTCTCGTCTAGCCAAGCAAACTATAATGATTCCTCTGACGGCTATGACTTACAAAAAAGCTCATGATACTTCGATTATGAAAACCATTTTATTTTTTGAAATGGCTTTGGTTTTAGGCAAAATAATAGCGATTGTTTTGGCGATTATTTTATTACAATTTTTTACTCCCGGTTGGAATGTTTTGTTTATTCTTTCAGCCTTAATGTCATTGCTTTATTTATTATTTAGACCATAATTTTAAATCGTCATTGCGAGAGATCCATCGTAAACTCGGGATAAACTCCGCAATCCCACGGTTAACACACCGTCATTGCGAGCCTGCCTGCCTGTAGGCAGGGCACGAAGCAATCCCACTTTTATTTCACATAAGATTGCTTCGCTTCACTCCGTTTCGCTCGCAATGACGGTGCGGAATCGTCATTGCGAGCTTGCGAAGCAATCCCATGTGATATAAATATAAGATTGCTTCACTTCACTGCGTTTCGTTCGCAATGACGGTGCGGAATCGTCATTGCGAGCTTGCGAAGCAATCCCATTTTCATTTCACCTAAGATTGTGGAGTTTATCCTAAATGAAATGAAGAACCGCCCGCAATGACAACCCCCCCCTTAACAAGAGCAGTTAAAATATCATTAAATTTTTAAATTTAATTTATGACTTTAAATGAGATTAAAGATATTTGTCAGGCCTACCAGATTGTGCCTACCAAAAGTAAGGGGCAGAATTTTTTATTTGATGAAAACATAGTTGAAAAAATAATAACTTCAGCTAATTTGGACAAACAAGACACTGTTTTAGAAATTGGCCCCGGCTTGGGAGTTTTAACTGAGCATCTGGTTGAAAAATCAGGTCAGGTAATAGCGGTAGAATTAGATAGGAAACTCCTGGGGTTTTTGCATCAGAAATATAGCCAAGTGAACAATTTAGAAATAGTTGAGGGGGATATTTTAAAACTAAATATTGCCTCGTTGAATCTCCAAACACCTTATAAAATAGTAGCCAATTTGCCCTACAATATCACCTCTAATTTTATTCGTAATTTTTTGGAAACAGCCAGTCCACCCTCAGAGATGATAATTATGATTCAAAAGGAGGTGGCGCAAAGGATAGTAGCTAAACCCGGAGCAATGAGTTTATTGTCTCTCTCAGTCCAATTTTATGCCGAACCAAAGATTCTTTTTGCAGTTGGTCGTGGTTCTTTTTGGCCGTCACCCAAAGTGGATTCGGCGGTCATTAGTCTAAAATTAAAGTCTCAGCCGGTTTTTGGTGATTCTAAATTATTTTTTAAGATTGCTAAAATCGGCTTTTCTGCCAAAAGAAAACAATTGCATAATAATTTGGCTAATGGTTTACACTTGAAGAGTGATCAAGTTAAAGCTATGATTAAAAAAATTGGCTTAAATGAAAAAATCCGAGCTCAGGATTTGGCGATTGAAGATTGGATAAGGTTATTACAAAAACACGAAATCACCAAAACACAAAAAACAAATGACTGAATTTCAGAATAAATTAAAGATTAAAATTGATGAATATGTACATTTTGTTTATAATCTAACGCGTCAATTTCCCAAGGAGGAATTATATGGTAGCGTATCTCAATGGCGCAAGTCATCACTATCAGTAATCCTTAATTATATCGAAGGTTATGCTCGTAAAAAATCGTTAGTACACTTTAATTTTTTAGAAATATCATATGGATCTTTAAAAGAATCAAAATATTTATTATATTTTTCAAAGAAAGAAAATTTTATTAGCCAAGATGAATATAATAAAGGGATAGCGATGGCTGATGAAATAGGTGCTATGTTATGGAAAGAAATTTCTGATTTAGAAAGATCGATAAAAAATTAAAGAGTTTTAATGCTTTTGTGTTTTTTGTAGTTTCATGTTTTTTGTAGTTTTGTGTTATAATTAATTTGTACTTAACTGTTTATCCACATTCAATGGAAGGTGAAAATCAGTTTAATAATCAACAGTCAATAGACAATTCTGTTACCCCTCCAGCCAGTAATTTTATTGATATTAGAGAGAACACACCTATTGATCCGCGATCAGCTAAAGAAAAAGTTACTGTGGCCTTGGTTATAGTTGTTTCTTTTTTGGCGTTAATTTTAGGAGTAACGCAATTTTCCAGCACCCTCAGAAGACCATTAACGCAATTAGCTTTGTTGGCCGCTCAAGAGGGAATTTCTACTGAAACCTCGGCGCTTCTGGATTTACAGCAAAAAGATACCGATGGTGATGGTTTGATGGATTATGATGAATTAAATATTTACAGCACCAGTCCATATTTGGCTGATAGCGATAGTGACGGAATTTCAGATAAAGAGGAAATTGACACCGGACACGATCCCAATTGTCCCGGCACGGATACTTGTTTTAGAACGGATACAGCCGGTTTGAGTCAAACTTTTAGCGCCACCGATGCCCAAAACATTTTATCGGCCAATTCTGACCCTCAAGTTTTACGAGAGGTGTTAATAAAAAACGGTTTCCCTAAGGATCAACTGGACGCGATTTCTGATGCGGATTTAGTGGCGACTTACCAACAAGCTTTAGCTGGCCAGACGCCTAATCAGGCGAGTACGGATTTAAGCCAAACTAATATCACCTCCATTGATGATTTAAAAAGCTTGACTGGTGCGCAGATTAGGCAACTGATGATAGAACAGGGAGCGGACGCTAGTGTTTTGGCGTCAATTAGCGATGAAGAATTAAAGACGATGTTTTTAACTAAGCTCAATTCACCCAGTAATTAATTTTTATGTCTAGATTCAGATTAAAATTTTTATTTTTTCTGCTAATTACAGTTTTTTTATTTCTTGGGTTAGGCATTTCTGCAAATGCTCAAGAGGCCGCTACGGTTGAAGCTAGCCTAGAAGCTACGCCACTAGCAGAAGGTATATTGGGAGCAGCTGTAGACTGTAATGCTCTTTCATACGCACTTGTAAATGCACCACAGGGAGCTTGTGTGGCAAAAGGTGGTATACTCACCTGCGGTGAAGAAATAATAGCCGCAATTCAAATAGCAATTGAAAATAATAATTGTCAAAATTTAACTGTCGTGGGCACTACGCAAGTTGTGATTGCGGCTGACGATATCAGAGAAGTCAAAAAATTAACTCTTCACGATGTTTTAGCCGGGGCTTGGAAATCTATGGTCAGTGTTTTTTCCAAACAGTTGGCTTATGATACCGCCTCATGGATCGCTTCCGGTGGCAAGGGTCAAAAGCCCTTGTTTATCACCGAAGGCATTGGCGCTTATATAAAAAATACGGCCGATAATGCCGCTGGCACTTTTATTGATGAAATTGATCAACAATATGGCTTGGATTTATGTCGGCCCAATTTCAATGTGGAATTAATGATCAAAACCAGTTTAACCGGTTATCGTCCCAATAAGCCGTCGTGTAATTTTACGGGTATGGTCCGAAATTGGCGCACGGCTATCAAAGACGCTAGTTTTTCGGTGGAATACAGCAATTACCTCAAAGCGGGAGAAAATGACATTGGTATTTATCTTAAAACCAGTTCCGGGTTGATGGACCGGGTCAATCAAAAAGCGTCTGAGTCTGTTGTAGAAGCTATAATGAACAGCGGTTATAAGGACCTTAAAACTTTAACCGGTTGGATTTTGACTCCCGGCACGATGATTAGAGCTCAGCATGATTTGGCTCAGGAAAAGGCGGGCATCAAAGAATCCACTTTTACCGCTTCCAAATATGATTTTATTGAAACATTTTTGAATACTTTAGTAGCTCAACTTTTACAAAATTTAAAAGACGGTTATTTCAAGAGTGGCAGTAGTGGCAGTAGTGGCAATGGTTTTAATTTGCCAAATTTTAATCGCTTTGCCGCTTTGCTTAATCCGGAATCCGCGCCTTATATTGATGGCTCCCAGGGCGCTAAGGAGAGATTTTTAAACTTAATTGAAGGGGATGTTAAAGTGGGCGGACCTTATGATATTTTGAATAAACTGCTTAATTGTACCGAAGCTAGCAAAACCAACCCCGGCCCTACAGATTGTGTGATTGATCCGATTTTCGCCCAAGCCATTAGAGACAAAAAATTAGTCAAAGATTTGCCGGCCTCTATTTTGAATCGTCAATTTGTGCCGCCGCTGTCTAATGTCAATCCTCAAGAATCATTTTCTTTGAGGAATATTGTGATTTTGCGTAAATACCGCATTGTGCCGGTGGGTTGGGAAATTGCGGCGCGTTATTTGACTCAGCCGAAAAATAATAATAAACTTTTAACTTTGGGTAATTTAGTTGATGGTTTTAATAACACTGGCTCTACTTTTAAAAATTTAGTGGACCCGCAATGGGTTTTGAAAGCCCCCGAACTTTATTGTCGGCGCGAGGGTTACGGCGATCGCAATATTTTAGCCAATGAACAAAACAAAGGCATCAGGCGCGAGAGTTATTGCGCCGATGAACAGCAATGTATTAACGAGGACGGTAATGGCAATTGTTTGGCTTATGGTTATTGCACCGAGGAAAGAAAAGCTTGGAATTTACAATCGCCGAAATGTGAACCCCGCTTTAATACTTGCCAGACTTTTCAATCTAAAAATGGCGCTACCGGTTCTTATTTAGCCAATACGCTGGACTATCAGGATTGTAGCGCTCAGACGGTCGGTTGTCGGTGGTATAGCACTCTTTATAATCCCTTTAATAATATTTGGATTAACGCCGAAAGCCAAAAAGTTTTAAAGACTTGTAGTGATCCCAATGGCTGTCCAGTTAATGGTTCTGGTTTGACTGTAGCGCAATGGCAACAGACGGCTTACACAAATAGCAATGGAGTAGTGATGGCTACGGCATGTACGACAGCCGAAGGTTGCACTTTTAGTGGTGAATCTTGCACCATTCCTACCGGCGGCGTGCAATGTTCTTTGGATAAATGTTTAAGCTCTGTCAATATTTTAACACCGTTTAATGCCGGTTTTGAGTCAGCCGGTGAGGCCAATTGGGATGCTCGTTTTTGGCAAGAGAGCTATCAAAACGACACCAATCGGCAATTTAGATCCAGCGCCAACAGCCATTCCGGCTCCAATTCCTTACAGAGTTTGAGTTTTAATAATCCTAACCCGCTTCAAAGCAAATTAGTAATTGATTCCGGCGTTGAATCGTTTAAAAATTACAAATTATCTTTTTGGGCTCGTGGCAGTATCAGTCAGGGCAATGTGGATGTGAAAGTTTTTGCCAACACCCAGGAATTGGGTAGTCAGACAGTAGGTTTTTCCAGTGAAAATTGGCAGGAATATTTTGTTTATTTTACCGCTTCGGATTTAAGTCTTGGTTATAAAGTAGATATTCGAGTAATCACCTCCGCGGGCACGACGGGTTCGCTGTTCTTTGATGATTTTGATTTGCGAGAAATTCAAAATTCTTGCGCCAGCGGCGATGTTTTTCTAAATCTGGGCTCAACTACAAAAACCGATTCCGAAATTTATTTTGATCGTGATGTTCAGACTTGCAGTTCTTCGGCGGCGGGTTGCAGTCAATTTATCCGAACCAAAGCCGGCTTGGGTAGTAATTTAATCATTGATGGCAGTTTTGAAGGTTATTATAGTAATCTAGATAGGTGGGCAAATAATGGCAATGATGATAGTTGTGTAATATCGTCTATTGACTCGGGTTTTGACGGTGAAAAAGCGATCCGCTTAAACATTGATTCAACGACTGGTGATAAATATTGCAGCTATTCTTCTAATGGCCCAGACACCACTATCCCCGTCGAGTTAAGTCCCTTGCCATTAATTAGAGGTCAGAAGTATGTTTTGTCCGCTAAGATTTATGCGCTAAAAGCCGGTAATTATAAAGTTGATATTCCCATTGTTGAGGGTAGTACTAATATTGATGATTATATAATAACTTCCCCCAATGAATTCGCTGCTGCCGATTTATATAAATGGACCACAGTTAGTGTAAGTTTTGTTTGGAATGGTGATGTTGATCAAATTATCTATCCTCGGGTCTCTATTAAAACAGGTGTGGGCGAGAGAGAGGCCTATTTTGACGCGGTCAAACTAGAAATGGTTTTGCCGGAAGTTAGTTTGCCTTCGGCTTACACCGATTATTCCCCGGACAAGCGACCGGCCTCGCAATTAACTTATCTGAAAAAAGCCCCTGATTATTATAATTGTTATTTGGATCCTACGACTCAAGAGTGGCCAGTTGGTATTGAGGGATTGAAAAGAGTTTTGGGAGTGCGTAATCCAGCTTGCGCCAATTATTCCAGTGTTTGTATTGAGAGCGAGATGAACTGCGAATTATACACTCCGGTCAATCGTGATCAGGCAGTGCCTGGCACGATTACCTCGGCGGATGTTTGTCCGTCTGAGTGTGCTGGTTATCAAGTTTATAAGCAAGAGTCAACTAGTTTTACTTCTTCTAAATACGAACAATTTATCAATAAAGCGCCGATTCAGGCCTGTTCAGCGGCAGCGGTCGGTTGTGATGAATTTACTAATTTGGATGAAGTTGAGCGAGGTGGTGAGGCCCTAGAGTATTACACCCAGTTTAGAGCTTGTCAGAAACCAGATGCCTATGACGAAGCCACTTATTATACTTGGGAAGGTAGCGACACTACCGGTTATCAGTTGCGGGTTTTTGAATTAAAAAAGAGTGGCAATGAAGAAGGATATGGCAGACTTACACCAGAACAATTCAAAGCTTCTAAAGCGCCTTGTACCAACCTCAGTTATCCCAATGATGAGAATGGCAATAATATTTGTGCTGATCCTGCGCCAAGTGATATTACTGATACAACTGATTTTTCTTATAATTCCGGCGCTTGTTCAGTCACTGACTTAAACTCCAATCCTGATTGTCGTGAATTTTATGACACTGATGGTGATATTCATTATCGCTTATTATCACGCGTGATTTATGTTGATGATAATTGTCATCCATATCGTCGAACTCAAACTCAAGACGATATTAGTGAAGTAGCCACTGATTGTCGGGCTAACCAAGGCTACTTTAATAATTTTAACGAGTGTATTTATATGGCGATACCTGACCAGGGCAAAACTTGCTCGGCTAATTTAAAGGGTTGTCGGGAATACACCGGTAACCGGGGCAACAGTTTTAGAAATATTTTCTTGTCTGATTTTGAATCCGGAGCTATGGGCTGGCAGGGAGGCACGGTTGGAGCGGAAGCCACTCATCCCGGAGGCAATTCATTGACTAATAGTGAAAATGGTTCTAGGCAATTTTCTAAAACAGTTTTAGTTCAAAAAGGTAAAACTTACGCTATTAGCTTTTGGGCTAAAGCGGATAATAATATTAATTTAGATTCAATTAGATTTTCCGACGCGCCGACTGAAGATTCATTTATGGTCGGTCGCCCCGAAGTAGTAGGGTCAGAAGATATTAAAATTCCGATTACCACCAACTGGAAGCGTTATGACCTAGGACCAGTTCAAGTAAACTGGGGTAATAACACCGGTTATTTTGAGCAGAGTTTGGAAATCAATATCCCCGCAAATAATCCGGTTTATATTGATAATATTTTATTGAAAGAATTGCCTCAAAGCGTTTATGCCATAGAGAATTCCTGGTTTACGCCAGTTAGCTGTGATAATAATTTTGGCGAGCCCTATGGAGTTGCTGATTATGGTCCGCCAAAAGTGTTGGCTAATGCTCTTAATCCGGTTAGATCCAACCCCGGCAAAATGATCGGCTGTCAAGAGTATCGTGATCGATCTAATAAAAATTGGTTTTTGAAATCGTTTGAAAATTTATGCCGAGCCGATGCCGTCGGTTGCGAACAATTAATTGATACCCATAATTTTACTTTAGCTAACAGAGGGGTTTTAAATGAAGGCAATGGCAACGAAGTTAGGGTGTCCGCTGACGAGTTTATTTATATGGTCAATGATGACAAATATAGTTGTAAATCGGAGGACAAGGGTTGTTCGGCTTTAGGTCTGCCTACTATTAACAATCAAAATGAGGTAGTGGGCTACCAGACGGCTTATCTTAAAAATCAACCAGATAGATACACCACTGATTTATGTGTCTCCGAATCATTATGGTGTGAAGAGTTTATCGGCGCTAGAAATGTGTCTTATTTCAAGGATCCGCGCGGTCGGGTTTGTGAATATCGCACTGAATCCGGACAAACCGAAGCCAAGTGGTATAAGCAAGGCACCAGTGAATTGTGTGAGGTGACTTATATGCAGACTATTGGTAATAGTTATAAATCAGCTAAGGTTCAACCAGTGGGCTGGTTTAATAGTTTCTTTGGCGATTTTAATTTTATTAAGTGGCTCAATACGGCCGGTGAATTTGTAGATTACCAAGATTGGGTAGGGGTTTGTCCGACAGACCAAAATGGTTGTACCGAATATGTTGATCCGTCCGCCGAAGTTTATAAGAATGAAATTTTAAATGCGGGTTTATTACAAGATGCTGATCGCGATTCAGTGGCTGATCATTGGGAAGCCGTGACTACTGGTGGCTTGTCGCAAGAGGTAGGTTTAATGGCCCACACTCTTTATTCTTTCTCAGTTGATGGCACGGCCAGTCCCAAAGCTTATATTGAACTAACTGATTCTTGTAGTGGTGGCATCATTGTGTCACCAGATAGTAGTTTGATTATTGATAATGGTAATCGTAAAGCTTCACCTTTGGGCGGTAGTGGTCGACTCTATGTGGTTTATAATTCTGATATTCCTTGCGCGGCTAAGCTATTTATACCATCAACTTCACCAGTATTAAATTTGAGATTGGCACAATCTGGCGTTTATTACGCCCTATCTAATAAGGTGGATTACAATAGTTGTAATGGTTTGGTGGATTATAATGCCGGCTGTGTTTTATTTAATGATCGAAGTTCGCTGAATTACGGTTCAACAGCGACTACTAATAGAAATTCTAGTTATCTAACTTTTGATGCCGAAGCTACATATCGAACTCAGATGGGCAATGAAAATGAAACGGCCGTGCCACCAGTGTCAGTCGTGGCACCAATTACGGGCGACTCCAATGTGATTTTAAAAGTTCAGTCAGATAGGGCTTGTTATAACTGGCTCTATTGCACCACTTATGAAAAAGATGATCCCAACAGCGTTGATCCGATTTATGGCAACAATGATCGTTGTTTGGATTTGGGCTTATGCGCCTCGGTGGATGAAAAAGGAGTTTGTAATAATTTTATCTTGCGTTCCGATCCGGATTTGATTGAACCTGATAATTATGACGAAAATGATCTTAATAAAACCGGTTATTCTTCTGTGGGTTATTTATTTCCAGATAATATTAAGGTCTCTGGTTATTTACCATATTACGAAATGACCCAGTTTGGCAATGCCGGCAATATCACCAATGGTAGTTTTGAATCAGTGGTGGACAAATCTTTGGCGCCGTTAGGTTGGGACCCACCTGATCTCATTGTTCCGGATGATGATGACAATTATAAATCTGAAGCGGTTGGCTGGCATGATTATAAATTTAGTGTGGGTCAAAATACCAAAAATAGTCCGGAGGGCTCCAGATATTTAATTTTAAATTCTTTTTATGAAGCGTGGTCCGAGGAGATAGATGTTTTTGATAGTAGCGAATATATATTATCCGGTTGGATAAATTCTTCCGGCTTAAATTATCCGGATAACGCTGTAGTTATTAAGTCGCAAATTCAATATCGGGAACATAGCATATGCAAAGGTTTTGAGAATGCAGGATTAAAATGGTGTGAATGGCAATATCCAGATTCCTTGTCCCTAGATAGTGGCTTAAGTTGGACCAAGAAAATGGAGCTAATTAAAACTAATACTAAGACCGATAAAATTCAAATTAGATTGAAAAATTATGTTGATTTACCAACATTACAACCAAGCAAGTGTCCCAAAAATTATCCTGTTTGTAATGTTTGTGATGACAGTAATAAAATTACCCCCTGTGAACTTGGTGGTACGGCTTTCTTTGATGATATTTCTCTAAAACCGGTTTTAACCGTTGGTGATGATAGCGATAATTTGCTGGATAAATATGTCTCTCGCAGTTGTCGCATTTATCCGGCCGTTGATTCCCTTTCCTGTCGGTATTTAGATGGTAACAGTTTATACTACGGCAGTTACGGTTATTGTTTGTTGGTCGATCCAACCAACGCCAAACAATGTTTGCAATGGTGGCCAGTGGATCAATTGCAAGGTGAAATTTTAAACGAAGTGGGCGGTTATAACGACAGAGTGC
>Ga0210057_1007767_pt1 | contig 12882 bp, 5 predicted proteins | sample CryGeyCG2114_010_2_FD_183968 | JGI IMG/M metagenome (GOLD analysis project Ga0210057, IMG submission 183968) | Groundwater microbial communities from aquifer - Crystal Geyser CG10_big_fil_rev_8/21/14_0.10 (SPAdes) (version 2) | ecosystem: Environmental > Aquatic > Deep subsurface > Groundwater ... | reverse complement strand
GTACAGCTTCAATCACTGCCTCTGTTTCTGGTAAAAGCGCTGGCGCAACAGTAGAGGTTGCTGGTCCGCTAAGTATTTTCGCTGTCCAGATCTCCACTTTTCAGAAATGGCCAGAGTGGAATTACGGTGAAGTAAGTCTCAAAATCAAATGGCAGACTAACAAACCTGCCACGAGCAAAGTAATCTGGGAGGAAGACTTATGTCACAAAAATCCCGACATCCTAGGCCTTACTTCTTTCGGGACCAAAGAAAGCACAACCGAAGTGACACAACATGAGGTAGAGGTATACTTTGTCAGGCCAGGGACAATAACCTGGTTGACTATTAGTTCAAAAGCTGGTTCTGAACAAAAAGAAGAAGAGACTTCAGTCTTGACTCAGATTGTGTCTGGAGAAATTGGAATGTACCTTGTCAGGGTAGGAATAAGCCAGTCAAAAATCCATTCTTTTCAATGGGAGACAGACGCAGAATGGTGTTCGCTTCAACAAGACACACTCCACAGTCTCTATTACAGTTATGACAATGTAAATTGGGTATGGGTAGCAGTTAATGCTTACAGCTACAGCTCTGAAAGGCAGTGTTACGATTACCTTAATGGTAGCGACCTAATTGACGCTGATCCAGGTTCTCGGTTGTATTATAGAATCAATGGTGTGGTCTTCTATGTCGACCTGCCAATAGATTCTGATTGGCAACCTGGTTATCTTTATCCTCAGAAACCCTAACAACCTTAACCCAAAAAAGCGTCAAGAGAAAATCCTTGACGCTTTTTTAATTTTTAATTTCTCAATTTTCAATATAGTAGTTTTACTCTGTTGTTGGTTCAAGAATAATATGACCAGCAAAAGGGACAAAGGAGGTGGAGCCAATATAATAACAAGAGCCATCACCAACGTATCCGCCACCCAAACACCAGCCCCAATTGTCTTTGACATAAACCTTTGGTATGAAAGAACAAGTCCCTGAGGTTTTATTATAGTAAGAACTTTTTACTGAACAAGAATAAACGTGATTGTATAAGAAATAAGCATCGCCTGGAACTTTAATTGTATCTTCGCAAGCTTCTGGTTTTCTACCTGCCCAACTAAATCTTCCAAACCGATTTATGCACTCATCCACATGATTTTTAACCATCATTGGCGCGCCTTGACCGGAAACTTTCTCATCACCCCAATCAATGACCACTTCCCTGATTGGCATCTGATTTTTGTCAGCCCAAGCATAAAATTTCAAATTAGCCATATAAATTCCGAAGGCTTTAATGTCGCCGCTCTCAGCTCCACCAATGGTCATTTTCTGAGTTCCCATCTCAAACCCTTCTCCTTCTTTCCTCTTAACTGAAGCAATTTGAGGCGCTTTAGCAGCCGTGCCTAATCCTGGAGGAGGACCAGCAAAATCACCTGAAAGAAGAGTCGGGGAATAACTTCCAGTATTATTTTGAAGATCATAAGCATAAGCTGTCCCATATTGGGCGAAAAGATTTTTAAGATTAACTTCTCGGCCGATCCATGGTTCAGTGGCCCTAGTAGAAATGGCTGAGCTTATTGGACCATAAGTAATCGCGCCATAAGGTTTATTGGTTGTATTATAAAAAGTCGAGGAAGATGAGAAAGCCGAGAAAGCCGAGCTTGTTGGCTTACTACTACTACCGCTCCACAAACGATCTGTCCAAGGTTTGTTTGTCTTCCCGCCTGTCTCTTCAAAGCCAAATATCTTGCTACAACGAGTGGTCACAGCATTAGAAGTTTTAGTTGTGCATAAACTATCAGCAACAACCGTGGCACCATCTTTACATTGGCCCGCGTTTTCACATGCCACCTTATCAGTGAGAGTAGAGACGTAGGTAGTACCACTATAACAATGGGACCATTCACATTCCGTCTGATTAGTGAAAGCAGTTATTTGAGTAGTACCATCATAACAACGGCTCTGGGTACAGGCCGTTTGATCATAACTTGTTTTTGTGGGAGTATTTTTAATATAACAACCATCGCCACTGTCTGGATAACAGGTCCAACTTTTCCACTTAGCACAGTTCTCTATAGGACTCCACTCCTCCTTGAAACCACTCAGATAATAATTCGTAGGACAGCCTTGATCACAGCCGCAGCACTTACCCCCGTAGGACACTCTCCACTCATGAATATTTTTCCATTCTTGAGGTTTCCACGCGTAACCGTAAACTATCCAAGTATAATTTTTTTGGGCAGTGCAGTAATAATTTTTACTTGATAAACTAGAAGCATCAGTCACGCCCTTAAAACCAGCTGTTTCAAACTGCTGGCTCACGTCAAAATTGCCCGCCGCGGCGCCTGGCCACCAAGTTAAACAAGCATTAAGATCTCCTGGTTTGGTCTCATCTGACTCTAAACAGAAATTCTTTTGACCGGCAAATATAGCGGAGGAAGCGGAGGTAGTATAATCAAAGTTATAATATAAAATCTGACCCTCTGCGTTCTTAATTTTTTTATAAAAACATTGACATTGTTTTTTTGCTCCGGTAACACCCGAGACACTAGCACCCGTTTGAGCATTGGCGTCGTTTTGACAAACATTTTCTAATTGATAAGAATCTTTGGCTCCTTGGGTGAAAGGGCTATCTTTTTCCGGAAAAGATTGGCAGGTTTGCTCAATTGTAATTATTGGCGTCGTCGTACTTCCATCAACGCCTGTTGTTGCATTGTAAGCTAAATAATAATCAAGCGGACCATTACCATCCTTGTCAACAGTTGATTGAAGTGATTTTAACCTCTCAACCGGATACATATTATAAATTGACATGCCAGAATAATCTTGACCAACCCAGGAGACGTCTCTACCTTTATACACCGGTTCACTTAATGGTTGAGGAGTTGCTTCATAAACATAAGAACCACAAACACTACTTGAGCCTTTGCCAACTAATAAATTACATCTACCAATCGCCTCGCAGACCTCTTGATATTTCCCGGCTGTTTTATCCCAAATTGATTTTGAACTGACGCAAGTTAACCATTCGCCACAGGTTCTATCTCTTCTGACTTTAAGAATAAGGTTGGTGTCACAACTTGCCTCGCCAGTCGAGCAAGAAACAGTACTAACTTTTGAATCAGGCGGCGACTTATAAGAACTCTGACTGTAAGTTTCTGCGCTATTATAGGTCAAATTTGAATTGCTTGGATCATAAAAAAGAACACAGCCATCACGTAAGCCAACCTGACCAGCGCAAGAAGATCTGTCAAGTTTGTTATTGTTAAGGTAATAATAAGGAGTGTATTCTTGTAAAACTAAATTGTCATAATAAATAATCCCTGTTTTAGGTCCGCCTAAAATAATTTCATACCTTGAAAGCCCCTCCCAATCTTTTGGGTCAAGATAAAGATGTAAAGAGATTTTGTGCCAAAGAGCGTCTTGAATTTTTTGGGCGACTAAATCATGATAGCAAGAAGTACCGGTCCAAACCCAGTAGCCTTGATATTTTCGATCATTATTTCTGTCTTCGCATTCTTTTTGAGTGTCTAAATCAACGGCTAAAAGTTTGCCTGCGCTATTTTTCAAATCATAATATTCTCTCATCATCAAATACCAACCATTAATTGTATCAGAAACTTTGCCGAAGATAGACAAAGTATAATCTTTGCCTGGTTTTAACTCTTTAATTTCAGTAGGGGAATAAGTACGGGAGAATCCTAAATCAGTAGACCCACAACTGCCCCCCACCTCGCCTTGACAACTAGCATTAAAACTAATTTTTTGGCTATAATCACCTTCTTTCTTGTCAGTTGAATCAAGAGTCTTGGTAGTAGCTGAATTAGCGTTATCAGAACAACCCGAGCCATGACCACCACCACAATAAATACTCCATTTATCAGCCAAGCCAGAAGGGGCTTCAGTATCTGTATTGAATCCTTCATGCCAAACAACCTCGCCTAAAGGATCCTTAAATTCAATGCAACCAGCTTGCTGAGTTGGACAAACGCCTACCCATCCCTCATAAAGAGGATCATTGGCTTTTCTTACCCCTAAAATCCCGCTCATTTTATAATCAGGCGAACAGGGTTCGTTTCCCCCTTTTTTAAACCAACCAGAAGTATCTTGGCCATTATAATATATTTTTTCTTTATATTCACAAATTTTTTCGCCTGGGTCTTTAAAATACAAAGTTGAAGCGCCTTGGCTATATTCTTCACAATTTAAACCATTAGAAAGACAGAGAATAGTTGGGACCGCGCCAGTTGGTTTGTAAAGATCAGGATCATTAATCAGCCAGACATTATCAAAGCCTAAAAGCAGATTGTTGGTCGCAATTTTTGGCAGGCCAAATTTTTGACAACCCTTTTTCTCTGGCTTGCATTGTTTGTCTTTATTGTTGACTAAATAAATTGTTTGATCAGCGGGAACGACTACTTTAAGATTATCACCAACTTCAAAAGTATATTCAAGGGTGGAAGTGGCTGAGGAATTAAAGGTGTCAGTTAATTTCTGACAGCCGACCGCTTCGCTCCGGCAGAGCGAAGCGAAAGATTTAAGATAATGGGTTTGTCTGTCTTTGTCTTGATATTCTTTACAGCCAAGTTCAGCGCCTGGATAAGGAGTGTCACAAATTTCTGGTGTCTGCCAGGAATCTTTGATTAAATAAAGATTTTCTTGAACCTCTTTTAAACTAATTTTATCAAGATAAGAACCAGCTGGCAGAGTAATGACTAAATTTTTGGGAGATTCAGTTCTCTCCACGTAAACCGGGCCAAAACTTATTTCTTGCCATTCAGAAATCATGACTGTTTTGCTGCCAAAATCAATCGCTCCGGCTTCAAGAGTAATTTTTGGCTGATAAGAACCCGGACCTTTAACCCAGAAAGAAAGAAGATAAGAATTCCCCGGAAAGATAATGCCTTGGCTTGAGATTGAAAACTGACCGCTGGTGGCTTTAATTGAATGCTCACCCATTTTAGTGGCTTCTGAAACTACTTCTCCGCCTGTCCAACCTTCAGTTGACCCCTTTTCAAAATCAGAAAAAAGAACTTCGCGCAAATTATTAGCTGCGTTGCCTTTATATTCGCGACAACCAACCGAAGCGGCCGAACAAGCGATCCCTTCTTCAGGAATCGCATAATAAGTACAAATTCCGAGAGTACCAGTTTTATCTTGATAATTTATAGAAGGATCAGAGCAATATTCTCTTTTTACTAAATCTGTTTTTCTTAAAGGATGACAATTCTCTGAACAAGTAATCGTATTTTCATAAATCACGTAATAAGTCGCGCCAGAATCATCATAAAATTCTTTACAATGAGAATTGGTTAAAGCGTCATCAGCTGTTTTACAAGGCCCAAATTTCTCTAACTCTGTTTGAGGAATCGGTGTTTTGAGAGGAGAGCCATCGTCGGCTTTTTTTAATTGATATCTCTTTAATTGATAACCAGCTGTTTCAGAACCAAGCCAGGTGTAATAATATTTACAAGCAGATTCCGCTTCAGGCAATTTAGCGCATTGTCTTAAATAAGTGTAATATTCTTTGCCTTCACCGCCCCGAGCAATTTCATCAAGATTGGTATACTCTTCACAATTAACTTCCTGAGCCCGACAAGCCTTAGCGGTCGAAGGAATTAAATTAACTGAGCGAGAATCGCTTGACCTCGTCCCGCTCTCTAAAAATGTCTCATAACCTAAACAAAGGGCCGGACAATTATTTTCCTCATGGCTGACCGCGGTTAAATTCGGACCGCCAGCCAAAGGGGCATAAAGATTGCAACCAACCTCGCGGTCATAACAAGGTTGAGCAAAACGGCCGCATTCAGAATTATAATTAGGATCATTTTTAACTAAACCAGCGTTGCAACCAAGATAAGAAGGCGGTTTTTTTAAATAAAGATCTTCACCAGTTTCAGTTTGAAAAAGAGAACAGCCCTCATTTTCTAATTCGCATTTCTTGACTGACCGATTAAAGAAAATAGCGTTTTCTGGATTGCTTCCCCGAGCAGAATCTACGCCCGGAGACTTGCAATTCCAGCCGCCTTTTTGATAGTCTTGACAATACCAGCGACAACCGACATTTGTTTGATCACAGCCTTTGAAATCCAAAGTATCTTTTAAATAAGAATATTGTTTTTTATCTGTTGCTTTTTTAAAATTTTCACAAGAAACATATTGAAAAGGGCATTCATCAGCGTTAAATCGCCAAATATTTTTTTCACGCGCGCAGTAACCGTAAGACAAGGACTCTCCTTTGTCGTTTTCCGCTATTGCGTCTTGAACATCAATACAGACCTCTGACCTTTCTCCTGATTCAGCAATTGGCACTGCGCCATAAGCCATTGCTTTACAATAATAGGTCGGCGCTTTAAGAACCCATTTTGGATCAACTAAATGGCAAAATAGGCCTTCGCCATTATTAATTTCAGCTGGCGTTCCTTGACAGCCCGGTGTCGGTCCCTCTCGGCCAAAATCGTCAATAATTTGTTTAAGAGTTTTGGTGCTACCGGCCAAAGACGGATCTTCTTTAATCATCGTCGCCGCGATTTCTAGACCTAAAGGCAGGATTCTTGCTCGACGCAATTTTTTAATATTGGTTAAAGAATAACGCGAAATATAATCTTCAGTCGAGTCTGTTGTCATACCACCAACTGACCAAGAGCCATGAAGGAAATTCTTTGCGATTGCTTCTTCAATGGTCATTTTTTGTTCAATTGCCTGACTCAAAGGAGCATCAATCACACAATTATTAACTTGACTATATTTTCTCTCCTCTGGACAAGTAGAAAAATTATTAATTAAATCATAAACGCCGGCTTCTATTAAGTTCACCTGGGCAAAACTACTAAACCTTGCTCTTGTTTCTTCTTCGGACGGCATCCAAGGCGTCTCAGTCTCCCCTCCTGGTGGGGCCTTACGAGTGCGAGTGTTATAACCACTATCTAACAATCCACTGTAATCTCTAGTCTTATCATCCTTCGGCGTCCACGGAAATTCACCTTTCATAGCATTAGTTAATAATTTAGAGACTAAAGTATTCGTAAAAATACCCACCGCATCGGCCAAGACCTCGCCCGTATATTCAAACAGACCAACACCGCCCTTTTCTATCATTTGCTTTTCCATCGCTGCAACTTTAGACGCAGGAGTTTCAACATTTCCAGAAATCTTTGAGACCTTACTTTTAGTTAGACCTCCCAAACTTGTAAAAAATTTATCTATGCCCACCTTTTTCGCCATTCTAGTATAAATTTTATTTTCTAATTTTATACTCACGCCAATGTCAGAGGCCTCGGGTGAAAAAGATTTACTCACATCCTCCAAAGAACTCAATTCTGTTGGCGCTAACAATGCTCCTGTGTCTACTTGACCAACTAATTTTTTTAAAACATTTTTCCATTCTATCAATTGTTTAGTGTATAAATCAATGTGGTCAAAGGCCTTTTTACAATCAGCGTATTTTTCATTACACTTGCCCGTAAAGGGCTCTTGACAAAAATTAAAACATTTATTACAAAAATTTGTTTGATCTAAAGAAATACAAGGCTTTATTTTATCTCGCCATTCCTTTATTTTAATTCCAACATTTTCTAATGCTTTTAAATGGCCTTCTTTGTTATATCCTTTGATTATTTTTTGTCTTTCAGCGTCATTTTTTTCATCTTCGGCTTTTTTTATGGCGTTGATTCCCATTTCAAAATTTGACTGAATTTTTTTAAGCTCATAAATAATGCCTTTTTCTATAACTTCAACGCCAGGTATGCCAAAGCTCCGACAGTATTCATCTTCTCCTGCTCGATACCAGCCATTTAAAGCTTTTTTTTGGACAACAGTTAAATATTTGTCATCGCAAATCAAATTTTCTAAATCAGTTTCATACCGTTTGGCCGTGCCTATTTCCAAATCAGCAGAGATATCAAAAAGTTTCTTCTTGCTCGCTTCTTTAACTCTTTTTTTGATTTGCGATAAAGAACATTCTACTTCTTCTTTCCATTGATGCTCTCGATATTTTGGGTCAAGAGAAACAAGCAAATTAAATTTGAGTGTCGGATCAATGGGATCACAAAGGGACTGGCCCAAAAAATCTCCTGCAGTTCTATCAATAAACTCACCAAGTATGTCGTCTTCCATTTTCTCCCAATAAGCTTTATCCCAATGAAAAAGAGGGCCCTTGTCTTTGCCGCCAGTCGCCAGCCAAACAGCTGTTTCTTCGGCCAATTGACCAACTACTTGTTTAATCACATTTTTATAAAATACGGCCGCGCTAGTCCTTTTTATTGTTCTCCACGATTCTTTCATAAAATCCCAAATATTTTTTCCTAACCTCTGGGCAAAGGCTATAGGATCAGAAAATTGTGCTTTAACTGGTGTTGGTTGGGCTAAGGGCAAAACAAAAACAAAAAAGAAAATAACCAGCAAAAGCGTTAGACTAATTCTGGTTTTAAATTTTTTGTTTTTTATAGAGTTATTGGTCATAAACTATACAATAAAAAATGAATAATGAATAATGAATAATGAATAATTTTGGATAAACATTTTACTGATCTAGAGACTGGAGAAAAAGCTCTTTTAAGGTTTGATCATCAATTTGTTCTAGCATTGTTTTGTCTACTCCTTGAGAAATTAACATTTCTCTTAAAATTTTGGGGTCCATCTCTTGAATCATTTTTTCTGCCTCAGAAAGATTGCCCGATTGAACGGCTTCTTTGCTTAATTCTTTAATATCAATTCCTGTTTCTTTTTTGGTTTCATTATATAACTTTATTAAATCTTCGTCAAGTAGGTTATTGACTAATTCTTGGGAAAGACCGCCTTGTTTTACCAGCAAATCTCTAATTTCCTGAGCGGAGATTTCTCCTGTTTCTTTTCCGCCAGCCTGTCCGGCCAGGAAGGCGGATCCGCCTTCGGCGGAAACTGCTTCTGGTTTAACTTCCTGTTCTAAGGTTGATCCTTTTTCTACCATGGCTTTAGTGGTTGGTGTGCTTTTTGAATTAAGCGGATTACTGCCTGCTTCAATTTCTTCCTTATCACTGGATCCATCGCCATCAGAATCCAGTAGAAAAGCAGAAGTGCCATATTTGTTCATTTCATCATAATCAGATAATCCGTCTTTGTCTGTATCAAGGTTTTTATAAACACCAACAATATCTTGTTCGCTTACTTGGCCAATTGGTTTTGAACCTCCAAACGGACTTAAAATGTGGTATCTAATCTGCCAAAAACCAAAAACAACGACCATCGCGCTAAAAATTGTCAGCCAAAACAAAAGAGGTTTATTCACTTGTTTAGACATAAAATTATTATACTAATATTTTAAAATTTATCAAATAAATCTAAATAAACTACTTTCTTTTCGTTGATTAAAAATGGAACTAATCTTTTTTTAAAGCTTTTGAGATTTGGTTTAACTTTTTTCAAATAATTTTCTTTTAATTTTAAAAACAATTCTTTTTCGTCTTTTATACCAAGTTCTTTAAAAAGTTTTCTATCTGGTCTTATTTTATAACTTAAAAACCAAACAATATCATAAAAATCTCTTGGCTGAGGGTCTTGACGGCTCAAAATTGCTCTTGCTTTTTGAGAAAAAAGAAATTCGAGAGTATTGGTAAGAACATTTTGGACAATCCCGAATCTGTTTAAAATTTTAGTTTCAGTTTTTGGTTTTAATTTCGGAGTAGTGTAATTTATTCTGATGACTAAATTTTCTTCTTGATGGACGCTAATTTTCATTTGAAAAAGTAGATTTTTAAATTTCATCTCACCAATGCCTGAGTTGTCAGTTTTTTTCATTTTATATTCTATCTCGAAGCCTTCATTTTCTAACTTATTTTTAACTTTAGCAAAAATTTTCTTAATTTCTAAAAAACTCAAATCAAAATTGTCAAAATCTAAATCTTCGGAAAATCTATCTAAATTTCTTAAAATTCTTAAACTTGTTCCACCGATAAAAGAAAGCTTCTTTGATTCTTTCTCTTCATAAAGATAATAAATAATCTTTGACTGAAGGTATTCTCTAATTAAAGCCCTTTCTTTATGAAGAGGAATTTCCAATCTTTTGCTCTCTTCTTTTAAACTTTCGAGTAAATATTCATTGACCATATTTTTCAAGAAATGCCTTAACTAATTGATGAAAATTTTTGTTTTGTTTTGTCACAAACTTTGACCACTTTTTTATTTTTAAAAAATTAAATTTTTTTGATAAAGACAATCTTGCCTCTTCAATAAATCCGGCAGGAGAGATAGTTTTCCCTGCTTTTAAATAAAAATAGTCGAAAAGGGCTTTTTCTGGCGTAGCAATATTATAACTGTAATTCCCGACCAAAACCGTTTGAAAACCAAAAAATAAACTTGGTTTTAAACAATGAAAATAAAAAATCCCGTAGTTTTTTGTTTTCAAAATTTTTGTTTTATTAATAGTGACTGCAGTTATACCAAAAGGAACATCAGGAATAAGACTATAATAATTTAAAGCAGTCTCTAAACTAAGATAAGAAGGAGAATAAATAAAATTCGCCAAAACAAATGGGTCTTTTATTTCAAAATCAATTATCCTATAAATACCTCGAGTAATATTTTCTAAATAACCCTTTTTTGTCCAAAAATTCAATTGATTTAAAGTAGTTTCTCTTTTGGCTTTTGGAAACCACTTAAAAACATCCTGCAGTTTAAATAAAGGATAATTTTTGGCTTTAATTTTTAATTCATTAAAAGTCATTTCTCTTAATAATATTTTTTTATTATTATCGGAAATAGACTAAAATTTGTCAATAGCTAAAGGAGTAAATAAAAAAAAATTTTCTTTTAATTTCTTTTCAAAAAGGTACCAATTCATTAATTTAGCCATATCACTAATTTACCAAAATAGGCAAAATTGTACATTGTCTAAGATACCAGTTAACACTAAATTTGTTTTGGAAACGAAGAGTCTGATTTCATTGGCCGAGGTTATTAAACGCGATACCAATATAAGAACCCTTCGCTTCGCTCAGGAACCTTGATTTCGGTAAGGTAAAACATATATTCCGAAAATAAGAACCCTTCGCTTCGCCAGGCACCGTCTGGCACCTGGCTTCGCTCAGGAACCTTGAAATTTCCGCCGAAGGCGGATCAGCCTCTGGCTGAAAACTTCCAATATATTTTTTTTGAAACATCTCAAACAGTAAAAAGTAAATTATTAATTAAGTGTCAATTATGTTCCTTGATGCCAAGCAGTGAAGCGTATAATTTCTCCCAGTCTTCAACGCTTAATTCTTGGGCCCGGATTTTTAAAGACAGTCCTATTTTTTTAAATATTTTTTTTTCCTCCTCCTTTTTGATAATTTCTCCTTTTTCTAAATTATTAAGCAAATATTTTCTCGGTGAAAGAAAGCCGGCTCTAACCATTTCAAAAAAATTCTCTTCATTGACATTTAATCTCCTTTTAATTTCTGAAATTTTTAAGATCACGCTCTCAACTTTTGGCCTCGGCCAAAAATTTGCTTTTTTAACCAAAAAAATTATTTTTGGCTGGCTATAAAACTGAACCATGACTGAAAGCTTACTCATTAAAGGGGGTTTAGCCACAATTCTTTTCCCCACTTCTTTCTGGACCATAAGCACCATTGACTCTGGCCTTGCCCCGTTAGAAGTTTTAAGTAAGTTTTGTGATTTAGAAAGTTCTAAGCCGTAAGGCGGATTCGCTTGATGACTTTTTAATAAGTAAGACTCGGCTGAACTTCTAATGGGGTTATTTTTAGATGACAAAAAATTTCTTAAAAATCTACTGGTGATGTTATAAGGAAGATTGGCGACTATTTTATACTTGGCGCGAGGGGGCAACCAACCAGAAATAATTTCTTCCATTTCTTTTGAGAGGATGTCCTCTTTGAGAATTTTAACATTTGGATAATTTTTTAATTTCTCTTCAAGTATTTTAATTAACTCTTTGTCAATTTCTACGGCTAAAACTTTTTTTACTCTTTTCGCTAATTCCTCTGTTAAAAAACCTAAACCAGAACCAACCTCTAAAACTAAATCGTCTTTTCCTAAATCTGCTGTTTCAATAATTTTTTCTAAAATTCCATCGTTAATTAAAAAATTTTGCCCTCTTCTTCTTGAAGGCCTAAAATTATATTTCCGACAAATTTCTCTTATTTCTCTTCTATCCATACTTCGGCCAACAACACTTTTTGTACTTCATTGGTTTGCCGGTTTCAGGATTAATTTTTCCGCAAGGACAAGGGTCGTTACGACCAATCTTTTTTCGAAAAGACGCGATTGAACCATCTGAAGTTTTTTCCGGCCCGGAGAGTTTAATTTCCCTTTTTTCTTCTGTTGAAGATCTGATCAAACCAACTTTATAAATAGTATAAACAATTTGTTTTCTAACTATTTTTTGGAGCTGCTTAAACTTGCCAAAAGCTTCTCTTTTATATTCAACCAAGGGGTCATGCTGACCATAAGCTCGCAAGCCAATCCCTTTTTTTAAATTTTCTAAAACACTTAAATAATCAATCCAATAATAATCAAGACTTCTTAAAACAATTCCTTTTTCATATTGAATTAAAAATTCATTAATCGACAAATAAAGTTCTTTTTCTTTAGATTTTAAATTTTCTTCTAATTTTTGATAAGCTATCTCTGCTAAATTTGACAAAAAATTAAAAATTTCATCTGAACCTGTTACAGGTTCATCCTGAGCGAAGCGAAGGACTTCATTAACCTGCGCTTCTTCTAAGGGAAAAATTTTTTGAATTCTTAAAATAATTTCTTGAGGAGAAAGCGTTGCTATCTCTTTTAATTCTTCCTCTACTATTTCAAAAATCTCTTTTTTCATTGCTTGATGATCCATTTCTAAAATTTTCTCCCGCCAATGATATATTTTTTCTCTCTGTTTGTTTAAAACGTCGTCGTATTCAAGGAGATGTTTTCTGATATCAAAATTATAACCTT
>Ga0210057_1007764_pt1 | contig 12886 bp, 7 predicted proteins | sample CryGeyCG2114_010_2_FD_183968 | JGI IMG/M metagenome (GOLD analysis project Ga0210057, IMG submission 183968) | Groundwater microbial communities from aquifer - Crystal Geyser CG10_big_fil_rev_8/21/14_0.10 (SPAdes) (version 2) | ecosystem: Environmental > Aquatic > Deep subsurface > Groundwater ... | reverse complement strand
CTTTTCTGGCACCCTCAAACATTTTATCTTTGTTCTTTCTTTGTGAATTAATTTAATTCAAATTGAATAAAAGTAAGTATTATGTTTCTCAAAATCTTTGCCGGAATAGAGGTATCAAATTTTTATTAGTTGATAAAAATCTTTTGGAAAACGGGCAAACCTATCAATTTGTAAGCTAAATAATCTTTATCAATTTTTCTAATTGCTTTATATCCTCAAACAATTCTTGCAAGACAGGACGATTAGTTATTAGCTCCGTTGTTGGTTCTTTTATTTTTGGCTTTTTCCCGGCCTTTTTTGAACATAAAATTAGGGCGAGGTCGCGAGCAATAACGAGCGACCGAGTCCTACAAAAGAGAGGCCGAAAACCCCATTTTACCTTCATTTCAGCTTGGTAAGTCCGGCATAGCTGGACTTACGAATGGAGGTTGCAGATTGGCTCGCGAGGAGCAGGCAAAGCCTGCGACGAGGGTTGACCGAGCCAATCTGCAACCGACAAACAGGGAATAAAAACTGGCAAGAATTACGATAAGAGTTAACCACGAAAGTGGCATATAGTCGGGGGTAAGGTTTTTCAGTTTTTCAGGTCTCTTTTCTTGGAGTTATGAATTAAATTTGGTGAGATAATTGAGATAATGGAGAAAGTTTGAGAGCGTTTAATGTTAGAGCCATCATCACCAGATACGAACTCCAAATGTTGAGGGGGGAGCGAACTTGTTTCGCTCCTGCCAGAAAAATTTGCCCTGCCTTGCGAAAGCAAGGCAGGGCTTTCTTTGGTTTCAGAAATTTGAAAATCTTTCAGATTTTCCGAATAAAACAGGTTAATTTTGATGTTTTCTTTAGAGTAAAGAATATCTTTGATAAATCTTTTGGCTAATAGATTTCTTTCGACCCCCCTTCTTTGAGAAAGAAAAGAGAGAAACGACTTGAGAATAGAAACGACAGTTTCTGCCGAAAATTTAGAAAATTTAGAGCATGCTTCCGTTAGTTCGAATCCAGTTCCTTGGGGTACTCTTAATTTTTTGAATACAGGGTTCGAACTTTTTAAATCATGGTTTAGCTTAAAAACTAAATTTTCTAAATAGTTTTTATCCAGAGAAATTCTTTCTAAATTTTCCAAAATATATTCCTCTAATCTATCAGCGTTAACCTGTTTTACGGGGCAGGCCTGCCAGCTTTTGTGATGAGTGGAAGTGCAGCGATAGTAATAATACCTTTTGAGTTTTCCTTCCGGCCACTTGTTGACGAAACAAGGCGTCATTTTGTATCCGCATTTTTCACAATTAACCAAACCACCAAAAAGAAAGTCCCGGTAAACCCTGAATTTCCTTATTCTCTTTTTGTGGGTTTTTTGGGCCAGCTCAAAGAGTTTCTCTGAAATTATAGGTTGATGGATTCCTTGGTAAATCTGGCCGGCATATTTGAACTTTCCTGTATAAGTGGTGTTTTTTAAAATAAACTTGAGAATTGGTTTAGAGAAATTTTCCCCCTGTTTGTTTTTAATGTTTTTCTCTTTGAGAAAATCATACAGTTTGCCAAGAGAACCGGTTTCAACATAAGTATCAAAAATCAACCTGATAATTTCAGCTTCTTTTTGGTTAATGACTAGTTTTTTGTTTTTTCTCTGGTAACCGAAAGGCGCGTTTCCGCCGTTATACAATCCTTTCTTGGCACGCTCTAACATTTTGTCTTTTGTTCTTTCTGAAGTTAATTCCCTTTCAAATTGAGCAAAGGTAAGCATTATGTTTCTCAATAATCTGCCGGCCGGAGTAGAGGTATCAAATCGTTCTGTAATAGAAATGAAGTCGGTTTGATATTTATCAAAAACCTCTATTAACTGGTAAAAATCTTTTGGAGAACGGGTTAATCTATCAATTTTGTAAGCTAAAATAATGTCAATTTTATTTTGCTTTATGTCCTCTAATAGTTCTTGTAAGGCAGGGCGGTTAGTGTTAGCTCCAGTGTAGCCGGCGTCAGAATAAACCTTAAAAATCTGCCAATTGTCTTGGCTTTCAATAAATGACCTGATTTTTTGCTCTTGCGATTCGCAAGATGAAAACTCTTTCTCAGCTTGCAGGTCGGTTGAAACTCTCGTATAGATGGCGCATTGTTTGAATTTTATTTTGTTCATATATTTAAACCAAAGGGGCAACCCTGTGGAAATAAACCGCATTCGCAGTTTAAACAGAAGTTGCCCCTTCGGGATTACAACGTTATTAGGTTGTAATAAAAACTGCGAATAGCAAAGTTTATTTCCACTTCTATTATACTACATTCTTGGAAAATTTAGAAAGATGTAACTGTGGATAAATTCCACTCTAAAGAAAACATCAAAATTAACCTGTTTTATTCGGAAAATCTGAAAGATTTTCAAATTTCTGAAACCAAAGAAAGCCCTGCCTTGCTTTCGCAAGGCAGGGCAAATTTTTCTGGCAGGAGCGAAACAAGTTCGCTCCCCCCTCAACATTTGGAGTTCGTATCTGGTGATGATGGCTCTAACATTAAACGCTCTCAAACTTTCTCCATTATCTCAATTATCTCACCAAATTTAATTCATAACTCCAAGAAAAGAGACCTGAAAAACTGAAAAACCTTACCCCCGACTATATGCCACTTTCGTGGTTAACTCTTATCGTAATTCTTGCCAGTTTTTATTCCCTGTTTGTCGGTTGCAGATTGGCTCGGTCAACCCTCGTCGCAGGCTTTGCCTGCTCCTCGCGAGCCAATCTGCAACCTCCATTCGTAAGTCCAGCTATGCCGGACTTACCAAGCTGAAATGAAGGTAAAATGGGGTTTTCGGCCTCTCTTTTGTAGGACTCGGTCGCTCGTTATTGCTCGCGACCTCGCCCTAATTTTATGTTCAAAAAAGGCCGGGAAAAAGCCAAAAATAAAAGAACCAACAACGGAGCTAATAACTAATCGTCCTGTCTTGCAAGAATTGTTTGAGGATATAAAGCAATTAGAAAAATTGATAAAGATTATTTAGCTTACAAATTGATAGGTTTGCCCGTTTTCCAAAAGATTTTTATCAACTAATAAAAATTTGATACCTCTATTCCGGCAAAGATTTTGAGAAACATAATACTTACTTTTATTCAATTTGAATTAAATTAATTCACAAAGAAAGAACAAAGATAAAATGTTTGAGGGTGCCAGAAAAGAGGCGACAAAATATGACATTTGGTATATAATGAAAGTGTGGAGAAATTATTAACACTCAAAGAAACAGCTAAAATATTGCGAGTTAGCGAACGCACGATTATGCGTTATCTTAAATCCGGGAAGCTGAAAGCTTCCAAGGCCGGCCAATGGCGAATTGGACAGAGTGATCTTAAGAAATTTTTAGAAAAACATTCAAATGTTAAAAGAAAATCCAAGAAAAAATAAGATAAAAAAATATGACCAAAGAACAAAAATTTTATAATGTATTAAGGGATATTTTCGTGGGCACGAAAATTGAAGGTGAGGGAGGTTTCGTTAATTTGATGCGAATAAAATCCGGCTATTATTCCAAAATTGAGGAACTGCTGAAAAATGACATTGCTAAAAAACTAAAGAATTATCCCAAATTCCGCGAAGAATTGTTTGATAAGCTTTACTCATTTTTTAACCGCTATTTTACGCAGAGCGGTTCTATTTATTTCAACCAGACGCCATTTCACAGCAATATTTACGAGAAAGTTTATACCGATGAAAAAGATGTGGTGCTGTTTTGGAAAACGCATATGCTTTATTATGTGAAAACCGACAGGATTTTAAACAATCTTTTGGTGGAGTTTGAGGAAAATAATCAAAGTTATAAATTCTTTTTTGATGTTTCAGAGCTTGAATACAAAAAAGCCAATGAAAAAAGAAATTTGGTATATCAGTTTAAGAACATTCGTAAAGATGGAGCGATTGTTTTTGAAGTTTCGTATTCCGAGCACGGAACAAAAACTGATGTAGACGAGACTAAAAAGATACTAAAAAAGAAAGACATAAAAATTACCGATGAAATTTTAGATCGTGCCTTTGCCACTTTTGAAAAGCAAAGCGAGGTAGATTATTTCATCAATAAAAATGCCAAAGAATTCTTAAAGGAGCAGTTCAAACTCTGGCTTTATCAATATGTTTATTCTGAGGAAGCCGTATGGCCCAAAGAAAGGATTGACCAACTCCAGATTTTAAAAAACATTGCCTACAAAATCATTGATTTTATTGCTCAGTTTGAAGATGAACTGGTTAAAATCTGGAATAAGCCGAAGTTTGTGAGAAACAGCAATTATGTGATTACATTGGATAGAATAAAAGATAAACACCTTCTCGAGAAGATCAAAAAACACAAAAATTACAAAGACCAATTGAAAGAGTGGAAGGAGTTGGGGATTGATAAAAATAATCCACACGCGCCGATTGACACAAAATACTTTAAAGATTTAGAGCTTGAGATTTTATCTTTGTTTGACGATTTAGACAACCAATTAGACGGCTGGCTGATAAAAAGTGAAAATTATCAGGCATTAAATACAATTTTGTCCAAATTCCGCGAAAAAGTGCAAACAATTTACATTGATCCGCCATTTAATCTTGATTCCTCTGACCAATTTTTATACCGCACTAATTACAAAGATTCAAATTGGGCAACACTTTTGGAGAATAGATTAAAAATAGCGAGAGATTTTTTAAGTAAGAGTGGGAGTATTTTTGTAAGGTGCGACCATAACGGTAATCATATCGTAAAATTTTTACTGGATAATCTGTTTAGAAAAAACAATTTTAGAAATGAGATGATTTTAAAGAAAACTTCAGGAATGCCTAAAAGAGAAACAAAAAATATGGAAATGGAAACTGAATATTTAATTTATTATGCTAACTCTTACGAGAATTTATATTTTAATCAACTATGGGAGGATAGGAAACCAGAGTGGATGCCCGTAATGATAAAGTTTAATAGAGGTGGACCAACGGGTAAACCAATTATTTATAAAGATAATAAATATTCTCCTCCGGATGGTTATAGTTGGGCGATAGGTAACGATATCGCACAAAATTTATTTAAACTCGATAGGATGAGAATTATTGACAATAAGCCTTATATATTAATTGATAAAAAAACAGTTGGATCAAATTGGACAGATATTCCGGGATATTCCTCTCCTTCTAGATGGGGCTTTTCTACCGAAAATCATGAAAAATTACTAAAAAGAACCATAGAAACGGCGTCACAAGGGGAAGAATTAATAATGGATTTCTTTTTGGGATCTGGAACGACAACGGCGGTTGCTCATAAGTTGAAAAGAAAATGGATAGGTATAGAAATGGCAGATCATTTTCATTCTTTTAAAGATAAAAAAGGAATATTAAGCGGGGTTGTTGTTAGAATGAAAGAGGTGTTGGCTGGTTGTGGTAATCATGAGCCATGCGGAATTTCAAAAGATAAAAATATTAATTGGAAGGGTGGCGGATTTTTCAAATATTACGAACTTGAGCAATATGAAGACACTTTACGAAAAGTAAAATACAAAGATTCAACCCTTTTTGAAGTGCCGGGTGAAAGTCCATATCCGCAATATGTCTTTATGAAAGACAAGAAACTTTTAGCCGCGCTGGAAATTGATTATAAGAAAAACAAAGTTAGGATAGATTTGTCAAAATTATATCCGGACATTGATATTACCGAAACTCTATCCAATCTGCGAGGAAAGTATATCAAGCGAATTACAGCAGGCGAGGTAGAATTTACTGACGGCGAAAAAATAAACCTAAAAGATTTAGATTACAAACTAATTAAACCCTTAATTTGGTGGTAAAATCTATGGAAACCATTAACAAATTATTAAAAGATTTAGCGATTGATCTTGCCAATGAGAGAACTGTTATAAGCTCAAACGAAGCCTTTAGAACACATCTTAATTATGTATGGTTTATGGAAGATATAACAAGAAATTTAAAGATTCAACACAAAATTGATATAAGAAAAGAAATTAAACAAACTAAAAAAGGAGAGGATTTATTAAATAAAAAAATTAATCTAATAAAATTGATTATTAAAAATCTTAATGGGGAGCACAAAATTATTAAAAATAACATAGAGTTTTCTGAAATATGTGTTCCTTGGGTAGCAGTAAAAGCTTATTATCTTATATTTAATTCAATGTTAATTCTTGAATATTTAATAACATGTGATGTTAATTCTTTTAAAGCGGGACATAAAGCAATTTTAGAGAAATTTAAAAATAATGTTAAAAGTAAAATTTTTTCTTTTAACGATGGGTTTTTTTATAGAATCGTACCTTATGAAGAAATTAAAAAATGGAAATTACCTCTAGGACATAATTTAAAATTACCCCAAAATATTGATCCTGAGATTAGATTTAAAGGAATTCTTAGAAAACTTTTTGATTATGCACTTGTGGATTTTTCTAGAAATAAACACAATTTAAAAGATAGAAGAAAATTTATTCAAAATACCTCTCTAAATATCTGCGAATTTTTTTATTGGTATAGAATAAAATCAAACTATAGAGATCTAGAATTTTTAGATAAAGACATTCATATGGTAGATTTTTTTAGGTTTTATCATAGTTATTTTAATGCCTTGAAAAATTTTTATGTAGCATTGAAAGAATTGATTAATAATTTATCTTTTAGGAGATTAAATAGAAAAATTTTATAAAGAAAATTCAAAATTCTTATGTCCACACAACGAGAAAAAATAATTAAAAAAGTATACGAAATTTTAGAGAATAAGCCGAATGGGATTCGGTATGCTGATTTAATTCGTGAAATTAAAAATGCTTTGCCAGAAACAAATATTAAGACTATTCACGGCAACATTTACTATTTAAGACATAAAATAGAAAATGAAGATATTAAAGATATTTTAAGGCCAGAAAAAGGTTTGTATGTTTTGAAAAAGTATTTTAAAGAAGGAGAAATAAGCTCTGAAAGGGGGATAGAATTAAGCGGAAAAAGAATTGAAGAGAAATATTTTTATAAACCTTTTGCCGATTATTTGGTTAATGAATTAGAAGAATGCACAAAAGCAATTCCTCTTGGCGGAAATAAATTTCAAGATAGATGGGGAACTCCGGATGTAATTGGGACATATAAAGTATTAGGAATAGGTCATATTCAGCCGCCGATTGAGATAATTAGCGCTGAGATAAAAAGTGATATTGGGCAATTGATTACATCTTTTGGTCAAGCTTGTTCTTATAAGCTTTTTAGCCACAAAGTTTATTTGGTTATTCCAAAAGATGCTAATGGCGCGGATATAAAACGAGTGGAGTCTTTATGCCTTAAATTTGGAATTGGTTTAATCCTTTTTAATGGAAATAATAAAGAAAATCCCGACTTTGAAATTTTAACTCGTGCGGTCAAAAGCGAGCCGGATTATTTTTATTTGAATAAATATTTGAGGTTGATTGAAGATGAGGCAATAGAATTGTTTTAATATGTCCAAACTTATCCTCCAAAATATAGCCGATGATATTTCTTTTGATACCTTACCGGTTTTTTGGCGGGAGTTTGATTTGAAAAGTTTTTCTAAAGAAAAAACTCTTTATGATTTTCAGGAAAAAGCGTTAGAGAATGCTTTGAAGGTTTTATGGCTTTATTATGGAGACAAATTTAATTACAAAGAAAAAGAAGATTTACAAGTAAATAACGAAAGGAAAAAGACCCTTTTTGAGCTTTATCACGATAGATTAGATAGAGATTTTAGCTATGATTTGGAGAAAAAAGAAGGTAAGAAAGCGGCGAATTTGCTTCAAGAAGGATATTATCCAGTGGTGAGTAATAAAATTGGGTTTGAAAATTTTATAAACCGAATGGCTTTTTGGATGGCGACTGGTTCAGGAAAAACTTTAGTAATTGTTAAGCTAATTGAATTATTTAAAAAATTAATTGAGAATAAAGAGATTCCAGCAAACGATATTTTGTTTTTAACTCATAGAGAAGATTTGCTTGACCAGTTTAAAGAATATATCCGCGAATTTAACGCTTCAAACAGTGATATTTTTATTAACTTAAAAAGCTTGAAGGATTACGATGTTGTTAAAAGAGATACTCAATCGCTTTTTAGAGATAAAGAAATAACTATTTTTTATTACCGCTCCGATTTGATTTCCGATGAACAAAAAGAAAAAATTGTTGATTTTAGAAATTATGATAACGATGGCAGATGGTATATTTTGCTTGACGAGGCACACAAAGGAGATAAAGAAGAATCAAAAAGGCAAATTCTTTATTCAATTTTATCTCGCAACGGATTTTTGTTTAATTTTTCCGCCACTTTTGTTGACCCGCGAGATTTTATAACCACGGCTTTTAACTTTAACTTGGCGAACTTTATTCAAGAAGGATACGGAAAGTATATTTATTTGTCGCAGGAAGAAATTAAAGCATTTAAAAAAGAGGATGATTTTTCAGAAGTTGAAAAGAAAAAAATTGTTCTCAAATCTTTAATTCTCTTAAGCTATATTCGGAAATTTGCTGAGAAAACCAAAAAAACTCAAAAAGGGCTTTACCACTATCCTTTGCTTTTAACATTGGTCAATTCTGTCAATGTAGAAGATGCTGATTTGAAATTATTTTTTAAGGAATTGGAAAAAATTGGACAAGGGCAAGTGAAGGATAAATTTTTTGAAGAAACTAAAAAAGAGATTACGAGAAGTTTTGAAGAAGAAAGGAAAATGTTAATACCAGATGGTCAAAGTTTTGAATTAGATAAAAAATTACTGGGAAAAATTGTTTTTAAAGATGTCTTAAAAGATGTTTTTAATTCTAAATCTGCCGGCAATATTGAAGTTTTGACAATACCCGGAAATCGGCAGGAAATGGTTTTTAAACTCCGCACTTCAGAAAAACCGTTTGCTTTAATAAAAATTGGCGATATTTCTGGATGGCTTAAAGACCAGCTTGAAGGTTATGAGATTAATGAAAGTTTTGATAATGAAAGCGTCTTCAGAAAGATAAACCGCGATGATTCAGATATTAATATTTTGATGGGTTCTCGTAGTTTTTACGAGGGGTGGGATTCTAATAGGCCAAATATTATACTTTTTATTAATATCGGTGTTGGTTCTGATGCCAAAAAATTTGTTTTGCAGTCAGTTGGAAGAGGAGTAAGAATTGAGCCGATAAAAAACCAAAGAAAAAGATTATTCTCTTTACACACTATAAGAATTATTAAGGAAGAAATTTTTAGAAAAATAAAAAATTATGTTTTACCAATTGAAACATTGTTTGTTTTCGGCACAAATGCTGGCGCGTTGCGAGAGACAGTTAGTACTTTAATGGCGGAAAAGGGAGAAGAATTTTTATTAGAGAATAAATTTATTGTTAATAAAAAGGTTGAGAATTTACCGCTTTATATTCCGGTTTATAAATTAGCTTCTTATACTTTTGCTGAAAGAGAAAAACCGCAGAAATTTCCAGTTTCTCCAGATGATTTATTGCTTTCTAAAAATTATTTTGAATTTTTGGAAGACGATCGAGTATTCTTGATGAACCACGAAAGCGATATTAAAACACTTAAAGCAATCAAAAATAGTTTTCAAAATCAGGATGAGTTTTACAGGCAGGATGTTAAGGTTTCTGTTTCAAATCCAAGTTTTATTATTTCGCAAATTATTAAACATTTTTCGCTAATTCCAGAAGAATTTGAAAAATTTAAGAGATTAGAAGAAGAAATTGTTCACTTTAAAAAAATAAAATATTTCGGAAAAGAAAAGTTAAATGAGTTTTTGGAAAAAATTGATAAAGTGAGATTGTATGAAAAGAAAGAAGAAGCTATTAAACAATTGCGACTTGATTTTGAAAAAAGTCACAATATTGAAAAGTACGACAAAGAAAAGGAGAAATTAGATAAAAAATATCCTGAAACCGTCTCTTTTGATAGTGTTAGAATAAAATATATTCAAAATCACTATTATATTCCGGTTGTTTTATCAGATCAAGAAAAAATAGAATATCTTAATCATGTAATTAATGTCCAAAGCGAAGTTAAATTTATTGAAAAATTAGAACGATATTTAGAAAAAGAAGATAATTTATTTGAGCACTTTGACTGGTGGGTTTTTAGTAAAATTGACCAAACAACTGACTCGGTTTATTTGCCTTATTACAATCGCGAACAACATTCAGTAGATAAGTTTAAACCAGATTTTATTTTTTGGTTAAAGAAGGGGAAGGAATATTTTGTACTTTTTATTGATCCGAAAAGCCATAAATACACAGATTATCAAGATAAAGTTGATTGGTATAAACGGATTTTTGAAGGGAAAATATTTTCTTGTGATAACTATAAAGCAAGAGTTCATCTATTTTTAGCAACAGATGATGTTAATCAATTATCAGATGGTTATAAAAGATATTGGTTTGATAATATAGGTTTGGTTTTAAACAAAATAAACAAAAAACCGAAGAATTAATTGAGAAATAAAATTTATGGAAGATAATGGAATAGAAAAAAAAGAAATAAAAAAAACACCTTTCGAATATAAAGAAATTAGGCTTTCAGATATTACTTTAAATGAGGAAAATCCTAGGTTTGAGAAGGCTTTTTCTGATGTAGAAGCTATTCAAAAAATGATTCAGAACCAAGACGCTAAGTTGGTTAAGCTTGCAGAACACATAATTGACTACGGTTTTAATCCTCTCGACATTCCGGCACTGATTAAAAATAAAAAGACAAAGAATTTTCTCATGAGAGAAGGAAATAGGAGAATTATCTCCCTACTGTTAGTAAGGAATCCAAATCTTATCTTTTCAAATGAATCACTTAAAAATAAATTCCTCTTACTTAAAAGTCAAAAAGGTCATCTTCTACCGCAAAAAATTTTTTGTGCTATCTTTAAAAATTCGCGCGATGCCGATGAGTGGATTAGATTAAAACACGCTGTTCATCATGAGGGCGTTGGTATTGAGAGATGGAACTCCGAACAAGCAAACCGCTTTGCCAGAGGAAGCGTTGAAGAATTACCAATAGAGTTGCAGGCTATAGAAATTTTAAAGAGAAATAAGAAGACTTCTAAAACTACGATAGATCAAATACCGACCCTTAAAACCACGAATCTTAGACGTTTACTTTCCGACCCATATATTAGGGTCAAAATTGGTCTCAAATACGAGAATAATAGATTAAGATTACTAGATCCAAAAAAAGAATCGTTAAAAAATTTAGAAACGATAATCCAAGAAATATCAAAGCAATCTTTTGTGGTTAGTGAAATTTACCATAGTAGAGATAGGAAAAGATTTATTGATTCGATGAAGTTGAAGAAAATTAAAATACCCAGAATACTCTTTCCTGAAAAAATAAAAAGAGATAAAAAAGAAGAAAAACTACCTTGTATCTACACCAGTCTTATTAATCCTAATAAAAGATTACCATCTGGAATAAGTGAAAAAATATCAAAAATATATAAAGAACTTCAAATTATATCTGTAGATAGTGCACCACATGCGACCGCTTTTTTACTCAGGGGTCTTATAGAAATTTCCGTAAAAAGATATCTGAAACAAAAAAAAATAACAATAGACTCCCAAGACTGTGCAATTGTTACTATTTCTGGCGAGACGAAAAAGTATGATTCTCTAAGAAAAAAGATTAATTATATCGCCAGTACTTTTATAACAGATACTGATTTAAAAAAATCTGTTATGTTGTTAAATAAAAACTCATTTACTACAACTTTGAATCAATTTATTCACAATGAATTATATCAAGCAACGCCAACCAGCGTACGTGATTTTTGGATTAATGCTGAAAATCTTTTTAATTTTTTAATATCATAATCTCTATGAAATTTTATTCACCACTTAGATATCCTGGAGGAAAAAATAAATTGGCAAAATTCGTCGCTATGATTTGCGAAAGAAACAATATTAATGGCCATTATATAGAACCATATGCCGGTGGTGCTTCGGTGGCCCTTCACCTTTTGTTTAATAGATATGTTTCTGAAATTACAATTAACGACATTGATCGCTCTATTTATGCTTTTTGGTATTCAGTACTGCATCATACAGATAGGTTATGTGATTTAATTAGGAAAACAGAAATAAATATTGATAATTGGAAAAAGAATAGAGAAATCCAAAAAGATAAAAAGAAATCATCTCTTTTGGGGCTCGGTTTTTCCACCCTTTTTCTTAATCGCACAAACATTTCTGGAATACTTAACGGTGGTGTAATTGGTGGTTTAGAACAAAAAGGAAAATACAAACTGGATTGCCGATTTAATAAAAAAGAAATAATAAAACGTATCAGAGGTATTGCCCAATATAAAAAACATATACATATTTATAATCTTGATGCTCTCGAGTTGATAAAAGTTATTCAAAAAGAATCAAAAAACCCTTCTACCATTTTCTATTTTGACCCTCCATATTATATAAAAGGAAAATCTTTATATGTTAATTATTATAAAGACAAAAATCACCTTGAGGTTAGCGAACAGATAAAAAGAATTAAGAATTCTCGATGGATAATTTCTTATGACAATGTTTCGTATATTAAGTTTTTGTATCATGGATTTAAGAAAATAGAATACTCGTTTTGGTATACTGCCAATAATCGTAAAAAGGGAAATGAAGTATTATTTTTCGATAAAAACCTTATTATCCCTAGAGTAAATAACCCAATAAAAATTTGACCCACAGGAAAGCAGTTTTTTGGTAAAATTTAAAAATATATAAAAGAATTTAAAAAAGCTCTATTGAAATAATAATGTGAGTCCTTTAATTGAAAATCTTTTAAAAGTTCAGGCAACTGACCATAGAAAAATTCAGGAGGAAATTCAAAACAAAAAGTCGAAAAATTAATTGACCAGAATTTAAATAATTAATATGGCATATATATTCCCAGAAAAAATATTTGCTAATGCATTAACTTACTACC
>Ga0210057_1007763_pt1 | contig 12886 bp, 12 predicted proteins | sample CryGeyCG2114_010_2_FD_183968 | JGI IMG/M metagenome (GOLD analysis project Ga0210057, IMG submission 183968) | Groundwater microbial communities from aquifer - Crystal Geyser CG10_big_fil_rev_8/21/14_0.10 (SPAdes) (version 2) | ecosystem: Environmental > Aquatic > Deep subsurface > Groundwater ... | reverse complement strand
CGAATTACTCATATTCCTACCAACACAGTAGTTTCTTGTCAAGACGAGAAATCTCAACTTCAAAACAAGAAAAAAGCTATGACCGTTTTACGCTCTAGAATATTAGCTAATATTGAAGCTGAAAAAAGAAAAACCTCTTCTGACACCCGTAAAATCCAAATCGGCACCGGTGATCGGAGCGAAAAAATTAGAACCTATAATTTCCCTCAAGACCGCATTACTGACCACCGCATCGGCGAAAATTTTGGCAATATTCCTCATATATTAGATGGTAATCTGGAAGATATTATTAATAGTCTTCAGGAAAAATACAATTTAGAAGCCCTGCAATCATAAAGAAGCTGACTGGGCTTCTTTTTTTGTCAACCAAAAATTGATATAATCTCATTTAGACAAATCATTATATGAACCCAAAAAAAGTCAGTTTAATTATTCCCGCTCACAATGAAGCCGAAAATATTCCGGCTGTTTTGCGTATTGCCACTGCCACTCCAGAGGTCTCCCAAATAATTGTCGTAGCCGATGCCTGCTCTGATAACACCGCTCAAATCGCCAAAAATTTTGGAGTTAAAGTAATAGAACGAGCTGCTACCCAAGGCAAAGGCAGTGCCATGATCGCCGGTGTCGCAGTAGCTGAAAGTGAAATTATTATGTTTGCTGATGCTGATTTGGAAAATTTAACCACTGATCATATTACCCAAGTCTTAAAACCAATTTTCAATAATCAGGCGGTGATGTCGGTGGGACTACGCGATCGAATTTTTGGTTTGGGCGCTCTAATACCTAAAATATGGCCAATGTATGCTATTGGCGGTGAAAGAGCGATGACCAAAGAATTTTTTAACAGTTTACCTAAAGACCAAAATATTTTGGATTTTGGCATTGAAACCGTGATGAATTATTACGCCAAAAAACACCAACTAAAAGTTAGTTATCCGATCCTAAAAAATTTACATCAAGTCATTAAAGAAAAAAAATACGGCTTCTGGCATGGTTTTTCTGATCGCTTAAAACTGATCAAACAAGTGAGACGAGCCCGAAAGATTATGAAACATAAAAAAGACCTATAAAATACCAGAGGTCATTTTAAAATTGAAAGTATATTTTTTAAGGTTTGTTTTTTGGTTATTATCCGGCTAAGCGAGCAGCGACTATGGATCTAATTGTGGCTCTACACTACGAAAAGTAATACACTAGTCTACCGTAGGTAGGAGTTTGTAAAATATTTATTAATAATAACTTTACAGACTTTATAAACTTTATAGACTTTACAGACTTTATAAACTTTATAGACTTTTAACTTTTAACTTAGACATATGACAATTATTGAAGCTCAGAAATTAGGCGCAGAAAAATTAACTCGCGCTAGCATCCCTTCGGCTATCTTAGATGCCGAAGTTTTGTTAATGTTAGTTTTAAAAAAGTCCAAAGAATATATTTTTACTAATCCAGAAATCAATATCACCAAAACTCAAGAAAATAAATATAAATCTCTAATTAAAAGACGAGCTAAATTTGAACCGATAGCTTATTTAATTGGTAAAAAAGAGTTTTATGGTTTAAGTTTCATGGTTAATAAAAATGTCCTCATCCCCCGACCCGAAACTGAATTATTAATTGAAGAGGTTATTAAATATGTTGGCAAAAATAAATATTATATAGTTGATGTGGGGACCGGCTCCGGCGCCATAGCTATAACTTTAAAAAAATATTTACCTCAAATTGAAGTAGCGGCTACTGATATTTCTAACTTGGCTTTAAGGGTGGCTCAAAAAAATGCCCAGTTAAACAAGGTTGATATAAAATTTATAACCACTGATTTAATATCTAAAATCTCCGATAAAATTGAGATTGTAGTTGCCAATTTACCATATGTACCTGATTCTGAAAAAAGAATAAAAAATGTCTTCTCAGCTCCACTTAAATACGAACCAGCTAAAGCTCTTTATGCCGGACGCTATGGTCTAGATATTTATGAAAAATTATTTAAACAAGTGAATAAATTAGAAATTAAACCAAAAGCTTTGTTTTGTGAAATTGGCTCAACTTATATTAATAAAACCATGGCTTTGGTCAAAAAATATTTTCCTCAAGCTAAAGTTGAAATTAAAAAAGATTTGTGTGGGAAAGATCGGTTGCTGATAATAGAACTTAATAAATTATTATAAATATGTTTAAAAAAATAAATTCATTTTTTATCACCACAATTTTAGATTTTATTATATTTTGTTGGTCTTATTATAATTTAATACAAAAAGTTCTGTTATTTAATGTTTTTATTACTTACTTATTTATATGCATAAGTACAGTATTTTTTCTTTTCCTTTTTCCTAAAATCGGAACCAAATTAAAACATCGAAAGAGTGATATATCTACTATCAACATGGTTGCCTATCCCTTAGCTATTCTCACTGGATTAATTAGTATTGGCCTATTCAGAAATAATTTGATAAATTATTTTGGTTATTTATCATACATTAGTTTGTATCTATCATTTAATATACTATTAAGTGCCCTAACTTTTAAATTATTTTTTATAAAAATTCAAATTTGGTTAAAATGGGGTGATATTAATATAAAATAAAATTATGGTATAATAATATTAAGTTAAATTAATAATCATTTTTACTTAAACCTTAATTAATCTAACACTTTAAACATGGATCAAAAACAAAACAAAGTTATAAAAAAAACTAATTGGGAAATGCAAATGTCAATAAGTTCTTTAATTTTTGCGGTTATGAGTAATTTTACTACTACAATACCGCTAGCTATTTTATCAATTATTTCTGGTATATGGGCTTTGCAAAAAAAGAAAAATCTAACTAAACCATATATAATTATGGCATGGATTGGTATTATAATTTCTGTTATTGCTTTGATAATTGCTATTCCTCAACTAATTTCACAAATATCAAAAGCATCATTGACTTCTTAATTTTTTAATATTCGCATTATTTATATTATTTATATATAAATTGCTTGCCTTAAAAAATATTGTGCCAATTTTATATAATAGCGAGCGTTAAGAAGCCAATATTATGTTGCTACGCTAGATTATTGGCTTTAGTGAGCGTATATAAAATTGGCCCTGCCTACCGGCTTGTCTGCCGGAGGCATGGCAGGCAGGCATGATTTTTTACGTTCGCGAGCCCCGCCTGCCCAGCGCCTGAAGACGCAGTCAATGGCGGACAGCTTTGCGGTACTTTGGCGACCCAAAGTACCCAAAAAAAACTAAAAAGTACCAATGTGATTTAGAAATAAATTACTGGATCCCGCATCTTCGCTTCGCTTCGTGCGGGATGACAAGGTGGCGTTGGGGATAATAAATAAGTAAACATGAGATTCCCGCTTCCGCGGGAATGACAATGAGGCGCGGGAATGACAATGAAGTGCGGGATAACAGTATAGTATCGATATTGATATTAAAAATTAAAAACAAAAAAAGTTCGTACAATGTACGAACATTGTACATACAATATCCGGATGTCATCCGGATATTTAAAATATTAATAATCTACCTCAATATCATCAGACACTACTTCAATCCAAATCTTACCCCGATTTAATTCAATTTCATTATTATCCAGATCATAAAACAAAGTTCTGGCAGTTAGATTATCTTTTTGCCAACTACCTTCAATGTCCAGCCCATCACGAAAAACCACCACCCGACCACGGCCTACTAGTCCAATCGCCTTGCGGCCGACCTCATCTAATATTTTTATGGGAGCGTATTGAACAATAACATTATCCGCCTCGACAATATTACCCAGATCATCTATGTGACGACTATTATTTTGCCATCTTTCATATTTATTAGTATCTTTTAAATATCGCCAAACCACCTGATAAGAAGGGGCTTCAGAAAAATTTATTTTAATTTCGGAAGTTTGATCAGAATTAACTTGGCCATCTTTAAATTTCCAAGTTATAAAATCAGCATAATTTTCAACTCCATATTGTTCTTTAGCCAGTAACAATAATTCGGAAGAGGTGTATAAATTATGCGGAGCATATCTTTTTGTATCCCGCCAAAAATAACCGGTGTTATAACCAAAAAATTCATCTAAATTAATTACCAAATCACTGCCCTTAAGTTGAGTGAGAGCCGCTGGACTGCCACCAGAGTGAACGTAGACCGCCTGATATTCACCGGCTAAATCAATATAATAAGGTCGAGCCGATCGCACCGGACCAATTTTCTCTAAATTTTCTCTCAAATCATAAATCGCCAAAAATCTAGTAATATCTGATTCGGCCAAAACCTCATACACAACCCTAGCTTGGGTTAAGCCAGACTGTGGTCTAGCATCAACATGATTTTCAATCATAACGCCGGCTATCACTATATCTAAATCTTCTTGCTCTACTGTTGTGCCGTCTAATTTACTATAAAATATTTCCGCCGCAGAATTGTTAGTAGTCAATGGTTTATCTAAATTTTTGAACAATTGATGATAAATAAAAAAAACAAAAAAGCCGCCCGCTAAAATCAGCGGGACGGCTATAGCTAATTGGATTCTAACCAATTTAGTCATGATTATTTATTATCTAAATCCTTTTCTTGATCTTTGGTTTTAATTTCACCCTCAGGAATTTCACCCTCAGGAGTGACCGCTTCAACTGGGGTTTCTACTTCTTCCGCTCTTGGTTTAGAAACCATAGCCACCACATCAGTTGGCTCGTGGCCCAATATTTCCACTTTACCAGAAACCACTAAATCAGCGACAGTCACGATGTCATCAAAAGTATCCAGTTTGGAAACATCAACTTCAATTTCCCCGATTAAATCTCCGGGTAAACATTTAATTTCAATTTCACTAATATTATGAACCAAGACCCCGCCCGATTCTTTGACGGCTCGAGGATCACCAACAAATTTTAATTCAACAGTGGCGGTAATGACCTCATCCATTTTGATGTTATGAAAGTCCACATGACTATAACCATTTTTAATCGGGTCATATTGCACATCAGACACTACTACTTTTAATACTTCTTGATCAATATTTAAATCAATAATAGTACTCTCGCCACAAACCTTAAAAACCTTATCAAAGGTGTTATAATCTAATTCTAAATTTTTGTTTTTAAAGCCATGACCATAAACCACAGCCGGGATTTTGCCCGCCTGTCTTATAATTTGTGATTTTTTGCCCAATAGAGATCTAAGATTGGCGTTCAATTTAAGAGTCATAATTCCATAGTTACTTAATTTTTATTTATTCAGTCTAACAAATTTAACCTTAACTGTCAAGGCGAAAAAAAACAGCTTTACTATTAAAATAGTAAATTATTAATAATTATGAGCCCAAGAGTTTTAAAAAAATATTATCACTGGCTAAACTCTGATAAACAGTTAAAATATCATCACTATCAACTTTGGACAATTCCTTAAACTTGGCCACCTCAAAACTATCAAAATCAGTAATGACTCCAATTGAGGTAACCCCAAAACCACTAGTAGAAAATAAAGCCAAAACAGCTGACTGGCATCTTTTACACTTGATATAGACCAAGTGAGCCTGGTCGTTTTCCTCTATTACCTTAGCTTCAATCGCCGTGTTGCTGTAATGACAAACCGGGCAATGACTAATCATTTTGAGTCCTTCTTCAGAAGGCCATTGTTTGGGTGGGGTTATATCTTTCATACCTTTATTTTAAACAATTATAAGAGAATAATCAAATATTTATTTTTATCTTCTGGAAATTAAACCCGATTTATAAACATTCATCACTACCCCAATTAAAGTCAACATAACCACTATAAAACTACCGCCATAAGAAACAAACGGCAAAGAAATACCGGTCACCGGTAACAAACCAAGGCCCATACCAATATTAATAAACACATGAATAAATATTAAAATGGTCACTAAGATAACCAAAAACATCCCAAAATCATCCGGCGCCATAATCGCAATTCTATATAAACGATAAAATAAAAAAATAAAAAAACCTAAAAGCATCACGACCCCCACAAAACCCAATTCTTCGGCAATAACCGAAAAAATAAAATCGGTCTGACTTTCAGGAATAAATTTTAATTGACTTTGAGAGCCAAAACCTAAACCTCGACCAACCAAGCGTCCGGCGCCGACGGCAATAATTGATTGTCTGACATTATAACCACTGCCCAAAGGGTCGGAGGCCGGATTAAGAAAAGTATTAATTCTATTTTTTTGATAATCTTGAAAAACCAAAAACCAAGAAGCGGCAAATAATATCACAATCGAAAATAAAACAAAAACTAAATGCCATTTATTTTTGGTGACCAAAAAAAATGAAATAAACCAAGTAAAAAACAAAACCATAGCCGAACCAAAATCTGGTTGCATGGTGACCAAAATAAAAGGGGCCAAAGCCAAAAACCCGATCAAAAATAAATGCTTAAATTGATTGATGGTTCTAGAAAAATGACAATAAACATCAGCTAAAATAATAATTAAAAAAATTTTCGCCAATTCCACCGGCTGAAAACTTAAAAAACCAAATGAAAACCAGCCTTGAGTCCCGCGGATGGTTGAACCCAAGGGCGTTAAAACTAAAACTAATAATATCAAACTAATTACATAACCATACCAACTAATCTTCTGTAAATAGTGGTAATCAATATTAGAAAAAAAGAACATAGAAATCAAACCGACACCTAACCACAAAAGTTGTTTTTTAAAATTTAAAAATTCCCCCAGTCCCTGCCCCAAAGCTACACTGTATATAGCCGCCAAACCAAAACAAACCAATAAAAAAACCGTCATAAATAACAACCAGTCGGTTTTTTTGAAAATATTTAAATTTTGAATTGGTAACATAATTTAGCTGGTTAGCTGATTAGCTAGTTAGGATTTATTAGACTTAGCTAGTTAGCTGATTAGGATTTATTTATATATAAACATTCCCTAACAAGCTAAAAAGCTACAACCTATTACCTAATTATTTATTTTTCATAGTGTAGAGCCACAATTGGATCCATAGTCGCCGCGCGCTTAGCCGGATAATAACCAAAAATCAAACCGACCACAGTCGAAAACACAAAAGCAATTATAATCGCTTGGGGTGGTAAAACGAAGTCCCAAGAAAAACCAACGCTCGTGGCCACCAAGCTTACCAAATATGTTATTGCCACCCCAACGACAATGCCAATCATCCCACCAAACAAAGTGACGACTATCGCCTCCCACAAAAACTGCCATAATATTTCTTTTTTCTGGGCCCCCAATGATTTTCTCAGGCCAATTTCAAATGTGCGCTCAGTCACCGAAACATACATGATATTCATAATACCCACACCGCCAACCAACAAAGAAATGCCAGCAATCGCCACTAACAGCAAGGTCATACCGCCAAAAACCACATTAATCATATCCAGCGCTTCGGTGGCGGTGGTAACGGCAAAATCATCATCTTTAATATCTACAATATCATGATTTTGTCTGAGTAAATCTTCTATTTCGCTGGCCGTAGCTAACATCATATCTGGATTTTTAACTTTGGTCGTGATAAACATTAGATAATCAATGCCTAATAAAAGTTTTTGCGATGTCTTCAGTGGCAAATAAACCATATCATCATAATTAAAACCCAAACTTTGACCTTTTTCCTTGGCCACGCCAATGACCCTAAAAGAAGTTTTGCCAATTTTAATATTTTTGCCAATCGGATCAATATTACCAAATAAATCCTCGGCTACTTTAAAACCTAAAACTGCCACTTTGGATAATTGATTATCTTCTTCTTTAGAATAAACCTGACCTTTTTCAACACTAACTCCCATAATACTTAAAATAGTATCAGAACTCCCCATATAATTAACTGTTTTGTTTTCATTTAAATAAGACACGACTGCCTGACCCATTACCCCGCCACCGGCTTCTTTGATATTGTTTAATTTAGCAATATCTTCGGCGTCTTGGTTTTTCAAAGTCGTAATTTGAATGCCTTGAGCTAATCCGCCAGCATTGGCAAATGAATTTTTTTTGGTCGTTGGCACTTTAACTTCAATCTGGATATAATCACTGCCAAACGATTCAAATTCCCCCAAAACCAAAGCTTTAATACTCTCTCCGGCTGACATAACTATTATCACCGCCGCAATACCGATAATAATTCCCAAAACGGTCAAAAATGTTCTACCTTTATGGAGCAGTAATGATTTAAGAGCTAATTGGATTGGTAAAATTATATTATTCATTTTTTCACATTTTTATTTTTTGCTTAACTGTTTATTTAATCGTCATTGCGAATAAAACGAAGTGGAGTGAAGCAATCTTATTTCTACTGCAGTGGGATTGCTTCGCAAACCTGCCTACTGGACAGGCAGGCCTGTCTGCCGATAGGCAGGCTCGCAATGACGCGTAAGAAATTATTTGGCATTTTTCATTTTAAATTTTTAATTTTACTCATATCTTAAAGCGACTATGGGATCCAAACTTGCCGCCTTGCTAGCCGGATAAATACCGAAAACCAAACCAATCACCGCGGCTACAGTGGTACCCAAAATTATGGAATTTAAAGAAACCGCAAAATCCCACTGATAACCTAAATAATTAGCTACTAGTGCCACTAGAGCCGAAAATATAAAACCAATCACAATACCAATAATTCCACCAATAATCGTAATCGCCATAGTCTCTAAAATAAATTGGATCATAATATGAATTCTTCTGGCGCCCACCGCTTTTCTCAGTCCCACTTCTCTAATTCTTTCACTGACGGCCGCTAACATAATATTCATCACCCCCACCCCACCCACTATTAAAGAGATGGCGGCAATGGCCGCCAAGAAGAATTTTAGGGCATTAGTAATAGTTAACAAAGTATCAATCGCATCTTTAGTGTTCCGCACCGAAAAATCAGCATCGCCATCAATTCTAATATTATGACGATCGCGAAGTAAAAATTTAACATCGGCTGTGACTCGATCAATGTTTTGGGAAGCATCTATTTTCATTCTAATATAATTTACATGATCAACTCCTAATATTATTTTTTGAGCGGTGGAAACCGGAATCAAAACTATATCATCCTGATTCTGAAAACCGGCCGTTCCCCTTTCTTTCATGACCCCAATCACCTCAAATGATTCTTTTTTCATTTTGACTCTTTTGCCAATTGAATTATCACTACCAAATAAATCTTGATTCACTTGATAACCTAAAACAATTTCCCTTAAACTGCCTCGTTCTTCATCTTCGGTAAAAAATCGACCCCAAAGAATTTCGGTATCTTCCACTAGAGGATAATCACTCATCACTCCAGAAAAATTAACATCCACAGAATTATTTTGATAACTAATGGTGCCCACTCCGGAATTATAAGAACTCACCGCTATCACGTTGGGAATTTGTTTTTTAATCGCCACAGCATCTTCGTATTTTAAGGTGGTAACCACAATACCAAAAACCGAAGCGGGCGGACCGTTTTCATCCGAGGCTCCAGGCAGGACCCCAACCAAATTAGTCCCCACCGAATTAAGCTGATTGATAATCAAACTTTGAGCGCCCGCCCCCACTGACATAATTATAATAACTGCCGCAATACCAATAATAATTCCTAAACTAGTCAAAAAACTGCGAATTTTATTGGTTCGCAATACCGAGACTGATAATTTTAAGCTATCTAGTAAAGTCATATTACGTCCAATTTTAGCTTTTTTTATTTTACAAAATCATCTTTGGCGGCTGATCTTCTGTTGGTTACTTTTTCATCACTCACTATTTTACCATCGACAATTTTAATAATTCTTTCAGCATGCTGAGCGGTATATTGCTCATGAGTGACCAAAATTATAGTATGACCGCTATTGTTTAATTCTTCTAGTAGTGTCATTACGCCTTGGCCGGATTTGGTATCCAAATTACCAGTTGGCTCATCAGCAAAAATTACACTCGGGTTGGTTACCAGAGCTCTAGCAATGGCGACTCGCTGTCTTTCGCCGCCCGAGAGCTGATTAGACAAATTATTAATCCGATGTTCCAAGCCAACGGATTTTATCGCTGATTTAACTAACTCCTCATGATTTTTTAAATCACTGTACAAGAGCGGTAATTTAACATTTTCATAAACTGAGGTTTTGGGCAACAGATTAAAAGTTTGAAAAACAAAACCCACTTCTTCATTTCTAATTTTGGCTAAATCATCATCTTCTAAATTAGAAACATCTCGATTTTTAAAAATATACTGACCAGAGGTTGGCGTATCCAAAAAACCTAAGATGTGCATCAAAGTAGATTTACCGGATCCCGATGGACCCATAATCGCCAAAAATTCACCCTTTTCAATTTCAAAATTTAAACCAAATAAAACTTTAGTGACTATTTCCTCATTAACATAATCCTTTTTTAAATCTTGAATTTTTATTATTTTATCCGGCATTATTTAGAAATATCTTTTTTAAAAGTAATAACTTTATCACCAACGTTTACTCCACTAATAATTTCCACCGCTCCATTATCAGCTCGCAGTCCAATTTCTACTGTTCTTTCTTCAACTTGATTATTGGCCAATAATATCTCTACATATTTTAGTGGCACTTCGCCTAGAGTTGTTTCTCTTATTTTGACAGCTCTTTGAGGAATAAAAATGACATTTTCCTTACTATCAGTAGTAATAGTGACATCAGCACTCATCCCTGGTTTGATTTTTTCGGTCCAAGAATTAGATTCCAAACTAATAGTTGTTTTATAATAAATCACATCAGAAATCGCTGTTTGAGCCGGATCAATGAAGGCCACTTTGCCGACAAATAAATGATCAGAACCAAAGGCATCCAGGGTTATAATGGCCTCATCACCAAGCGATAATTTGGCAATATCAGATTCTGGCACATCAATTTTAATTTCAAATTTTTCCACACTTAACATTTTTATAACCGGTATGGTGACGCTAGTTTGTTCGCCTAAATTAAAATTAACCTCCGTGATCGTACCGTCAATTGGGGCTATTATACTGTTGTCGCGCAAAGAGGCTAAAATTTGATTTAATTGAGCTTGAGCTTGAGCTACCTTGGCCTCGGCTGAACTTATCTCAAAACTGCGAGGTCCGGCTTTGGTTAAATCAAGTTGAGCTTGAGCAATGGACAAAGAATTTTCGGCGGCCTGAACCAAAGAATCATAACTATTAATAGAATTAATTAAATTAGATTTAGCAGTTTGAATTGAAGTTAAAGAAGAATTACTATTTGACTGTTCAGTATTAATATCAGATTTAATAGTATCTTTTTTGGTTTGAGTATAAGTTGTATTTATAATAATCGAATCTGCTGACAAATATGAATTGTCCAAAAACACATTCAAATCATTTAAGAAAACACTGGCCTCATTGGCGATATTAATTATCACCTCAGCTGATTTTTCTGAATTAGCATTATTTATTTTAGTTTTTAGGGCATTAAACTTGGCAATTATAGCAGCATAATCGCTTTCCACTATATTTAATAAGTTAGAATTGGCTACTTGTAAATTAGAAGTATTATTGTCATTTATTAAATGATTATAAACCTTATCCAGGGCAACTGAGATAACAAAAGAAGTATTATTAAATTCGTTTAAGGCTTTTTCTCTTAAAGTCTTAAGTTCACTATCTCGCTTACTAATCAAAGTCGCTAAATCATTTTCGGCTTTATTAGCCTGTTCACTATAAACATTTATTTGTTCTAAAGAAGAACCAGCTTTTATTTTTTCTAAATCGGCTTGAGCCGAAGCCACATTAGCTCGGTATTGATCAGCTTGAGCTGATAGATTGGCCGAATCAATACTGGCTAAGAATTGATTGGCTTTGACCTTGTCACCCTCTTTAACTGCTAATCCCACCAATCGACCGGAGTTTTTAAAATTAAGCTCAATCTCATTAGCCGAAGCCACCGCTCCTGAAGCCGTAACAGTTTGAATTAAATTGCCCATTTTAGCCTCTTCGGTTGTGTATTCTACCTTAGCGCCACTATCAACTAACATGAAAATTAAAACCCCAACAATAATCACTACTATTATACACACCACCCAAAAAATTTTATTTTTCAATAGTTTTTTCATAAAGATTATATTAATAATTCACGCTTATTATAACACACTTTATCTATTTTGAAAAGATTGAATAAATCTGACTAAAATAAAAAAACGCCTAGATTTAGGCGTTAAGATTGACTTAAACAATGAGTGTAAATATCGGATTCAGTTTCCTTAGATGTGAGCAATGCCTCACGCCAATATTTAGTAATTATAGTAGTATCGACTTTATCATATAATTGAAGTTCAGCTTGAGCAATCCCTAAAATTTGTAGCAGTACGGCTAGCAGATCTTTGGGCATAAATCCTCGCTGACAAAGATTGATTATCGCCAGAGAAATCATCTTGGCTCCAGCTTCCAAACTAATCTCCTCGCCCCTTTGGTTAGAAATAATAATAAGCTCGGTGGGAAATTTAGCTGGTGGTAAAGTTATGGGAACATAATTGGGAAAATTAATTGAAAGTTGTGGCTCAAATTTTAACCGATATTTCATTTCCATAGAATATAAAAATTCTTTGGTGCCACCATCAGAATATTGCCAACCATCCCGCATAATAGTATGACCGACCATTTCCTTAATTACCTGATACCAAATATCCATATAGTCAGCTTCGGTCCAACCATGGGATTTGGCTTCAAATACGGCCGGCACAATAATCGGAATATTCCATTGAGCCGCTAATTGATCACCTAGAATAATTCCACTTTCAGCATTGGGACTAATAATTTCATCAAAAATAATATCTTTGTTGATAACTGTTAGTTCCTTTAATGTCTGGACTTGGTATTTTTCTAGGATACTATAAAATAATTCTCCGGTGGTAATGGGAGTGCTCAAATAACCCACTGGAGAAATTGACCGAAATGACCTAAAGGCGCT
>Ga0210057_1007758_pt1 | contig 12894 bp, 13 predicted proteins | sample CryGeyCG2114_010_2_FD_183968 | JGI IMG/M metagenome (GOLD analysis project Ga0210057, IMG submission 183968) | Groundwater microbial communities from aquifer - Crystal Geyser CG10_big_fil_rev_8/21/14_0.10 (SPAdes) (version 2) | ecosystem: Environmental > Aquatic > Deep subsurface > Groundwater ... | reverse complement strand
TTCGGGATAACGATGCGCTGAAACTGCCGCCTTGGTGATTCTTGAAAAGTGCTCAAACTTGACTGCTTGAGTAACCGCTCCAGTCATACTTGTCGGATGTGTGAAGAGAGTACCGAAGATAAAACGGGCAAAGTGCCAATTCGGTATTCTGATCAAGTTTCGGTAGAGAACAACCCGCGTCGCTCTCATCCAGTTGCCGTTGATATTGCCGACTCTCGGATGTTTCCCCCGATTACGCCATAAGGTCCAACACCTTGCGTAATAATTCTTGGCGGAAAAGAGTCTCTCCAAGAGAGCAACATAATTCTCAATCAGAAATTGCTCGTCAAGCTTTGGCTCGAAATTAAACTTAAACCTGTGAGTGTTGTTTCCTGAAGACTCGGCCTTGAGCCGCCCTTCGTCGCGCAAACGATTGTAAAGTTTTGTCCCGCGTAGAGCGGTCAAAAGGCCGGCCATGGGAATGACTACTCCGTTTTCTTGGATAAACTCGAAAAGTCCGTCAAAAACTTCTGGCCTGTCGTCATCGTTGCCAATAATAAAACCGGCGGTTACCTCGAGACCAGACCTTTGCAAAATACGAACCTTATTGCCGAGATCGCCTCGGTTTTGGCCTTTGTTCATCCTAGCAAGAACTTCCGGATTGGTCGACTCAATTCCACAGAAAATGTCCCTAAAACCGGCCTCTACCATACGCATACGAACTTCTGTCATGTTGTCATTGGCCAAGTCTACACTCGCTTCAGTGAAAAACGAAAACGGGAAGCGATGCTTCTTTTGCCAGTCGACTAGAATCGGCAAAAACTTTCTGACGGCCGTTTTGTTGCCGATGAAGTTGTCATCAACAATAAAGATCGAGCCACGCCAACCAGTCACATAAATTGCCTCAAGTTCAGCAATCATCTGCTCCGGCGTCTTTGTCCTCGACTGGTGTCCGTAAAGAGCTGTGATATCACAAAATTCACAATCAAACGGACAACCTCTCGAGAACTGAATGGCCAGAGAAGAGTAGAGATGGAGCTTCAAAAGATCCCATCTGGGCACTGGCGTTTTTTCGATCAAAGGCTTGCCCTCTTTAGTCAGAGAGATTGCCGAACGGGAGAGAACCGAGTGCTCGTCATAAATCTTATGAGCTTTACTGCGGAGAAAGTCCGTGACGAACGGTGCCAAAGTTTGCTCGGCTTCATTGAGAACAAGATGGTCGGCGTCCATCGCTTCGACTTCCTCACGATACGATGTCGGATAGGGTCCTCCGACTACAACTGTTTTCCCTGCTTTTTTGGCCCGGGCAATCACAGATCGAAGAGATTCTTTCTGAACAATCATAGCGGAGAGCATTACAACATCGGCCGATTGAAGAACTTCTTCGGTAAGCGGCTCAACATTCAAATCAACAATCGGCATGACTTCGAATTTATCTTCCGGCAACATCGCCGCCACAGTCGCAAGACCGGTGGGAGGCATAGATGCCTTAAGACCCATGAGCCTCACGGCTTCGTCGAAACTCCAAAAAGACGGCGGGAATTCGGGATAAACCATTAAAACCTTGATTCGTTTTTGTCTTGGCATCTTCTATCCTTTCTGGAAAGTGTGTTTTTTCGAAGAACTGTCTATGTAGAGAATAGCACGAGCAATTCAGACTGTCTCATTCTTGCGAACCTCGGTTGGGACTCAAATGAATTGCAAATAATTTGCAATTATTTCAAGCTTATGATAAGTTTTCTATAAGCCATCATATTTTATGAATCATTTTTTAGAAATTCTCAAAGAAAAAGGTTTTAGTATTACCCGACCGAGACGAGAAATTTTAAACGTTCTCTCCACTTCCCCGCTAAGCGTTCATGAGATAGAGGAAAAATTAAAAGAGAAAAAAGCCAAAATTGACTTAGTTACCATCTATAGAACTCTCCAAATTTTTATAAAACTTGGAATAGTCAGCAAAATCCAATTTGAAGAAAAAAATGCAAGATACGAATTAGTCATCGGGCAAAAACACCATCACCACGTAGTTTGCCAAAGTTGTGGGACAGTAGAAGATGTTAACATTGAAGAAAAGAAGTTGATTAAACAGGCAGAAAACCAATCCAAATTCACGATCCGCAAACATGCATTGGAATTCTTCGGTCTTTGCTTAAAGTGCCAATAATTTAATGAATCCCGTTAGTAGTCCCTGCCTGCCGCAGGCAGGGCGGACGCATCTTAGAGAAAACCATGAACAAAACGTTAAACTTTAAAAATAATTTACGTAGGCCGGACATTAAAGCATCGCTTTTAGCGTTCGCGTCCTACTACTAACAGGATGAACAAAAAAGTTTTAATTTCTGTTGTCATCTTAGCCGCTATATTAGTAGTCGGTCTAGCTTTGACGGGAGGGCGAGAAGAGTTTTCCGACGAAAAATTACAAATTACCGCGAGCTTTTATCCTTTAGCTGAACTTGCCGAAGAAATTGGCAGAGACAAAGTCGAAGTAACAACCATGGTACCTGCCGGCACTGAACCTCACGACTATGAGCCGACAGCCAGAGACCGCGTAGTTTTACAAAACTCGGAAATTTTTATCTTTAACGGAGCGGGGCTCGAACCGTGGGTGGACCGCATATTGCCTGACCTGACAAAAATTACAGTAATTGATGCAAGTAAATCCTTTGATTCCACTTCCCTTCTGCTTGTCACAGCGGAAGAAAAACAAAGTAACAATACACTTTTTGACCCTCATTTCTGGCTTGATCCGGTACTCACGCAACAAATCGCAAACAATATTGCTCAAAAACTTTCTAACATAGATTCGGAGAATAGCTCTTACTACAAAGAGAATGCGATAAGTTACTCTGAAAAACTTTCGGATTTAGATAATGAATTTCGACAGACCTTAATTTCGAATTGTCAAAAAGAGGACATCGTAACCTCTCACTCGGCTTTCGCTTATTTGGCCAAACGATATGAGTTTAATCAGATTCCGATTGCTGGATTTTCCGAAGAAGAACCTTCGCCGGCTCATTTATCAAAAATTTCAGAACTGGCTCTAGAAAAAGATATTAAATACATTTTTTTTGAAACCTTGGTAAATCCGAATCTGTCAGAAACAATAGCCCGAGAAGTTGGAGCAACCACCTTAGTGCTTAACCCGATTGAAGGACTAACGTCAGCAGAAAAAAAGCAGGGTGAAGATTACATATCTCTCATGGAAAAGAACCTGATTAATTTAAAAATTGCTTTAGAGTGCTATGAATCCCGTTAGTAGTTACGAACACACATCGGATAATATTATGGACAAGACATTTAAATTAAAAAGTAATTTATGGAGCCGAACTCTAAACTCAGCTTTTTTAGCGTTCGCGTTCTACTACTAACGGGATGAATAACGAAACTATTTTAAATATCCAAAATGTAAGCTTCAGCTTCAATAACGAACCGGCTCTCGACGGAGTGAGTCTTGAAATTAAGCGAGGCGATTTCGTGGGCATTATCGGGCCCAATGGCAGCGGTAAAACTACTCTGCTTAAAATAATATTGGGACTACTGAATCCCCGCGAAGGTGATGTAACTCTTTTTGGTTCAAGACTGTCGCAATTCCGAGATTGGTATAAGATCGGTTACGTACCCCAAAAAGCAACGGCTTTTGACATACGTTTCCCGATTACAGTTTGGGAAGTTGTCAGCATGGGGAGAATAAGTCGATCAAAATTCTTCTATAGTTTTACTAAAGAAGACCAGCGAGCAATTAAAAAAGCACTGCAAGTTGTACAAATGGAAAAACACAGCAAAAGCCTTATTAACGAACTTTCGAGCGGCCAACAGCAGAGAGTCTTTATTGCAAGGGCCTTGGCATCCGAGCCGGAACTTTTGATACTTGACGAGCCTACGGTTGGCGTCGATTTGGAAACTCAAGAAAAGTTTTACGAATTACTCCGGAACCTCAATCGAGAATTCAAACTTACTTTGCTCTTAGTCTCACATGATGTCGATGTAATTGCCAACGAAGTGAAAACTCTGGTTTGCCTGAATCGAAAACTGGTTTACCACGGAACACCCAAAGACTTTATCAAAGAAGATTACTTAAATAATCTTTACGGAAAACATGTTCGTTTTATTTTACACGGCCATTAAAAAAAATTTTATGCTAGAAATATTTGAGTATAGTTTTATGGTGCGGGCATTTATAGCCGGGTTAGCAGTAGCCGGTGTTGCTCCTCTTATCGGAAACTTCTTGGTAATGAGAAGATATTCTCTAATTGCCGACACCTTGGCCCACATCGCTCTTGCCGGAGTGGCAATCGGACTTCTTGTCGGAATCTACCCTCTCTTAACCGCAATAATTGTTACCGTTACAGCCTCAATCGCAATCGAAAATTTAAGATCCAAAAACAAAATTTCTGGCGAGACAGTGCTCGCCATGTTTCTTCCTGCCGGGCTTTCTATCGCTCTTATATTGATTAGCTTCGCAAACGGGCTTAACGTAAATATATTTAATTATTTATTCGGAAGCATTTCGACTGTTACCCCGACTGATTTGTGGCTAATTTTAGGATTAGGAACATTTACTATTGTTGTTTTAAGTACTCTATACAAACAATTACTGTATGCTTCGTTCGACCAGGAGAGCGCCAAAGTAAGCGGAATTAAAGTTGAAATCGTAAATATTATTCTCATAACACTTACCGCTATTATTGTTTCCTTGGCGATCCGCATAGTCGGCGCCTTGCTTGTAGGCGCTCTTATGGTAATTCCGGTAGTTACTGCGGCTAACATTGGAAAAAGTTTTAGACAAAGTCTGCTTTTGTCAGTTGGTTTTGCTGTCTTATCAGTAATTACCGGATTGTATCTTGCCTATTATTTAAATCTGCCGGCCGGAGCTGCGATTGTTATTCTCTCCTTCATTTTTTTTGGACTCGTCGCTTTTTTGAAAAAACTTTTCAAATAAGGCTGTGAGTATTTTGACAAAAACACCTCTCAAAAATTAATCGAAAGCAAGAAACGAAAATCGTTGCTTTTTGTCAAATTAGAGGTAATATCATGGCCAGAACCTGAACATCAAAAAAAACAAAAAAGGAGATCAGTACATGAAAGTGCTACTTGTCGGAGGGGGTGGCCGCGAACATGCCATTGCGTGGAAGCTTCGTCAGTCACCACGTCTTCACAAGCTCTTTGTCGCTCCCGGAAATGCCGGTACAGCGCAAATCGCAGAAAATGTCCCGATCCAGGCTACGGATATCGCCAGCTTATTGACCTTTGCTTCAAAAAATGACATCAAATTAACCGTTGTCGGACAGGATGACCCGCTGGCACTTGGCATCGTTGATGCTTTCCAAGCCGAAAGAAGAAAAATTTTTGGTCCGACCAGGCGGGCTGCCCAGATCGAAGCCTCGAAAGCCTTCTCAAAGCAACTCATGAAAGACTGCAGGGTGCCGACAGCGCCATTCGAAATTTTCACCGAATACGCTAAGGCGCTTGAGTACGTGCGATTTCATTTTGCGGGGATCGAGAAACCAATCGTTATCAAGGCCTCGGGCCTCGCTCTCGGTAAGGGGGCATACGTCTGCCGTAATCTTACAGAAGCTGAACAAACCCTCGATGAGATTATGGTAAAGCGTGTCCATGGAAAGGCCGGAAATGAAGTTGTCATCGAAACATATATAGACGGACAAGAAGTTTCCGTCCATGCATTCTGTGACTGCAAGTCGCTTCAATTGTCTCCGACAGCACAAGATCATAAGCAGATTTTTGACGGCGATAAAGGCCCAAATACCGGCGGAATGGGAGCGATTGCTCCGGTGCAGTGGTTTAACCATGAGAAAATTGTGACTGAGCATATCGTTGCTCCGATCCTTAAAGGACTTCGGGATCTAGGCTCGCCATTTGTCGGTTTGCTTTATCCGGGGCTCAAGATGTCAAGCGAAGATCTCATGGTTCTTGAGTTTAATGCCAGATTCGGGGACCCGGAAACTCAAGTCCTCATGCGTTTGCTCAAAACTGATCTCTTGGAAATTTTTGAGGCCTGCATTGACGGCCGACTCGACGAGATTAATATCGAGTGGCATCCGGGTTTCGCAACATGCGTCGTCATGGCCTCAGAAGACTATCCTTCTCCCGACTATAAGAAAGGCTTTCCAATCTATGGTCTCGACGCTGCGGAAATAATTCCGTCGGTCGTTGTGTTCCATGCGGGTACTAAACGTACCAACGGAGAGATTGTCACATCTGGCGGACGCGTAGTCGGCGTCACAGCTACAGGTAAAACCCCAGATGAATCAATCGACCGGGCCTACAGCGGTGTCCGTCGCATCCACTTCAGGGGGAGTCAATTCCGGAAAGACATCGGAGCAAAGTCTCGCCGACGTCAGAGGTAAAGTTTGGGAAGGAGTACAAAGCTTACGATCCAAAAAATCGTAGGCTTTTTTTATTGGGTTTGGACGTCTTTGTTTTCTCGCGTTTTTAAGGAAAAATAGATATCAATCAAAACCAAGCAAACACTTAAAGCCAAAGGGCCGAAAAGAAATCCGAGCGGACCAAAAAAAGCCAATCCTCCGAGAACAGCCAGGAAAACTGCGAGCGGATGCATCTCCATGCCGTGACCGACAAGTCTCGGCCCCAAAAAATAATCAACCATGCCGACCGCGCCTACACCCCAAATCAAAAGACCGGCGCTACCAAACAGATTATCGGTAAAAAATAAAAATATAACTGCCGGCGTGATAACAATTGTTGTGCCGATACCAGGAATTAAAGCGGTGATAGCGGCCACACTTCCCCAAAGAACAGCATTCGGTACCCAAAAAATCGCGAAACCGAGAGCCGTGAGAGCTCCTTGAATAAGACCGATGGCAAGATTGCCTTTCACAGCCGCAGACACCGCGAGCTTCAAGCGAGAAACAATGAGTTTGTCATCTTCGTCAGGCAGCGGGCTTAAATCGACAAAATAATCTTTCAACCTGTGACCATCCCTTACCAGGTAATAAAAAGCCATAAGAAAAACAAAAACGCTCAGTAGTATTTTTGCAAAACTGGAAAAAATAATGCCGAAATTCTGAATCAAAACTTCCAGTCCCCGCCTGGTATACTCGCCGACATCAATCTCAAAATTCGAAGGAATAGGAAGAATAGCTCGTGTTTGATTTACCACATTTTCTATTGAATCAACAAAACCATTGCCGCCTTCGATCACTAAAGATCGATAAAGCTGACTTGATTCTTTAAAAATTTGAGTTCCTAAAACTATAACGGGCAAGATAACTAAAATTATCGCAATAATCGTAGTAGCAAAAGCCGCCAGACTCTTTCGTTTTCTTAGCAAATATAAAAGTCTCTGATAAATAGGCTGGAAAAGAAAAGCAAAAACTGCCGCTAAAATGAGCGGACTTAAAAACGGTTGGATGATTAAATATACAACGACAAACGAGGCTACGAGAAAAATGAGAAAAAAATAAAGAGATTGTTTAGTGTTAGACATGGCGATATTTATTTAATCGTTAAGGTGTTCTTTTTTGAAGGTTCCTTCTATATCTTGGACGGTCGCATGTTCCAATTGTTTCTTGCTAATCTTCGGTCCGCGCTTGTACCTTATATATTCTATGACCGTCGGAACAAGAGAAAAAATAATAATCACTAAAACTACGTATTCGAAATTTTCTTTGACAAAAGTAAGACCTCCGAAAAAATATCCGGCAAAGGTAAAAGAGGTCACCCAAAAGAACGCTCCGATCACATTATACAAAAGAAAAGTATTGTAATGCATTTTACCTATCCCGGCCACAAACGGCGCGAAGGTGCGAAAAATAGGAAGAAAACGAGCAAGAATGATAGTTTTGCCACCGTGTTTTTCATAGAATTCACGAGTTTTTTCAAGATAAGATTTGTTGAACAAGCGTGAGTTCTCTTTGGAAAAAACCTTAGGACCGATATAGCGGCCGATCCAGTAATTAACGGTATCACCCAAAATAGCGGCAGAAAGCATCACAAAATAGACTATCCATATATTAAGAAATCCGCCGCCGGCAAATACTCCTGCGGCGAAAAGCAAGGAATCTCCAGGCAAAAAAGGAGCTACGATAAAACCGGTTTCCGCAAAAAAAGCGACGAACAAAAATACATAAGTCCACGAACCCAAAAGATCAATGATAATTGCCAGAAACTCATCAATATTAAGAAAAAAATCAATAATTTCCATTGAGGATATTTCGGAAAAAGAAGTTATAGTTTTTCAATTTCTTTTAAATCATTGTCTGGCAAATAGAGGATGATAAGCCCGATCATAATTCCACCCAAAGCAGTCCAGATATGACCACCGTCGAAAAACCATTTATCTAATGCATCTAGTACATACCAAATTCCACGCCAGATCAAGACTAGGCCGATGACGATCGAAATATTTTTCACTAAATACCGTAATGTTATTTTGTGTGGTTGCATAATCTTTATTTATTTTTTGGTTAAACCCTTCCGCCAGTGCCACCTCTCGCCGGTCTTATAACAAAAGGGCACTCAACAAGGTGAGAAAAAGCGGAGGTAAGCATTACTGCTTGTGAAAAATCTTGTTAATCAGTAGAGCTCGGCTTCGAACTAATAAATCTTCGGATTATCTTTCGGATGCGAACGTATTTTTTAATTAAAGCAAATCACCGCAAGAAACGTAGACACCGGCTTCTTCAGAAGATTTGTGGACATTAATCGCTAGCGGAAGCTTTGTAAGAATATCACCCAAAGAAGTATTAAGAGTTGTTTTCGAAACACCGTTTACCGGCGATTCGAGCGGGTAGGCTACTTCTCCGATCTCGGCGCAAGAACCAAAGTGAATATGTGCGGGCTGAACTATGTCTTTCGGTGCTCCGGTAAGATCAAGTTCTACCGAGGTAACTCCGTTCATATCGGTAAGTGTAGCAACTCCGGTCAGACCTGAATTATTTTGAGCATTCATAACAACGACAACCGGCTCTGATACTTCTTTCTCTTCCAAATTAGGTGTTTCTTCGGCAGGGCGGTTAACGTACCAAAAAATACCGGCAACGAGAACCAAGATAACAACGATCCAAATTATTGTATTTTTCATACTTTCTTTAATATTAATATTAATAGCCAGATTAGCTATCAGTAATTATATCTTAATTACACGTCTATAGTAAGTGAGCCCTGCCCTTTAATTCTTAAATACCGAGAGCATTACTATAACTTGAAAGAAAAGCCGGAATAGCAAACAAAAGGCCGATTAAAGGCAGGACAAAAAGAATAACGGTTGCCCAAAGGACGACCAAAAAATATTTCCGAGTCTTTTCTACCGATTCATAAATTGCCGAGAGCATCTTTTCTTGCTCCTCCAGTTTATTTTTGAATTCATTTTCCATATTTTTATTTGTGGTGAATTATATGGAACTATTGTACACCATTTCTCCGTTCTCTCGTTAGGCTGGCTTCGGTTCTGTTACAATTGATACAAGAGCCTTTCCGGCACTAACCATGACAAAAATTTAAAAACTATATGGGGAAAATCCAACAAAAAAATATAATAATTGCCATTGTCTTTATTATAGCTGTCGCGCTTTCGCTATTTATACTGGTTTCCGACCTGAGTATTTTAAAAAAGGCGGAAAAAAATGAAATAACAAAAGAAGAAAGTTATTTAAAAAATTTATTTAAAGGAAAAGATAAAACCGAAATCATAGAAGAAGAAAAAGAGGAGGAAGGAACAGGAAAAATCGAGACAACATTTAAAGGAGATTGCAGCGTTATCGTACTTGCCGATTTTGATGAAAAAACCTGCACCCGCACAAGGGCCAAAAAAGACATCGATACGTTAGGTTTTTTCCCATTGGGAGCAACAAACATGCCGAGAGCTTCCCAATTAGCCGGCGCTACCTTTTTTAGATCAATAGTTCAGTGGCCTGAAATCTATGATTCACAGGGAAATTTTCATTTTGAGCATTTAGACGCTCTTTTCAAGAATGCCAAGAAAAATAATTTAAAAATTATTCTCTCTTTAAGATCGAACCACCCCGAAAAATCATCGGTTACATTCGTTCCTGCAGAAACAGCGATCAGAGACCCGGATTCACTTCCTAAAAGCGAGCAGGAATGGAAAAATTACGTGACAAAAGTTGTAGAAAGATATAAAGACAAAGGGCTTATTGCTGTAGCGACGACAAATGAAATATGGCAATTCAAAACAAACCTTCCTAAAAATAGCCCTGACTACGAACCCCAGAAAAGAAAAGACATGGTCGCCTTAATGAAGATGACCTACGAAGCCGTTAAGGCGGAAGACCCTGACATGATTGTCTTATCGCCTGCTATCATTGGCGGCGATATTGAAGCTTTGGCAAAAGGATATAACGAAAACGGTTTTATTTATGAGGGAAATGACGAAACTGTAATAAGAAAAATGTCGAAGAGCGAGGCTGAAAAACAAATAGAAAATGCAAGCGGAGTATTGTTCAGAAAAGAAATAATTGTTACCGGCGCGCCTTATTACGATTACCTAAACCTGCACCAAAGATTTGATTTCCCCAATGAAGTAGTCTTTCATGTAAATTGGGCTAGGGACATTCTCAAAAATAATAAAATAACCGGTAAAGGAATAATTGGAACGGAGTTCGGCGGGCCATTCTCATATTATTCTCCGGAGTATCACGAATACATGATAAAAGCCGCGAATGTTCTCGCTTACTATGCCGGTTTTGATTCAATAACTTGGAGCTATTTTGCTTATCTTCCGGGTTGGTTTAATTATAACTACCCCGCCTTGGTTGATGAAAATGGCAACCTGAAACAAGGAGCTGTAGACGCTATGAAGAAAATGACTGACGCAACAAAAAACTTTAAGTCGGTTAGGAGAGTAAGTGAAAACATCTATGAATTCACTCTTCCAAGCGGTCAAAAACAAACAATTGATACAACTTTAAACGTCCCACTACCCGCAGGATATAACAAGTAACTTTGTAAGACTTTGTCCTTATAAGAATTCGATCAAAAGAACAACAGCTGTGAGAATTCCAAAGGAAGCAAGAGTCTTAATAAAAAATTGAGTCGCTTCCTTTTTCTGACCTTCTAAAAAAAGTTGCAGTGGTCGTGAGAGAAAAAGATAACCCATAACAGCGGCTGAAAGTGTGAAGAGCGACAGAAACGCGATGGGAGCAAAAAAGCTTTCATCGGGATTTGTTTTTTCGGCGTAACGCATGACAAGCGCTACGAGGACTATATAAACTAAAGCAAGTAATGCATTAACAATAGGATTTTTATTTATATTAGACATATTTGTTTTCTATAGATCACAAAACTCGCCGAAGGTGCGGTTTTTGAAAGACATTGCGGACCCCGATCGCAATCGGGGGAGCATAGCAATCCCGCTTTAGCGGGATATGCGCGTCTTTCAAAGACTTGCACCAAGAAAGAGTTTTGTGATTAATAATTATTTCTTTTGAGACTTATTTGGCCGCAAAGACTGACGCGGAGCCGGTATTCTTCCGCAACTTGCACAGAATTTTTCACGAGGCTCCGGCTGCCCTTTTATAGTTGCCTGACAATTTAGACATTTTCCCATAACCTTATTATAGCAAAATTCTTGACCGAAAGTTTCCATAAGGAAAAAGTGACGTGTTATAATTTGTAAGGAAACGGAAATATATCCTTAAAAGGAAATTGAATATGGGAAGAAATCTGCAAAAAAACATAATTATTATCGTTATCGCTTTGGTAATCGGGATGCTTTGGTTAGTGGAATTGGATATCCGCTTTGGTATTCTTGGAGATGTATATAAAGACAGAATAATAGAAAAAGAAAATATAGAAATCGTATTTAAAAAAAGCGGGAAAATCGAAGAAACGAGATACGGAGAAGGATACAAACCGCCGGAAAATATATCCAGAGAGGAAACAAAAAAAACTGAAGTAACGGGAGAAAAAGTAGAGAAAGATCCTGAAAAGATAATCGAAGAAGAAAAGAAAGAAGAGGAAAAGAATAAAATAATAATAGAAGAGGAAAAAAAAGAAACTTTACCTGAATTAGAATGTGACGTTATCGTCTTGTCTGACTTTAATGAAAGCACTTGCACCCGCATTAGAAAAGAAAATATCGGCAGTTTAGGATTTTTCCCGGTAGGAGGAAATACAAACTTGGCGGCGGCTTATCAATTAGGAGCCTCTTATCATCGAGTGATAATCCAATGGCACCAAGCTTACGATGGTCTCGGAAATTTCAATTATGCACCATTAGATGCGATTTTTGCAGATACTCAGAGAAACAATCTTAAAGTTATTCTCTCTTTAAGATCGAACCACCCCGAAAAATCATCGGTTACATTTATTCCGTCGGAAAGGTCAATTGACGACCCTGATTCGATTCCTAAAAATGAACAGGAGTGGAAAAATTATGTGAAGGAAACCGTCAACAGATACAAAAACCGAGGGCTTGTTGCGGTTTCGACAATAAATGAGATCTGGCAATTTAAAACAAATCTGCCCGAAAACCATCCTGACTACGAAGCACGAAAAAGAGCGGAAATCGTCCAATTGATGAGAATGACCTACGAAGCAGTAAGAGAGGTGGACCAGAGCATTCCCGTCTTATCTCCGGCAGTCACAGGAGGTGAAATTGAAGCGTTGACAAAAGGATATAACGAAAATGGTTTTATTTATGTAGGAAATGATAATACAGGAATTAGCAAACTAGACAGAGAAAGTGCGATAAGGCGACCGGGAAATACTAACAGTGAGTTATACAGAAGAGCGGTGATTGTTGATGGCGCTCCCTATTATAATTATCTAGACTTGCATCAAAGAGTCGATTTTGGGAGTGAAATAATGTTCGTTGCCAATTGGGCCAGAGACCTCTTGAAACAAAACGGCGTAACCGGCAAAGGAATGATTGCGACAGAATTTGGCGGACCATTTTCGTACTACTCTACCCCTTAT
>Ga0210057_1007756_pt1 | contig 12896 bp, 14 predicted proteins | sample CryGeyCG2114_010_2_FD_183968 | JGI IMG/M metagenome (GOLD analysis project Ga0210057, IMG submission 183968) | Groundwater microbial communities from aquifer - Crystal Geyser CG10_big_fil_rev_8/21/14_0.10 (SPAdes) (version 2) | ecosystem: Environmental > Aquatic > Deep subsurface > Groundwater ... | reverse complement strand
GTGCCAAAATTGAAAACAAAGATTATGATTAACATCGGAGCTCCGGAAATTGCTTTCAAGACCTCTTTTTTGCCAAATGATGGGGTGGGATTAGCCAGAGAAGAGTTTATTATTGCCGAGAAAATAAGGGTTCATCCTTTGGCTTTATATCATTTTAATAAGATTAAGAACAAAAAACTTCACCCTGTTAAATCCGATAAAATCGGTGCGGAGCAATTTAACAGGGTGAAGAAAGAAATTGAGAAGATTACGGTTGAGCATAAAGATAAAAAAGAGTATTTTATTAAAGAATTAGCTGAGGGAATTGCTCAAATTGGAGCTGCTTTTTATCCGAAAGAAGTAATAGTTAGATTTTCTGATTTTAAAACAAATGAATACAAAAACTTAATTGGCGGGGAACTGTTTGAAGGCGAGGAGGCAAATCCAATGCTGGGTTTCCGGGGGGCTTGTCGCTATCTGGATAAAGAATTCCAGCCGGCTTTTTGGATGGAGTGCCAGGCAATAAAAAGGGTGAGAGATGTTTTTGGGTTAAAAAATGTTTCGGTTATGATTCCTTTTTGCCGGACAATTGAGGAGGGAAAGAAGGTAGTTGAATTGATGAAAAAATTTGGTCTTAAAAAAGGAAAAGATAATTTAAAGGTTTATGTAATGTGTGAAATTCCTTCTAATGTTATTTTGGCTGAAAAGTTTTTAAAGATTTTTGATGGGATGAGTATCGGCTCCAACGACCTTACTCAATGCCTATTAGGGGTAGATAGAGATAATGCTAAAATTGCCTATATTGGTGACGAAAGAAATGAGGCGGTAAAGGAAATGATAAGGAAAATTATAAGATTGTGTCGCCAGAAGAAGAAATACTGCGGAATCTGTGGTCAGGCTCCGAGCGAATGGGTAGAATTTGCCGAATTTTTAATAAAAGAGGGGATTGAATCAATCTCTTTAAATCCCGACGCCGTAATGAAAACAACCTTGAATTTAAGTAAATAGAAAAGCCCACCGCTGAAAATCCAGTTGGAAATCCAGCGATGGGTTCTTTCCTTGAGGGTGAATTCACTATAAGAATAATACTAAAGAGAGTACCACGGCGCAAACGAAGAGGAGGATGACTAACGAAACGTTTTCCCCCTCCGTTTTAAATGCCACAATTCCTACTGCTGTAACAAGACAATCTAAGATTAATAAGAGGAAAGCAATGGGACCGAGATGCCAGATATTCAGGACCGTGACATCCTTGCCGGTGAGAATGGCAAGATGTCTTTTTACTTCTCCATTCGAATCTCTTCGGTGAAAATTGTGTTTTGATAAGTATTCTTCTAAAACTGTATCTGTCGAAGGATTAAGAATAATAGTAGTTTTGACTCCGTAAGCAAGGTTAAGTTCTTTATCAAACCTGGCCTTGGTCTTTTTGAAATCCTGGGTTAAATCCCAAAGTGTAAGCATCTCGCTTCCCGTCACTACTTCATCCTCCACAATCTTCCAAATGAAAGCATCTATCTGAACTATTTTTTCCCTCAAGACATTGTCCTTCTTGGCTAAGCCTACCATGGAGGCTTTGGCCAAATTTTCTTGGTTAGCTAATGAAGTTCCTGCTACCAAGAAAACTATTATTAGAGCTGCCCAATACTTTCGCATAATTCCTCCTTTCTTTTCCCTCAAGAATTAAAAATAGAAACTATTGTCAAGGTACCACCTGTCTAAATCATATCATATTACTCAAATCTTGTCAAGGGTTTGGAAACCCGTGTGATTTTTAAAGAATAATCCAGTCTTTAATCTTCACACTTTGTGAAGTGAGGTGTGGTTTTCTTTTTACTTTTAGTGTGATATAATAAAGGAGAATTAAAACGAGCTTGAATTTTTGCTAAGATAAAAAAGTAATTATAAGACATGAAGCAGGGAACCCGAAACGTAAAAGACACATATTTTTTTTAAATCTTTAAAATGTTTCGAGTTTCGAGTTTCAAGTTTTAAGAATAATATGAAAACTACATTAAGCATAATTAAAGCCGATATTGGGAGTATTGGCGGGCACATAAAGCCGAGCCAGAAGCTTTTACAAGCTGTTAAAAATTATATTAAAGATAAAGGAAAGAAGCTGATAATCGATTATTACGTTGGCCATACCGGAGATGACATTACCATTTTGACGACCCATAAAAGGGGAGTTTCAGATTCTAAGATTCACAAACTTTGCTGGGATGCCTTTCTGACCGGAACAAAAGTAGCAAAATTACAGGGTTTATATGGAGCAGGCCAAGATTTGCTGAAAAGCGCTTTTTCAGGAAACGTTAAAGGAATGGGGCCCTGCGTAGCTGAAATGGAATTTGAAGAAAGGGAAGCGGAACCGTTTTTAATGTTTATGGCTGACAAAACCGAACCCGGTGCCTACAATCTTCCCCTTTATTTATCTTTTACTGACCCTATGTATACACCAGGCTTTATTTTGTCTCCCCGAATACAAAAAGGATTTAAATGGGTGATAATGGACGTGGCTTTTACCAAGGCAGATAAAATCATTGAATTAAAAACTCCGGAAGAAACATATGAGGTAGCTGCTCTTTTAAGAGACAATGGCCGTTTTGTAGTAGAATCAATCTGGTCCCGGGCTTCAAGAGAGCAGGTGGTAGCAGCCAGCACCACTCGGCTTCACAATATTGCCGGGAAGTATGTGGGAAAAGATGACCCGGTAATGTTGGTAAGAACTCAAAAAGATTTCCCAGCCACCGGAGAAATTTTGGCTCCCTACACAATTGGCCATTTAGTTTCTGGATTTATGAGGGGTTCTCACACCGGTCCTTTAATGCCGGTCCGGAAAAATTCTCCTATCTCTTTCTTTGACGGACCGCCGGTTGTTTCTTGTTTAGCTTTTTCAGTGAAAAGAGGTCAATTAACCGAACCAGCCGATTGCTTTGACCATCCTTATTGGGATTATGTCCGCAATAAAGTTAGTCAGAAAGCAGAAGAAATAAGAAGACAGGGATTTTCAGGACCAGCTATGCTCCCAATGTCAGAATTAGAATATACCGGAGTTGTTGAAACCCTTAAAAAATTGGAAAAAAAGTTTATTATTAGAAAAAAGTGATATGAAAATAATTCACGAAAAATCAAAATGTATTGGTTGTGGTCTATGCGCTGCTTTGTGTCCTAAATTTTGGGAAATGGCTGAAGATGGAAAAGCCCATCTTAAAAATTCTAAACAAAATCCCAGAATCGGGAACGAAGAATTAGAAATAGAAAAAGTGGAATGTAATCAAGAGGCAGCCGATGGTTGTCCTGTGCAATGTATTCAGATTAGAAAATAATATGCTCACTTTATCAGCTAAAATTCGAAAAATACTTGGAAAAAAGGTAAAAACTCTGAGAAAGCAAGGGGTGATACCGGCTGTTCTGTATGGGCCAAAAACTAAAAATTTATCCTTAGAAATCAATTTAAAGGAATTTGAGAAGGTTTACAAAGAAGCCGGGGAGAGTTCTTTAGTTTCATTAGGAATTGAGGGAGAAAAGGCAAAAACGATAGTTTTAATTCACGATGTTAAAAAAGACCCCCTAACTGACCAGTTTCTCCATGTTGATTTTTATCAACCCTCTTTAAAGGAAGAAACTGAAGCTAAGGTTCCTCTGGTCTTTGAGGGTGAGCCCCCAGCCATCAAGGAGTTGGGAGGAACCCTGGTAAAAAGTATTTCTGAAGTAGAAATTAAAGCTCTACCTCAAAACCTTCCCCACGAAATAAAAGTTGAAATAAGTAGTTTAAAAACCTTTGAAGATGAAATTTTGGTTAAAGATTTGAAAGTACCAGAGGGAGTTAAAATTTTAAGAAAACCAGAAGAGATTATAGTTTCGGTTCTACCCCCCGAGAAAGTAGAAGAAGAATTAGAGAAACCAGTTGAGGAGAAAGTAGAAGAGGTAGAAAAGGTTGGCGAAAAGGAGAAGAGAGAGGAGGAAGAAGAGAAAGAGGAAGAAAAACGCTCGGAAAAGTAATTTTTTGGCTCGCTCTAAAACATGATTTCCCGTATTTCAAAACTATTTTTGTTATCTTTTTTAATTGGGAGCTTACTTTTACCAGAATTTTTAGTATTCTCAGAAACTGACCCTATAGAAGAACGTCAGGCCCTGGAAGAAGAGTTAAAGGTCTTAGAGAAACAGATTGCCCGATACGAAAAAGAAATTTTAGAGACCGGCCAAGAAAAAAAATCTTTGGAGAACAAAATCTATATTTTAAGAAATCAAATAGAAAAATTAAAACTCCAGATTTATCAATCAAACGTAATGATTAGGGACCTGGGTTTACAAATTACCGATACCGAATACTCAATTCAAAAGACCTCTCAAAACATTGAAGATTCGAAAGAAAAAATAAGTCATATCTTGAGAACAATTTATGAAGAAGACCAACGTTCTTTAATTGAGGTTTTAGTTTCCGAAGGGTTTTCCGAGTTTTTTGATAATTTGGTAGCTCTTGAGGTTTTAAACTCAAAAAGCCAAGAGCTTTTACAAAACATCAAAAGTCTAAAATCTTATTTAGAATCCCAAAAACAATCTTTAGATGAAGAAAAAGAAGATGTGGAAAGAATAGTTAAAATTCAGAATCTTCAAAAACAAGAAAGTGAGCAGACGAAAAAAGACCAAGAATATTTTTTAAAGTTAACTGAGGAACAATATCAGAGAGATCTCAAAGAAAAAGAAGAAACTGAGAAGCAAGCAGCTAAAATTAGAGCCAGAATTTATGAGCTAATCGGTGTTAGAGAAGCAGTTACTTATGAAGAGGCTTTGGATATAGCTAAATATGCTGCTTCTCAAACAGGGATTCGAGCGGCTCTCTTGCTTGGGGTCTTGAGTCAAGAATCTGCCATTGGCAAAAATGTTGGTCAATGTTATCTTAAAAATCCTTCAACTGGTGAAGGAGTAATCGCCTATAACGGAAAATCAATTTCTCGCGTAATGAACCCCTCAAGAGATGCACCATATTTTTTAGAAATTATTAAAGAACTAAATAACACTAAAGGATTAGCCCTCGACCCTTATCAGACCTTAGTTTCCTGTCCAATGAGTATTGGTTGGGGAGGAGCAATGGGACCGGCTCAGTTTATTCCCAGTACTTGGGTTCAATATGGATATCAAAAAAGGGTCGAAGCTATTACCGGAAGTTCGGCTGACCCCTGGGACATTAGAGATGCTTCCTTAGCTGCCTCTCTTTATTTAAAAGATGGTTTAAACAGATATGGTACGGAGGGTAAAGCGGTCCAGAGTTATTTTTGTGGTTATCCCAAAAATGATTATTGGTGTTCTTGGTATGAAAAAAATGTTCTTGAGCTTGCTCAATGCCATCAGACCTTCATTGATACGGGTTCAATGTCTTTGAAGTGCCAAGGGGTAATCGGTTTAAAATAAAACCAGAGGATTATTTTGCTGATTTCTGCAAATCCTTCAAAATTGGTTCTAAGTCTCCGGCCATAATTTTTTCAAGATTGTGAAAACTTTTTTTAGTTCTATGGTCGGTCACTCTATCTTGGGGAAAGTTATAGGTTCTAATTTTTTCTGCCCTTTGGGCTTTTTTTATTTGGGATTTTCTTTCGCCTGAAATTCTTTCTGCCTCTTCTTCTTCTTTTTTTTCCAGAAGCCGGGCCTCTAAAATTTTTAAAGCATTTTCTTTATTTTGGAGCTGATTTCTCTCATTTTGGGAGGTAACCATCAAGCCCGAAGGCAAATGAGTAATTCTCACTGCTGTTTCTCTTTTATTTACATATTGACCACCGGGACCCGAAGCTTTGTAAACATCAATTTTTAAATCTTCTGGCTTTACTTTTATTTCTGTTTTTTTGGGTTTGGCTAAAATAGCTACCGAGGCAGTTGAGGTATGAATTCTTCCCCCTTTTTCGGTTTCGGGAATTCTTTGGACTCGATGAATTCCTCCCTCATATTTCATCTTTGAAAAAATCTTTCTACCAGACAACTCAAAGATTATTTCTTTTAACCCTCCCAATTCAGTTGGTCTGGAGTCCAAAACCTTTTGTTTCCAACCCTGAGATCTCCCGAATCTTGAATACATTCTAAATAAATCTGAACCAAACAAAGCTGCTTCTTCTCCTCCAGTTCCAGCCCTGATTTCAACGATTATCGAGTTACTCTCTTTTTTATTAGATAACTGTCCAACCCCTTTATTTTTAGATAAACCAGCAATTTCTGTTAACAAATTATCTATTTCTTTTTCTAACTCTTTTTCTCTTTCTTGCAGTAAATTTAAATCTCCCTCAACCAAAGAGATTAATTCTGGATCTTTTTCAGTTTTTAAAATGGTTTTATTTTCTTCAATTTTATGTTTGCTTTCCTCAAGTTCTTCTTCTTTTTCCATAATTTGCTCTAAAAATTCTTTCTTTTTTGTGAGCTCTTCAAATTTTTTTTTATCAGAAACCAACTCAGGGTTACTGAGCTGATAGGTGAGAGAGTAGTATTCTTTTTTGACAGCCTCAATTTCAATCATTATCTTTTCTTCTTTTTCTTCTTCATTCCAACCTTTTTCGCTAATCTTTTTCTAAATTTTTGAACTTGTCCTAAGGCATCAACGATCTTTGCTTTACCGGTATAAAAAGGATGGCATTTTGAGCATATCTCAACCTCAATAAATTCTTTAGTAGAACCAATAGTAAAAATATTGCCGCAGGCGCATTGAACCTTAGCTTCTGGATAATATTTTGGATGAATGTCTTTTTTCATACACTTTATTTTAACTAAAACAAAACCGCTGGTCAACCCAATAGAAATCAAGAGATAACAATAGAAAGCCAAAAAAGTAATTTTCTAACGGGGTTAACCCTTGATTTAATTTTAAAAGTTAGTTAAAATTAAAAAAACTATGACAGAAAAAAAATCTCCCTCCGCTAAAACCAAGGAGGAGAAGAAGAAAAAACCTACTTTGAGTGATTTCAAGCTTGACTTAGAAGAAATGGTCAGGGTAGGTTTGCATTTTGGTCATCGAACTTCAAGATTGCATCCAAAAATGGAGCCATATCTTCTGGGGGTAAGAAATACTATTCACATTATTGATGTAAAAAAAACAGCCGAGAAACTAAAAGAAGCTTTAAGTTTTTTGCAAAAAATCATTTCTGAAGGGAAAATCTTGCTGTTTGTAGGCACAAAGATTCAACACAAAGAATTGGTAAAAAGTTTAGCCGAAGACCTTAATATGCCTTATGTGATAGAAAGGTGGTTGGGGGGGACTTTTACTAATTTTGAAGTGATTAAAAAAAGAACCAAATATTTAAAAGAAATAGAAGAGAAGAAAGAGAAAGGAGGGCTGGAACAATATACCAAAAAAGAGAAAATTAAGATGGAAAAAGATTTTCTGAGACTTAAAACAAAGTTTGAGGGAATTAAAAACTTAGAAAAATTACCAGATGCTATTTTTGTGGTTGATATGAAAACAGATGAATTGGCAGTCAAAGAAGCTAAAATGAAAGAAATTCCAGTAGTTGCCATTTGCGACACCAATACAGACCCTACTTTAGCAGATTATCCTATTCCAGCTAATGACGATGCTATTAGTTCGGTCGGCTATATTCTTGAAAAAGTGAAAAAAGCAATAATTCAAGCAAAATCATGCCGGAAAAAGAGTTAAACCAAGGAGTCATTGAGGCCTATATTCATCCAAACAAAAAAATTGGGGCTTTGATTGAACTTAGATGTGAAACAGATTTTGTGGCAAGAACTGAAGAATTTAGAAAATTAGCTCATGAAATTTGTTTGCAGGTTGCGGCAATGAATCCTTTATTTTTAAAACCAGAAGATATTCCTGAAGAATTTTTAGATGGAGAAAGAAAAATATATAAAAAACAGTTCTCTGGCACTGGAAAACCGAAAAAAATTATTGAGGAAATAGTGGAAGGCAAAATTGAAAAATACAGACAAGAAGTTTCTCTTTTGACCCAACCCTGGATAAGGGACGAAAGTAAAAGTATTGGAGATTTCATTAATGAATATATTGGTAAAGTTGGAGAAAATATTGTAATCGAAAAATTTGTTAGGTATCAAATATAAAATTTGTCTATGATTTCTAAAGAGGAAGTAAAACATATTGCTAAATTAGCCAGATTAGAATTGGGCCCCAAAGAAGTTGAAAAATTTAGAAAGGAGCTTTCTGAGATTTTGGATTATGTGAAAAAATTAAATGAAGTCAATATTGAAAAAGTTAAACCGACCACTCATCCCCTGGGGATAGAAAATATTTTTAGGGAAGACAAAGCAGCTCCCCAGCCAGTTGAGATGAGTAATGACTTAATTGAAGCTGCGCCCGAAAAAAAGGAGAGATATATTCGAGTTAAAGCCGTGCTCTAATTTATGAAATTGCACGAACTAACCATTAGCCAGGCCCATCAGGGTTTGATAAAAAAAGAGTTTTCGGCCTTGGAATTAACTCAAGTTTTTCTAAAAAGAATTAAGGAGCTTGATAAAAAAATTTTCTCTTTTTTAACCCTAAGCGAAAAATTAGCAATTTTACAAGCAAAAGCAGTTGACCAAAAAATTAGTCGAAGCCAAGAAATTCCTTTTTTAGCCGGCATCCCCCTGGCGGTCAAAGACAATATCTTAGTCAAAGATTTGAGGTCTACGGCTGGTTCAAAAATTTTAGAAGATTATAAAGCTCCTTATGATGCTACTGTCATAAAAAAAATAAAAGAGCAGGGCGGGGTGATTTTGGGGAAAACAAATTTAGATGAATTTGCCATGGGTTCATCGGGAGAATTTTCAGCTTTTGGACCAACCCACAATCCTTGTGATTTGGCAAGAGTTCCCGGAGGTTCATCTTCGGGCTCGGCAGCGGCCGTGGGGGCTGGTCTCAGTTTATATGCTTTGGGGTCTGATACAGGAGGTTCAATTAGACAGCCAGCCTCTTTTTGCGGGGTGGTAGGATTGAAACCAACCTATGGAGCGGTTTCCAGGTTTGGTTTAATTGCTATGGCTTCTTCTTTAGACCAAATCGGACCAATAACCAAAACAATTGAGGATGCTGAAATTGTTTTTGAAGTAATTAGAAAGCAAGACCCTCTCGATTCGACCTCGGTCGAATCAAAGGTTTCAAGTTTCAATTTTCAAGTTCCAGGTTTAAAAATTGGTATTCCTAAAGAGTATTTTATTAAAGGGATTAATCCCAAAGTTGAAAAAATTATAAAAGAGGGGATTAAAAAAATTGAAGATTTAGGAGCAAAAATTGAAGAGATTAGCTTGCCCCATACTGAATATGCTCTTCCTTGTTATTACATAATTATGTCTTCGGAGGCATCGGCGAATTTAGCCAGATACGACGGAATAAAATATGGAATGTCAAAAGTCAGAGATAAAAAATTAAGGGTCAAAAATTTATTAGAAGTATATTTATCTTCCAGGGGAGAAGGATTTGGTGAAGAAGTGAGAAGGAGAATAATGCTGGGAACTTATGCGTTATCTGCCGGTTATTACGAGGCCTATTATTTGAAAGCTCAAAAAGTGAGAAGTAAAATTAAAGAAGATTTTGAAAAGGCCTTTGAAAAAGTAGACCTTATCTTAACGCCGGTTTCTCCCGGCTTACCCTTTAAAATCGGGGAGAAAATCAAAGACCCTCTTTTAATGTATCTTTCTGACATTTTTACTGTTTCTGTTAATTTAGCTGCCCTGCCAGCAATGTCTGTACCTTGCGGTAGGGTCGAGGAGTTGCCGGTCGGTCTCCAGATTATTGGAAAACCTTTTGAGGAAGGAAAGATTTTCCAAGCCGGTAAAGTTTTTGAAAAATAAAATAACATGAATTTTTCAATTTTATCACCAGAACTACAAGAGATTTTACTGCCGCTTAAAATTATCTTTCTGGCCCTTTCTTGGCTTTTTCTTTGTCTTATTTTTTGGGGCCTTTTTAAAACCAGTTGGTTGAAAGAGGCTTTATTAATGGATTTAATTCATTTTTTCACCTGTCGGCCTTATGGAGCAAAAAGATTAGCCAAAATCTGGGGAAAGATTCAAAAAAGAGTAGAGAAAGGTTCGGCAGCCGATCTCAAACTGGCAATCATTGAGGCAGACAAAATTTTAGATGAAACTCTTAAAAGAAAAGGTTTGGCCGGAGAAACTCTTGGTGACAGATTAAAGCAACTGAAACCTGACATTGTTGATTTAGATTCAATTTGGCAGGCCCATAAAGTGAGAAACAATATTGTTCACGACCCGGATTTTAAATTAGATAAAGCCGAGGCCCAAAAAATCTTAACAATTTACGAAAAAACCTTTAGGGGCTTGGAAGCTTTTTAATTTTCTTGATTTTATTGTAAAAATCATTTAAAATATTAACGCGGTGTGGACCAGTAGTAGGTTGTCAGGCTCATAACCTGAAGACGCCGGTGCAATTCCGGCCGCCGCAACAAAAAGCCGGGGAGTAGATTGGTTTCTAAAGCTGTTTCATAAGCAGTTAACGTGGGTTCGATTCCCGCCCCCGGTACAAAAAATTTTGGGGACGTAGATCAATTGGTTAGATCGTCACTCTGTCACAGTGAAGGTTGCCGGTTCAAGTCCGGTCGTCCCCGCCAGTTGGAAAATCTAAAGAGGATATTTTGGCTTATTTTAAGCAAAATATCCTCTTTTTGTTTTCCTTTCTCTGGATAAGTTTTCCCCATATTTTAGTTTGATTTTGAGTTAATTTTGAGGTAAAATAGAAGTAGAATATATGGCAAAAATTGACTTAAAAATTCTGAAAAAGCGGGCTCAAAAAGAGATAAAAAAAACCAAGGATTTGAAAGAACTGGACCAGGTTTTTCGTAAATTTTTAGGAAAAAAGGGAGAGCTTACCCAGGTTTTAAAATCTTTAGGAAAACTATCAAAAACCAGAAGAATTAAAATTGGTAAGGAGGCGAACGAGATTAAAAACTTTATCAAACAAAAAATAGAGCAGAGGTTGAAAAAGCTCTCTCCCCTTGGTATATCTGCCAAAGAAGAGAAATTACTTGATGTTACTGTCCCTGGAAAGAAACCGAGTTTAGGTCATTTGCATCCCTTAACTCAAGTTAAAAAAGAAATAGAGAAAATATTTCAGGGCTTGGGTTTTTCAATAGTAGAGGGTCCGGAAATTGAAACTGAATGGTATAATTTTGATGCTTTAAATATTCCCAAAGAGCATCCAGCCCGAGATTTGTGGGACACTTTTTGGCTGCAAAATAACAAAAAAATCCAAAACCTGTTATTGCGGACTCACACCACTCCGGTTGACGTCAGATATATGGAAAAAAATAATCCTCCTTTAAGAATTATTGTGCCCGGTAGGTGTTTCCGCCATGAGGCAACTGATGCTTCTCACGATGTTCAGTTTTATCAAGTGGATGGTTTAATGGTCGGCAAGGATATTTCGGTGGCTAATTTCAAGGCAGTGATTGAGAATTTCTTTCAAGAATTCTTTAAAAGAGATTTAAAGATAAGGATGAGACCGAGCTTTTTTCCCTTTACTGAGCCCTCTTTTGAAATAGATATAAGCTGTTTAGTTTGTCAGGGAAAAGGCTGTTCGGCTTGTTCCCAGACAGGTTGGATGGAGATGATGGGAGCGGGAATGCTCCACCCAAATGTTTTTAAGGCCTGTAAATTAAATCCCAAGAATTGGCAGGGTTTTGCTTTTGGAGTAGGTTTAGATAGGTTGGCGATGATGAAATACAAAATTGGAGACATTAGATTATTCTATAATGGCGATTTGCGCGTTTTAGAACAATTTTAGAAATTTATGACTTTTTCATATAATTGGCTACAAGATTATATAAAAAAAACATTACCTAAACCAGAAAAATTGGCAGAGCTTTTGACTATGCATTTTTTTGAGGTTGAGGGGGTGAAAAAAATAGGGAAAGATTGGGTTTTTGATATAGCTGTTTTACCGAATAGGGCAGCGGATTGTTTGTCCCACATAGGAATTGCTCGAGAAATAGCCGTTCTTTCTAATTTAAAATATTTAAAATACATAGGTTCAACCCATGTATTTAAGGAGGATGAGAGCAAAAGAGCCAAAGATTTTATTCAAGTGGAAGTTAGAAATAAAGAAGATTGTCCTCGTTATAGTGCAAAAATAATCTTTGGTATAAAAGTGAAATCTTCAGCAAAATGGATTCAGGAAAGATTAAAAACTTGCGGGCTTCAACCAATTAATAATATTGTTGATACAGTAAACTATGTGATGTTAGAAACCGGCCAGCCCCTTCATGCCTTTGACTTTGATAAAGTTGAAAAGAAAATTATTGTTAGAAGGGCAAAGAAAGGAGAGAAAATCAAAGCCTTAGATGATAAAACCTATCAATTAGATAAAGACATTTTAGTGATAGCTGACAAAAAAATTCCTCTTGCTATTGCTGGAATAAAGGGAGGAGTAAGCACAGCAATTGGCTCTGGAACAAAAAATATAATTATTGAGGCAGCGAATTTTAACTCCCGGCTTATCCGCCGAGCCTCCCAAAAATTGAAGCTGAAAACAGATGCTTCTTGGAGATTTGAGAATGGGATTGACCCAAATCTAATCGATTTTAGCCAAGAGAGAGTCTGCTCTTTGCTCCAAAAATTTGCTGGAGGAAGAGTAGCCCAGGGGTTGGTTGATTTTTACCCCAAAAAAGTTTTAGCAAAAAAAATTAGATTAGATTTGAATTACCTGGAAAGATTATTAGGAATAAAAATTTCCAAAAAAGAGATAAAAAACATCCTCAAAAAATTAAATTTCCAACTGGTCGAAATCGGATCTCGAATAATTTTGGTGGAAGTGCCGACTTTTAGATTAGATATTTCCTTACCGGAGGATTTAATCGAAGAAATTGGCAGAGTTTATGGTTATCAAAAGATTCTCGCTGTTTTTCCTGAAGCTTCTCTTGTGCCCCCCAAAAGAAATTTAGAGATTTTCTGGGAGACAAATTGTAAAGATA
>Ga0210057_1007755_pt1 | contig 12897 bp, 10 predicted proteins | sample CryGeyCG2114_010_2_FD_183968 | JGI IMG/M metagenome (GOLD analysis project Ga0210057, IMG submission 183968) | Groundwater microbial communities from aquifer - Crystal Geyser CG10_big_fil_rev_8/21/14_0.10 (SPAdes) (version 2) | ecosystem: Environmental > Aquatic > Deep subsurface > Groundwater ... | reverse complement strand
TTCTTTCCATGGCAGTAGCTACTGTTTCTTCCATGCCAGTCCCGACGATTGGTGAGTTTGGTCTTACCAAGGGGACTGCTTGACATTGCATGTGAGTACCCATTAAAGCTCTATTAGCTTCGTCGTGAGATAAAAAGGGAATTAAAGAAGCTGACGTTCCAACTACTTGACGAGAAACTACATCAATAAGTTGGACATTGGTTACTGAAGCTTCCTTAAATTCACCCCCAATTCTTACTGGTACCCATTCGTCGGTAATAAATCCTTTTTCGTCAATATTAACTTCCGCATGAGTAATATAATAATCTTCTTCTTGATCAGCAGATAAATATATAATTTCATCTGTTACTCTCATTTTTGTCTTTTTGCCAACTTTTACAGTTTCTACTTTCCTATAAGGAGCTTCTAAAAATCCGTATTCATTAATCCTTGCGTATAAAGATAAATAAGTAACTAAACCAATATTTGGACCCTCAGGAGACCGAACAGGACAGATTCTGCTATATTGAGAAGAATTTATATCTCTCATTGAGAATGAAGCTCTTTCTCTGGTTACACCACCCCTGCCCATAACAGAAATCCTTCTTAAGTTATCTAATTCCGCCAAGGGATTTGTTTGATCTAAAATTGTAGAAAGCCTATTCCTGCGGAAAAACTCATTAATTACGGCGACCATTGGTCGAGGATTTATTAGGACTGACGGGGTTACTAAAGTATCAGTCTTTGCCAAACTCATCTTTTCTTTGATTGAACGTTCTAGCCTTAATAAACCAACTCTAAAAGCCGTTCCTAAAACTAACTCTCCTACTCTTCTTATCCGACGATTAGATAAATTATCAATATCGTCTGTTTTGCCTTCTCCACTTTGAAGCTTTATAAGATAAGCGGTAGCCGCTATCAAATCATCTAAGGTTAAAACATAGTTTTCCGATTCATTTTTAACATCAATCCCTAAGCGTCGATTAAGTTTAAACCGGCCAACTCTATCCAAATCGTAACGTCGCGGATTGAACAACATATCATAAAAGAAATTACGAGCATTATCTAATATTGCTGGTTCTCCCGGCCTTAATTTCTCATAAATTTCAATTAATGCTTCTTCTGTAGTTTTAGTTGGATCTTTTTCTATTGTATTTTGTATAAACTGGTGATTATCGTTTTTTTCTATATTCTTAAATCTTTCAATAATGTCTTCATCACTTCCTAGTCCCGCTGCTCTTAGAAGAGTAGTAACGGCAAACTTCCTATGTCTATCAATTTTAACCGTGATTACATCATTCTTAGAAATAGCAAACTCTAACCATGAACCCCTTAGGGGTCTAAGTTCAGCAAAATATAGTGTTCTTCCTGAACTTTGATCAACCCGTCCAGAATAAAAAATTCCTGGACTACGAACCAACTGATTAACAACGGCTCTTTCTACGCCATTAATAACAAAAGTCCCGCTTAAGGTCATTTGCGGGATATCTCCAAGGAAAACTTCTTCCTCAATCTTTTCTCCTGTCTGCTTGTTAGTAAGTTTTACTATCGCTTTTAGTGGCTTGTCATAAGTCAATCCCTTTTTTAAAGCCTCTGACGGAGAATATTTGCCTTCATCAAAATGATGTTGTAAAAACTCTAATTCCCAATTTTTACCCGTAAAATCTTCTATGGGAGAAATTTCTTTAAGAGCTTGACTAATTCCTTCGATTAAAAATTCATTATAAGATTCTTTTTGTATCTCTAATAGATCTAGTTGAGGCAACTTCTTATATTTTTTACCCCAAAAAAATCGTTGTTTTCCCTTTGTTTCTGAAGACTTCATATTTTTTCCATTAAAAAATCAGGTCTCTTGAACCTGAGTTTAATATTTGAAACTTTTTATTTCTCTTTCTTGATAATCAAAATAAAATCTTTCTAAAGACAATGGTTGCTTTGAATTTTTAAAAAAGATAAAAAAGACATACAAAATATGCCCTTTTAAAGGTTATTTTCTCCTTATAACACAATATTTTCAGGTTGTCAACAGTAAATTAATCAGATAAGTATTTTTGAATATTATCATTGTGTTCGTCTAATGTTTCAGAGAAGTGCATTTTACCATATTCATCTGATAAATAGAACCAGTCGTTTGTTTTTTGCGGCCCAACCGCTGCTTTTAGGGAAGAAAGTCCGGGATTACAAATGGGAGTTGGTGGTAAGCCGAGATTTTCGTAAGTATTATAAGATGATTTAAATTTTAGATCGCTCCCCTTTAGCCGGGGCCAAAAATTACATGAATTATTTAGGTCTCTACAGTTTACTCCTCCTAAAGCATATTGAACTGCGGCATCTACTTGAAGAGGCCAGCCATTCTCTAGTCTTTTTATCAAAATCCCGCTCACTATATAACGATCAGATTCGTACTTTGCTTCTCTTTCTATTAGTGAGGCTAAGGTGACTATTTGCTGATAAGAAAGATTAGATAAATAGGATAAAGAAGACATTTTGTCTTCAAAGTTTCTTCTAAAAATTTCAATCACCTCGTCTATAGAAGCATCTTTAGAAATTAAATATGTGTCCGGAAACAGAAATCCTTCCAGGGAAGCAGTCTTCTCGATAAATTCTGTTTTATCAAATTGACCAGCTACCTTATTGATTTCCCTTTCTAAAATTAAGGCTATCTCTTCTCTCCTTAAGCCTTCGGGAATTGTTATTGGCACATCAAAAGTTCCACGAGTTAGTTGCTGAGCAATTTCGAAGGCATTCATGGAGGGAGAAAGATAAAAATCACCAGCTTGGATTTGTCGACTTAACCCTTCTTTGAAAACTAAAATCTTAAATACCAAGTCGTTCTTAATTAACTTTTCATTTCTCAAACTCTCAGCAACTTGATTGGCTCCCCAACCCTGCGGAACAACAAAAAGAATTTCCTCACTATTATTTTTATCTGCTGGACTGGTCTCTACCTCCCACCAAAATAACAAGGCCAAGAAACAGAAACTGAAAAATAAAATAAAAGACAAAACAAAAATACTAAATAACTTAGGAAACTTTCTTCTTTTCCCCATGACAATTAAGAAGCCGGTTAAACCTCTTCGAAAAGTGCCCTTCTATACTTATCGGTTTTACAATCGTGGATAAAAATTCTGCCACATTTGCAGGTAATTTTCTCAACATCATTATTCTGTTTCTCAACCTTTCCCTTTTTAAGCGGCATCCCACAACCAACACATTGTCCCCGAGATAGCAACCAGGCTTGAATAGGAGCAATAATATTTTTTAACATTTTACTATCAAAACCTCCTTCCTTAGGGTATCACCTTATAAATCAATCAGTCAAGTCAACTTATTCCCTCAAGATAGTTTTGTAAAATTAAACATGCGGCAATTTGATGTTCTAATTTTTTTTTATCTTTCCTTTTTTTGCCCAATTTAATCATTGTGTTTATTGCATTTTGTGAACTAAGATCTTCGTTAACTAAAACCACTTTTATATTTATTATTTTCGAAATTTTTTGAGAAAAATCTTTAACTAAGGGGGCGACTTTCCCCTCTGGTAGACCAATAACTATCTTATTAATTTTCTCTCTTTTAGAAATCTCTAAAACTTTTCCTAATAAAACAGCATCATTTTTTCTCTTAAGATTTCCATATGGAGATACCAAGTCATCATAAGCAATCGCCAAGCCAATATTAACTAGGCCGTAGTCAATTCCTAAAATATTCATTCTTTAATTAATCTTGCTTTAATAATTCCTCTTTTTTGATAGGTACCGGGAGGAACACAAGTTATTAGGCTTAAAACTTGTTCGTCAAATTTTTGCTGAAGTACCTCTATTTCTTCTGGATCAACTTCAAAATATTTTTCCACCTGATAGACAAATTGAATTCCGTCAAAGTTAATATAAATTTTATCACCTTTCTCTAAAGTAGGAATGGTAGAAAAAATAGTTTTGTAATCTTTTGGGTTATAAAAAATTGGTAAAACAGAGTGACCAAAAACAACCGCATTGCCATATTCCCCAGGCAAAGCTGTCCCTGGATAATGGATTAGTTTAGTTTTTATTTCTTTGCCTCCAATCTCTGTGATTGCATCTTCAATTCCTAACTTTGGAACTGACAATGTGTAGTGAGTAATCTTACTCTCTCTTACGGAAGGTAGAGAGGCACTCGGAAACCAGTTGTTTATTTGCTCCAAATCCAATCCTTCAGTTACCGTCACTTTATTCTCCTCTTTAGCAATGGCAATATTTTTAGAAGAAACTAAAGGATTTATAAACCCCTGAGCTTCGGCAACCGCAATATCTGCTATCGGGCTAATAATCTTTCTTTGATTCTTTGAGAAAACTAAAAACCGATAACTAACTAAAGGATAAATTGTCAATAAAATAAGAAATAAACCACCTATCATAAATAAAGGAGCAGTTCTACGAAATAATTGCGAGATTGATATCGAAACAACTGACCCTTCTTTTATAATTGATGGTTCTGCTTTTACATAGCAATAAAGGGCGACCATTTTAATCTGTTTTTATCTCCAAATAAATATTTTTCTTATTATAGGGTAAATTTTTTGTTAGCAGTAATAATTTCTTAGGACTTAACAAAATCTCTGCTCTGCTAAAATTAGGCAAGTTTTTTAGATAACCTTCCGCCTCTGTTGGTTTAAGGCCTTTTAGATTTTCTTTTATCTCCTCTGTATTTAATCTGGGAATAAGCTTTATTTTTGCGCCTGTTTGTAAAAAGACTTTATTATTTTTAGTGGTGGTCTCTATAATTTCAAAGTCTAACTGTGAGTTATCAAAATCATAACCTTCGGGAATTGATTCAGCAAAAACGTCTTTCAGTAAACTCGATAATTCTTCTGTTTCATAAACAAAACCTGTCAGTTTTAACTCTAGATTTAGATCAATTTTATCGGCTTCGTCGCCCTCCTTAGCAGAAAATTTCTTTTCTGAAACTTCTACATCCTCAGATATAATTACTTCCTCAGTTGAAGAAATCTTACTCTTAATCTTTTCTTTCCCTTCATTTTTGAGTTGATCAGTAAGATCGCTTAGTAAAGCTTCTAAATCTTTCTTGTCAACAGCTTTTATTTCTCTACTCATGCCGCCACTTAGCCCTTCTTCAGTTTTGGCACTGTATAATAAAGAGGGATATTCCTTGAAAGTGAAATTGCTACCAGCGGCCAAGTTATATTCTGCGCCAATAGAAGCGGCGACAATTTTAGCCTGCTGTTTTCCATAAATAATATTTTCTCCTTCTTCCGTAGCTTCACTTGATTTTGAAGCCACTGTCACTTCTTCATCCAAAAGAAATTTAAAATCATCGCCTCCAATTAAAACTGCTCCTTTATTAAAAGTCTGCTCTGTGTCTGTTTTATTAAGGATCGTTATTCCCCCTGTCGCTTTATCGCCGATAAGTTTTTCTCCAGTTGTTTCCTTCGTTTTACTTCCAGTTATTTTTTCTTCTATCTCATTGGCTTTCAAGAAAAATGCTTCATCCTCTATTTTTGATTCCGAGGCCAAGGTAATTCCAATTTCTTTATCTAGATCCTTAGAAGAAATAAAAACCGTCACCTTTGCTTTTGGCAGGTACCAAAAAATAGCAAAAGCTAAACTAACTAAGCCTCCCAAAAATAATAATGAACTTAACAAAAAGACAAATTTTTTCTTCCCCTTTTTAAAAGATAAAAAAGAAAGTCTGAAAGAAGAAAAAACTCCCTTAAGTCTGTTTGTTATTAATGAAAAAGTTAAACTTGGTTTTTGTCTCTTTAATCCTTTGCTGAATATTTCTAACTCCTGTGGTGCTGGATGAAGATTATCTAACTCCTTTTGGGTTGGTGGCTGTTCTTGCCTAGGAGCGGCTGATTTTTCAACATCTAGAATATCTTCTCCTATCTTAAACCCTAATTCTTCTGCTTGAACGATTGGTTCTGCCTCTTTTTTATTTGATGATTCTGGGAACGATTCCTGCTTTGTCTCTTCTTTTTCAGTTTCTTCTATTTTCTCCTCTTCTGCTTCTTCTTTAATTTCAAAACCTAAAGATTTTGCGACTTCCGCTCCTCCAGCAACTACCACTGCTTTAACAGCAATGTTTGGCTCTAGGGTTTCCACTCTTGGAAGATGTAAAAAATTAAGTTCCGCCTGCCAATCAAAAGAAATTAGTTGCTGTTTAGCCTCCTCAAAATCGGCTATTCCATCAAAAACAATAATCCGAGCGGGAAAACTTTTATCTTTGCCAAAACGGGTAAGTCCCTCATTAAGATCTGCCGCTAAATCTTCACTCCTGCCAACCAATTGTGAATCCTTAATTCTTCCTAGTTCTACCCAAAAAATTGTCGCTTGAGTTTCTTCTAAAGCAACAAAAATCGCATTTACTGGCACTCCTTCTTCTTTTTTTAAATATTCTAAAAGTGCTTCTAGGGTAACTACGAAACCAAGTGGTTTTAGTGCCAGTTTCTCGCATAAGGTTTTTAATAGAGGTTTTTTGTTTTCTATTATTTGACTACCGGAAATCCACTCCTGAGATAAACCAAAGATAATTGCCTTTGGCTCAGGAAAGATCCCTTCGCTGGCATTACTGATTGTTTTATCAACTGCCCGAACAAAGGAGTCTTCAGTTTCACCATCCCATTCTTCTGTAGAACCCAGCTTTAAAACTATTGTCTTTCCCTCCTCAACTGTCCAAACAGCAGACTTGATGGTTTCTTGAGCAATTTCCAAAGCAAAAAAAACTTCTTGCTGTTCTTTCTTAATTTTAAATCGAGAGATAATATTTTTTAATTCCATTATGGGTAGTAAACAATTTATCTTAATACAGCATAAATCCGACGCTTGTTGGCGCCGCTTGATTCCTCTTTTACTATTTTAAAAGTTCCTAACTGTCCTGTAAAGTCAACATGGGGGCCAGTACAAACTTCCTTCGAAAAAGCCTTATCTGCGTCTCGTGAAGGTTTGCCAATCGAATAAACTTTTACTTTCTGTGGGTATTTTTGACCAAAAAAAGCTAAAGCTCCTTGTGTTTGTGCTTTTCCCAAAGACATCACTCGACATTCTATCTTTAAATTTTTTTTAATTTGTTCGTTCACCAATCTTTCTACTTGATTAATTTGTTCTGGAGTCAATTTTTGGGGATGAGTAAAATCAAAACGTAATCGTTCAGCTGTAATATTTGAGCCTACTTGCTGAACATGATTTCCTAATATCCTTCTCAATGATTGATGAAGTAAGTGAGTGGCCGTATGAAGCCTGATTATTGCTTCTGAATTATCAGCTAAACCGCTCTTAAACATGCCCGCACTGGCAGTACGAGAAAGTTGTCGGTGTTTATTATAAATCTCGTTAAATTCCTGTTTATTAATGTTCTTCCCTCGTTTAGAAAATAATTCTTGAGTAATTTCTAAAGGAAAGCCATATGATTGAAAAAGATTAAAAGCAAAGTTTGTATCTAACTGATCTTCGGGGGTTCTCTCAAATTCTTTTAAACCCTTATCTAAACTCTTAGCAAATTTATCCATCTCATAAGAAATAATTCTTTTGACTTGCTCTTTGATTGCTTCTGGTTTATGAAAATAAACATTTTTATAAAGGTCTATTATTCCATAACAAATATCAATAAAATCCGAAGAAAGGTTATTTTCCAGTTCGTGTCTTTTTACTGCTGCCCTTCTTAATAATCGACGCAAAACATAACCATGAGCTTTATTATCTGGCTCTAAGCCTCCAGCAATCATGAAGGTCGCCGCCTTAAGATGATCAGCAATCACCCTTATCGTTGATTCATTTCCGCCATATTTTTTACCAGAATAATTTTCTATTTTTTCTATAATTGGCCAAAAAAGTTCTGTTTTAAAAATATCAGGTTCATTATTTTTAGCCGCCAGAATTCTTTCCAAACCTCCGCCAAAATCTACGTTTTTACTAGGCAATGGCTTAAACACACCATTTCCTACTTTCTTGTATTGCATAAATACAGAATTGCCAATTTCTAAAAATCTTCCACAATCACAATTAATATGACAAGGTTTATTCTTAAAGATCGACTTCTCGTGAAGTCCTAGCTCCCTACCAAAATCGTAAAAGATTTCTGAGTCTGGACCGCCGATTTCACCAACTGGCATGTTCTCTGGAACACCAGCTCTTGACCACCAGTTATTGGTAACATCATAGGTATAAATCTTAACCTTTGGGTCGAATTCATCACTTCCAGACTTACATTTATCGGTTCTAAAAATCCTCTTCCAAATAGCAATTGATTCAACATCGGGGGTAAGTGCTTGATACTTACCATTAAGCAATATTTTACATCTCTTATCACCATCAAAAACAGAAACATATAGTTTATTTTTATCTAAACCAACTTCTTCAGTCAAAAATTTAAAAAACCAAAACAACTGCTCTTTTTTAAAATAATCTCCCAACGACCAATTTCCTAGCATTTCAAAAAAAGTCGTATGACGGTTGTCGCCCACTTCAGTAATATCTTCTGCCCGAAAACAAACCTGTACGTCCACCAGTCTTTTTCCCATCGGATGAGATTCACCCATAAGATAAGGAACAAGCTGCTGCATTCCAGAACTGGTAAATAAAGAGGTGGTGTCAACATCATTTATAATTAAAGATGCTGGTGGAATCTCTTTATGATTTCTTGGCGATCGAACAAAAAACTCAACAAACTTCTGCCTTAATTCATTTGCTGTCATATGAAGGAATTTTAGCAAATCAGGCCAGAAATTAAAAGAAGATCATGTTTAATGATAAAGCTATTTTCTTCTTTCTTTTTCAACTGAAATTGTACACTCAGTTACCAAAGCGGCAATTGCCCCCACAGCCGCCAACACCGGCGCTAAAACAACGCCAACAACTCCAATGGTCAAAGGAAAATTAACCAAGGTTTTTCCACTTTTATCTTTAATCGTAATTTTTCTTACATTGCCTTGTTTAATTAACTCTTTTACTTTTTTAATCAGTTCATCGCCCTTAACTTTAAATGTTTCTTTATCTATTTTTATCCCTTCTTTTTTAGGTTTAGTCATTTTTCTCCTTTAAATAAATATTATCTTTTTAGAGCTTTGCCATTTTTGACAAAAAATTTTTTCACTTTTCTCATTTTACCGACAATTCCCTCTTTTAAAGTATTGCTGTCATCCGCTTCTGGTATTTCTAGTAATTCTTCCCTTTGTTCCCTTAACGAATCCTCTAAGCTCTGCCAAAGATTTTTTCCCTCTTTCAAAAGTTTTTTCTTTAGCAGTCTGCCTTTTTCTGTTTTTAAAAAAAAGTTAGATAAACCACCAGCTAATAAACCAACAACTAACCCTGTTATAAATCCGTTGTTTTTGTAAGTTTCTTTGTCTCTATTATTCTGCTCCATTTTTAAAAAGCTCAGAAATTGACTTAAAGGCTTTTATTCCTCTTTTTAAACCAGCCAGAAAAGTTGAAGCTTCCTCTACTGGTTCACTAATCATGTGGCCAACTTTTTTTAAATCCTCGAGCATATTATTAATCTTGGTTAAACTCTGACGTAGCTCTTTTAAAACCTTAAAAACCTCTATGCCAATAATTGTCATTACTGTCGTAAGAATTGTTATTACAATAATAAGAAGAATTTGAACAGCATCAATCATAGAAATAAAGATCAATTTTTAAAAGACCATCTAATAAAATGATGTAATATCTAGCTATCATTGTCAACTAGTTTAATTTTCCGGGTAATCGTTTTTTGTTTGTTGTGACGATTAATAGCCGTGATAATAATCGTGTTTTCCCCAGGAAAAAGTTTAATTTGATACTCGAATTTCCCATCCTTATCAACCTCAATCAGTTTATCATTTATAGAAACCGATGTCCCTTTTTTAGTTTGACCACTTATAATTACTTTCTCTTCTTTAAAAACCTCTCCCTCTCTTGGCTGATCCAATTTCAATATTGGGGTGCCATAAAAATTTTTTAATTGGATAAGAAGATAAAAACCAAGCAATAATGAAATAAAAACGATTCCTCCGATAATTCCAGTTTTTGGTATCCAAAATTTTTCTTGCCAATTTTTAGTAAAACTTTTTGGAATAACTTTTTCCCTCTCATCTTTTTTCTTTGAGTCACGCCGAAAAATCGCCACCATCCTTACAGGATCTAATCCTAGAAAATCACTGTAAATTTTTATAAACCCTTCCACAAATGGCAATGGCGGTATTTTAGAAAAATCATTTTGTTCTAAAGCAATTAACGTTTTCAAAGGAATCAAAGTTTTTCTTTGCACTTCCTGCAATCTCTTCTTTTTTTTGGATCTTTCTTTTTTTAAAATTTCGGCAAGGGTTTTCATCTTGAGTTTATTATTCTGTTGGAGAAAAAGTTTCTTCTTCGGCTCTTAAAACTTCACTGGCATTGGAGATAAGAACATCTCTAGGTTTAGAACCTTCTGCTGGGCTAACAATCCCTGCCGCTTCCAATTGATCAAGAATTCTGGCCGCCCTAGCATAACCGATAGAAAGTTTCCTTTGTAATAAAGATGCCGAGGCCTTTTTATTTTGACAAACAAGCCTGACTGCTTCATTAAAAAATTCATCAGTTTCCCCTGTTCCTAAACCACTACCAATAACTTTATTCGCATGGTATTTGTTAGTTACCTCTTCTGTATAGTGTGGCTCGATACCTGTCTGTTTAAGAAAATCAATAACTGTCTTTATTTCTCCATCAGAAACATAGGCTCCTTGTACTCTTGAAGGTTTTGCTTGCTCCGGTGGAATATAAAGCATGTCTCCTCTTCCCAATAATTTTTCAGCTCCAGGAGCATCAATAATAACTCTTGAATCAATCATTGAAGAAACATTAAAGGCAATCCTCGCCGGAATGTTGGCTTTGATTAAACCAGTAATAACATCAACTGAAGGCCGTTGGGTTGATAAAACCAAATGTATTCCTGTTGCCCTTGCCATCTGGGCAAGTCTAGTAATCGTATCTTCAACCTCTGATGGAGAATAAAGAATAACATCAGCCAATTCATCAATAATTATCACTAAATAAGGAAGAAACTGAATTCCAGAAAGTTCATTATAGGTCTCAATATTTCGTGCTCCTGCCTCGGAAAACATTTTGTAGCGCCGTTCCATCTCGGCAATTGTCCACTTCAAAGCCGAAACAACTTTTTCCGGTTCTACAATTACTGGAGTTAAAAGGTGGGGAATACCGTTATATTGGGTTAATTCTACTCTTTTTGGGTCAACAAGGATTAGTTTTACCTCATCTGGAGAAGCCCTAAAAAGCATCGTTGTTATGAAGTTATTAATTGCAACTGATTTACCAGATCCTGTGGCGCCGGCAACAAGAATATGAGGCATCTTCGTCAAATCGGCCACTAATGGTTTTCCAGAAACGTCTAGTCCTAAGCCTACCGCTAATTTTGATTTTGTCTTTTTTATTTCTGAAGAAGATAGCATTCTTTTTAAAGTCACCACTTCTAAAGAGTGGTTCGGCACTTCAATACCAACTAAAGATCTTCCTGGAATTGGCGCCTCAATTCTAATTTGCCCGGTAGGAGCGGCTAAAGCTAAGGCTAAATCATTAGATAAGGCGGTAATTTTAGACAATTTAGTTCCTAGAGAAATCTCCAAAGCATACTGGGTGACTGCCGGGCCGCCATTAACTTCTGCTACTTTTGCTTGAATTCCAAAACTGTCTAGTGTTTTTTCAATAAGATTCGCATTTCTTTTTACATCGCCCCTATCTGCTTCACCGCCAATAACATCGGTTAAAAGATCTAACGGAGGATATTGCCAGATTTTTTGCTGAACATTTGATAAATTACTTATTGTCGACGAGGGAAGAGAAAAATCCTCTTCACTTCTTGGTTTGCTTCCTCCAGTTTTATTTCTATTTCTTGTGTCTGAAATCGAAGTTGCAATTCTATTATTAGTTACCTGAATCTGCATCGCTCTTCGGGAAGAAGAAAAATTTTTCTTAAAAAATAAAACAAAAGATTTAAGGAAAAAAATAATATCTTCAATTGATGTTTCAAATAAAACCGTGATCCCAATAAAAACTGAACCCAAAAGAACAATAAAAGCCCCGACTGAGGTTATTAAACCGGCAATCCCTCGCCAAATTTGTAAACCAATAATCCCCGCCCTACTTAAACCAATAAGAGAAAAGAATAACAATAAAGCCCCAATAAACACATTTAGGCGAGCTAACTTACCCGAAGAACGAGCAAACATTAAACCACCAGCAATCATCACAAACGGCAAAATTATTATTCCCCAACCAAATAATTTGATTAAAAGATTATTAAAAAATATCAATAGCTCGCCTTTTTGAGAAAAAGAAATCATCACTAAGCCCGCAAAGACAAAAGACAAGGTGCTCATTACTGAAAAAATGGTTCCTTTTTTAAGACGGTATCTTATTTTTCTTTTTCTTCCTCTTTTTCCCATATTTCTCCCTAGATAATCTTTAAGAGAGTCCAAATTTATGTTACTATAAATTTTTCCCTGTTTAAAAATTCTAATATCTTTCCTTCCTCGAGTAGAAGGACTTTGTCTTCCTGATAACCCATATTTTGAGCTATCTTGCTGTAAGCATACATATGTCGATAGTCTCCTCCAATAGGAAGTAAATATTTAGCTTTTGTTAAAAATAAAAGCATCTTAATATCACCACTGGCACCATGACCCGAAACATAAAGATTCTCTTGGGTTTCATAATAATGAATGTCTACTTTCTTCTTTGCTAAGTTATCAATTAAAGCATTAACGTCAATACCTACTCCTGGAGGAGAAGGATCAGCAGAAAATATTACTGTATCGCCCCTACCTAGTTTCACTAATCTATGTTTGTCCCGACTAATCCTGTCTAAAGCTGACCCTTTCTGGCCATAGCTTCCAGCGGCAATGACAGTAATTTTGTTGCTGGCTGATTTTTTTACCTTAAAAGGCTCAATAAA
>Ga0210057_1007753_pt1 | contig 12900 bp, 15 predicted proteins | sample CryGeyCG2114_010_2_FD_183968 | JGI IMG/M metagenome (GOLD analysis project Ga0210057, IMG submission 183968) | Groundwater microbial communities from aquifer - Crystal Geyser CG10_big_fil_rev_8/21/14_0.10 (SPAdes) (version 2) | ecosystem: Environmental > Aquatic > Deep subsurface > Groundwater ... | reverse complement strand
GGAGTCCCGCTGAGCAGGACGACGCCACAAGTGGAACAAACAGCAATTCTTGAAATTCGCGCTGGTACTGGCGGGGATGAAGCCGGTCTTTTTGCTGCCGATCTTTATCGGATGTACACCCGTTTTTTCGAAAGCCAAGGTTGGAAGGTTGTTGAACATGACCGCACCGAAGGTGGAATCGGAAATATCAAATCCGTTACTGCAGGAATTACCGGGGCGAACACTTTTAACCTTTTGCGCTTTGAATCTGGGGTCCATCGAGTACAAAGAGTACCCAAGACCGAGCGTGGAGGAAGAATCCACACCTCAACCGCCACTGTGGCAATCCTTCCTAAAGTTTCCCCTACAAAAGTTGCAGTCAATCCCCAAGATTTGAAAATTGATACTTTCCGTGCCTCCGGTCACGGGGGGCAAAACGTCCAAAAGGTCGAAACAGCGATAAGAATCACTCACCTCCCAACTGGTGTGACCGTTGCCTGCCAAGATGAGCGCTCACAACTGCAAAACCGCGAGCGGGCGATAGAAATTCTTCGCGCTAAGCTCTATCAGATGATGCGTGAGCAGCAAAAGTCGCGAGTGGACGAACTCAGACGCGAACAGGTCGGGACGGCAGAGAGGGTGGAGAAGATCCGCACCTGGAATTTCCCGCAGAATCGCGTTACCGACCATAGAGTTAAAAAGTCCTGGGGAAATTTGGAGTCAATTTTGGATGGAAATCTCTCCCCGATCCTTAACGCCTTTCGGGCGAAAAGCTAATCGGATGGGGCTTCGCCAAGGGTGGCTTTGAGGGTTAACTCTTTTCCGTTGCGATTGATACTCAAGGTCACCGTATCTCCTACCTTGTGAGAGATAATGATCTTTGCCAATGTTGTTTGTTTGGTGATTTTTTCCCCATCAATCACGGTAACCACATCCCTCACCCTCACCCCCGCCTTATCTGCGCCTGAGCCCTCAACCACCGACTGCACATAAGCTCCTTGAGGAAGATCGCGCAACCTGGCAAGATCCTCAGTGATCACAAAGTAGGAGATCCCCAAAAACGGCCTGATGATCCGCCCGTACTTTTCGAAATCGGCAACCACCGGCTTGGCGGTATTAATCGGGATGGAGAAGCCAATATTCTCTCCTTCAACGGCGATGGCAACATTGATCCCCACAACCTCGGAGGAAAGGTTAAGCAAAGGACCTCCTGAGTTTCCGGGGTTTAAAGCAGCATCGGTTTGGATCACATCTTCAAGATACTCTGAAGCCGTACCAAACCCAGAGCTAGCTTCAATCCCACGACCGATACCAGAGATGACTCCAGTGGTAACGGTGTTTGTGAACTTCCCCAAAGCATTGCCGATCGCCACTACCGTCTGTCCCACTTGGATGGTATCTGAATCGCCCAACGTCAGCATCGGCAGATCCGAGGCGGCAACCTTGATGATCGCCAGATCATAAGCAAAGTCGCGATGAATCTCTTTTACCTCATACTCTTTCCCATCCTTAGTTACTACGGTGTATTTAGCATCCGTATCGGAAACGACATGCCGATTAGTGAGAATCACCCCATCACCTCTTATAACAAAGCCTGTTCCGATTCCCTGTTGTTGGGTGATCGGCCCAGAGAAGGGATTAAGAACCGTCTGCTTCTCAACGATCGAAACCACCGCCGGCGAGGCTTTTTTAACCACCGCGATTACCACCTCTTCCTGGGTAACTACTTTCTGAACAGTCTTAATCTCGATAGTTCCGAGGCGATCAGCGATGAAGGAGACGATCGGTTCACGGTAGACAACTACCAAGGTGGCAAAGATAACGAAAGCTACAAAAGCAATGAAAATAGCAAATTGTTTTCTGGTAATTCTCGGAAGTTGCATATTTTGATCCCTCAATCTAAAGTTATACAATCTTTGCTTACCAATTATTTCAACAACTCCAATGCTTTTATCCGCCCGAGGCGGACAAGGTTGTTAGAGCAATAGCTCTAACGCCTTATCCAACTGAGGATCGCGACCGGCATCAGTGTCCGCCTCAGTTAAAACTACCTCAAAATCGGGTTTCAGTCCAGTCTCATTGATCCACTTCCCAGAAGGAGTAAGCCACTTCGCCACCGTAAGATGCAACCCTGATCCACCACTGAGATCAGCGGCATCCTGAACCGTTCCTTTGCCGAAAGTTGTCTCTCCGACGAGCTTTGCTCCAATCCTCTCCCGAAGAGCAGCGGCTAAGATCTCTGAGGCTGAAGCCGATCCCTCATCCACTAAGACCACAACTCTCATCCCCACAAAGGCGCGCCCGTTCTTGGTCGAGGTGGCTTTAAGCGTCTGACGGGAACCATCCCCTCCCTCCTCGATCACAACGGCACCTGAAGAGATAAACTCCGAGGCAAGATAAACTGCTCCGCTTAGGAGCCCTCCAGGGTTGCTTCGCAAGTCAAGTACCAATCCCTTAACATCTTTATTTTTGATCTCACCAACAACCTTATCCCACTCCTCAACTGTCCCCTCCCCAAAACGCGAAACCCGAAGGTAAAAGATCCCGCCTTCTTTCTCCTCATATCTCACGCTGGCAACGGTAATCTCCACCCGGGTTATCTTGACGATTAAGGGCTTCCCTTCCCCTCGCTGAAGGGTCAAGGTAGAAACGGTTCCAGCAGCACCCCGAATCTTAGTCACCGCTTCGGATACGGAGATCCCTTTCGTACTCGCCCCCTCGATCTCTAAGATCTTATCCCCCGCCCTGACCCCAGCCGATTCGGCGGGTGAACCCTCCAACGGAGCAACAACAATCAGCTGGTCATTTCTGATCCCCAACTCGGCCCCGATCCCCTCGTATTTCCCTTCAAGGTCTCGCCTGAACTCGGTGTTCTCTACCGGTGTCAAGAACGAGGTATAAGGGTCACCCAAAGCTTCTACTAACCCAGAGATCGCCCCGTAAAGAAGCTTCTGACCGTCAAGCGGTTTAAAAAGAAAGTTTTTGTTGATTTGGTCAAGAACATCCCAGAAAAGAGAAAAATCAATCGTTGAGGAAGAAGGAGTCTTGTTCTCAATCGTGAGGGAAGGAGGGTTGAGCCTGAGATTCAGGTCATAACCCACAATCCCCAACGTCCAACCAGCCAAGAAAACTGCTAACAAAAGAAAAATAATGGAGAGGTTACTCTTTAGAAAGTGTCTGATTTTGTTGCTCATCTCATCCTAAAATTCTAAAAGGCAAAAGCCCTAAGTTTCTCGCCTCTTTAATCTCTCTTGCCAACCAGCGTTGGTGTTTTGCGCAAAGGCCACTTCGTTTGCGGCCTCTGATCTTTCCTCGTCTGGTTAAAAAGGGTTCAAGAATCTTAAATTCCATCGCCAAAGGCTCCGTCTTCCGCTCACAAAAGAAGCAGCGTTGAGGAACAGTCGCCCTTACCCTCCGGCGATAAGGTACAGATATTTTCTCTGTGTTTTTCTTCGTTTTTCGCATCGGTTTATTTTAGAACGGGATCTCCTCTGGATTCACATTCTCCGTCTTTTTTGTCTCAGCCTTCTTCGTTGCCTTCTCACTTTTTGTCTCCTTTATCGACGCTTCCTCTGGCGGAGTTGTCCTTTCTGGTTCAGTAGGCGTCTCCTCGGGAGCAACGTACTCCGTCCCGACCGCAGCCTCACCTTCAGTTGGTTTTCGCTCAAGAACAACCATATCCCCTGCCACAATCTCGGTTCGCTGTCGTGTCACTCCATCCTTTCCCTCCCAGCTTCTTGTTCGCAAACGCCCCTCGATGTAAACCCGACGGCCTTTTTTGAGAAGCTCACTGCAGATCTCCGCTAACCTTCCCCAAGCAACAACGTTGTGAAACTCGGTCTCTTCCCGCTGTTCCCCATTAGTTGTCCACCGACGGTTGGTAGCCACCCCAAAGTTGGTCACTGCTTGCCCGTTGGGAGTGTAACGCATCTCTGGATCACGAGTGAGGTTACCAACGATAATCGCTTTGTTGACTGATCGCGCCATTGCTACTTCGCAGAATTACCAGTTTCCAGTTGCCAGTTTCCAATTAATTGCTAATTGGAAATTGATAATTGGTAATTCCGCTTTAGCGGTTTTTCACCTCCTCCCGTAAAAACATCATCCGCAAGATCTCCTTTATCAATCGAAGCTCCTTTTGCAAGGACTCCGCTTTTTCCTCTGGAATAGAAAGAGAAATAGTAACAAAGATAAGCTCAGTAAAACCGGATACGGGGTAGGCAAGGCTGGTTGATCCCTTACTTTTGATCTCCTCTACCCCCCCACCAGCACCAACCACTAAATCTTCAACCTTCGCAAGAACCTTCTTTTGGCGATCAGCAGAAAGATTCGGCTTCAACCCCAAAATCAACCCATACCGTGCCATGACTTCAGCTATCTTAACATACCAATTTAGCCAGTAGCCATTAGACGTTAGTTATTAGCACACTCACTGCTGACTACCGACTCCTGGCTAATGACTCTTCTTAACAATTGTTCCCTCGGGCGTATCTTCTAAAAGATATCCTTTCTGCTCCAGCTGATCGCGAATCTCATCGGCCTCAAGCCAGTTATCATCACTGCGAAGCTGCTCCCGCTCTGCAACCAGTCTTTTTACTTCGTCAGGAATTTCTAGATGCTCTACCTGATCAACCGCCAAACCCAAAACTTTATCCATCTCAAGAAGGGTTCGATGTTTGGCAGAGGTGGGAAATTGCTTATCTTTTACAAGACGCCAAACAAGGGTGAGCACTTTGGGAAGATCAAGATCATCGTTGATCGCTTTAAGAAACCCTTGATCGTACTGCCCACACCCCACCTCCGGCGGGTCCCAAGTGGAAACCTCAGAATAGAGCCGATCAAGTGTTCGCTGCGCGGCATCAAGTGCCGCCCAAGTAAAGTTCATCTCACTTCGGTAGTGAGCGGTTAAGCAGAGATAGCGGAAGGCAAGGGGGTTGAAGCCCTTCCTCTCGATCTCCTGAAACTCAATATAGTTCCCCAAAGATTTACTCATCTTCTGCCCCTCAACGACTAAAAGGCCACCATGAACCCAGTAGTTGACAAATTTTTTCCCGTTAGCAGCCTCACTTTGGGCGATCTCATTCTCATGATGAGGAAATCGAAGATCCCGCGCTCCACCGTGGATATCAAGCGTTTCTCCAAGATGAACCTTAGCCATCACCGAACACTCGATATGCCATCCCGGCCGCCCTCGTCCCCAAGGTGAATCCCAAACCGCCCCGACCTTCTCCTCTCCTTTCTCAGCTTTCTTCCAGAGAGCAAAATCCTGAGCCTCCTCTTTTTCGTACTTATCTGCCGCCACCCGCGTCCCTACCTTCTGTTTTCCCAATTTAATGCCAGAAAGTTTGCCGTAATTCTTAAACTTAGAAACGTCATAATAGATTGAGCCGTCTTTTTCATAAGCGTAACCCTTCTCCACTAAAATTTTGATCATTTCGATAATCTCCTTTATATGCTCAGTGACCCGGGGAAAGACATCGGGCGGTTCGATGTTAAGTAATGTGAGATCGTGGTGGAAGAGCTTAAGGTAGCGGTTTGCCAACTGGCGGATCGAAGTCTTTTCTTCCCTAGCTTGCGCAATCATCGAGTCATGAACATCAGTGATGTTTAGAACGTGGGCTACCTGATAACCGCTGAACTCTAAGGCGCGCTTTAAAAGATCAAAGCTGACGTAGGTGCGGGCATGACCTAAGTGGGATGGGCCATAAACCGTTGGGCCGCAGGTATACATCGTCGCCCGACTCGGGTCTTGAGGCTTAAAGCCTTCTTTCTTTCTTGTTAGGGAGTTAAAGAGTTTTAATTCGCTCATGGCTACTGGCTAATGGCTTAACTTACTTTATCTTCTCTCACACTTAATCCTCCAACCAATTTTGCAGCGAAGGCGAATCCACAAAAGAAGGAACGCCCCCAAAAACGAGAAAAGAGAAGCGAGGATAAAAAGAACCTTAAAACCCAGCGTTACCGCAATCACTCCCCCGGCAGCTGCAGCAGCGGCAGCCCCAAGATCTGTTGCGGTAATATAAGTCGCCCACTCCTCCCCCTCCTTATGCCGGTCAATATGGCGGGTAAAGATGGCAAACCAGGACGGGAAAACCGCCGCGTGACAAAAGCCGTAAAACGCTTGGATCAGATAAACATGGATTGGAAGGGAGGCAAAAAGATAGGCGATCGGGACAAAAGAGATCCCCAGCGACCCCCAAAAAACAAACCAAAAATCGTCGCGCTCTCCGCTCCAGTGGTCAATTAAAACTGAGATCGGGATCGCAAAGATCGCTCGTGTTAAAAGCCAAACCATCGCCGCAAATCCCGCAACCTTCGCCGATCCCCCCTGAATATTTTCAAGCAAAAAGATTGCGAAAACCGGTCCCAGGAGTCCAAAAGCAGAAAAGATAAGAATATCGGAAGCAACAAGAACACGAATGACAGGGTTGATCCTTACACCAATTAACTGTTTCAAAAATTGCCGCATCCTCTAAAAAGAATATTAACTAACAAACTGAAGATAAGCAAAATCCAGGATCTGCCGCGAAATCGACGCATTAATACTCCTGCCTTCCCTCAAGTGCTTTAGTGAGGGTTACCTCATCAGCGTACTCCAAATCGCCTCCAGTTGGAACTCCTCTGGCGATTCTTGTGATCTTAATCGGCCTACTGTTTACTGTTAACTGTTTACTGATTAACTGTTTAATATACATCGCCGTTGCCTCCCCCTCAAGTGAAGGATTCGTCGCTAAGATAATCTCCCTGACTCCTGGCTCCTGACTCCTGACTCTCTTTATCAGCTCCTCAATCTTTAAATTCTCCGGCCCGATATGCTCTAAAGGGGCAATTGCTCCATGAAGGACATGATAAAGACCTTTGTATCTACCTGTTTTTTCAATCGCCATCAGATCCAACGGATCCTCAACGACACAGATCACCAATTGATCCCGGGTTTTATCAGCACAGATCTCGCACAAACCCACCCGTCCTGAGCTTGTCGAAGGATCGGCGATGTTGAAACACCGTTCGCAAATCTCTGTCCCCTGCCCAAGCCCCAGCACTGCTTGACCAAACAGCTGCCGCTCATCTTCTGGCACGTGAAGAAGATAAAAGGTGAGCCGCGCTGCTGTTTTTGATCCAATACCAGGCAAACGTTCGAAAGCTTCAATTAGATTTTTAATTGCTCTGGGAATTCTCATTCGCCTGACCCCACTTCTTTCCCAAGCACCACTTGCAGCTTCAACTTCTTCCCATACACCGCTTCCACCATCTCCTCCAAAATCGCCCGATTCTTTGGCTCCTCAAGCCTTTCTTTGTGGAAAGGATAAAAAGCATGAATCACAAATTTTCGCCCGTTAACTTTACCTGGTTCACAAGAACGAAGAAGTGCCGCAACGCTGTGGTTTAAAGGTTTGACCCGCTGTTTCAACTCTTGCCATTGATCATCCGGTTTGGCAACTTCCGCAGATAGGGGCTTTGTATCTCCCAACTGCTGATCACTCTCATTTTGTGCTTTGGCACCCTCCTCTACTGTTGCCCCTACAACCCCCACCACCGCCACTTCCAGAGGTAAGGTAGGGATTGAGCTCTGGGCTAGATTTTCATATGATTGAGTAAATTTATTGATCATATTACTAAGCTGTTGGGGGGGAAGAGAAGTTGCTTGCGTTTGCATTTTAGTGAAGCGTTCTTTACCTACCTCAACCAAACTCTCCCCCACCCCTACTTTAATGAGAAGTAGATCACGGAGATACTCCAAAACCTTTTGGTTAAAACTTTCCATACTCACCCCTTTATCATAAAGATCATTCACATAAATCAAGGCAGTGGCAGTATCCCCCGCAATGAGAAAGTCAAAGAACTCCTCTAAGTTTTCAGGCGTTGCGCGGCCAACAAGATCACTTACCTTCTCCCCACCAGTAATCACTTGCTCCAAAAGGGTTTCCGCGTCACGAAAGCCGCCACCGGAAGCTTTGGCGATTTCAACCAACTCCCCCTCATCCAATTGAACCTCCTCCTTCTTGCAGATATCTGCTAATCTCCCAACGATATGCTTCACCGAGGCGCGTTCAAAGTTGAACCGCTGGCAACGTGAACGAATTGTTTCCGGAAGCTTATAAGACTCAGTGGTGCAAAGGATAAAAATTACATGGGCAGGTGGTTCCTCCAATGTCTTAAGAAGAGCGTTAAAAGCCTCGGGAGTAAGCATATGAGCCTCATCGATGATGTAGATTTTATATTGACCAACAGAAGGAGCAAGTTTGATCCTTTCACGAAGCGCCCGCACATCATCAATCCCTCGGTGGGAAGCGGCGTCAATCTCAATAAGGTCAAGATAGCGTCCTTCCTCAACCTGCTTGCAAACCCCGCAATTCCCACACGGCTCGCCAGCTTTTATCTCTGGACAGTTGATCGCTTTGGCGAGAATCCTCGCTGTTGTCGTCTTACCTGTTCCCCGAGGACCAGCGAAAAGATAAGCGTGGGCAACTTTTTTATCTTTTACCTGGGAAAGAAGGGTTTTCCGGACACTTTCTAAACCAACCAACTCGGCAAATTTTTGTGGGCGATATTTTCTGTAGAGCATTTTGCGATCAGAAAACAAGTCCGCGCACTAGTAAGGACTATACTTTCGATACAACATAATTCAATAAATTCGGCTTGATCCCACCCGGTAGTAGAATTTTGAGAGAGCCTTTGCTCCCCTAATAATCCCGCTTTGCGGGATTGCTCAAAATTTCACTACCGGGCCCATTCTAAAACGCGGAGGTAGGCTTCTTCAAGGGTTCTTTGCAAGATTTTTAACTCCTGAGGGGTAAATTTTTCAAGAACGAAATTATCACCTGGCATTCCAACCGGCGGCGGTCCGATCCCGATCCGCAACCGCCAAAAACCTTTCGTTCCAAGAGCGTCGATGATACTTTGCACCCCTTTATGTCCTGCCGCAGATCTTCCAAACTGGAGCTTGAATTTCCCTAACGGCAGATCCATATCATCGTGAACAACCAGAAGGCTGGTAAATGGTAAATGGTTAATAGTTAATAGTTTTTTGACCTCTCTGCCGGAGTCGTTCATGAAGACCGTCGTTTGGTGCAGCTTCACCTGATCTCCAATTTTTAATTTTTTATTTTTAATTTTTGAGATGAATAGATGTCCTGTATTATGACGGGTTTTAGCAAACTTCCTTCCCGGATTCCCGAGGCCAACGACGAGCTTCATCAGCATAAGAATACCTAAAACGCGTAAGGAAAGAAAAAAGAGCGGGGGAAAGTTCCGCTCTCGTACTGAGCCGATTCAGCTGAGAATGATAAGATACGCGACCCCAGGATAGGCGCCAAAGCGAGTATAGAGCTCTGCAAGGCTCCTTACCTCTCCGCTGCGGATGCTCTCAAGAACTTTCTTGAGAGAAGGAACGGTCCCTTCCTCACGCAGCCGCTCAAGCACTTCTGAGTTCCCTGCTCTGACATTCTCAGTAACCTTCTCGATGGCTTCGACCTGCTTCTCGATCCAGATTCTTGTCACAAGCAGCTTGGTCTCTTCCTGTTTCTCTGACTTCAGGAAGGGTAAGCTGTCCCTTATGACGTATTGCAGGCAAAGGAGATCGTCCAATGCCATCTGCCTCTTCCGCTGATCCCTACAAAAGTAAGAGGCATGCGCCGCTCGAAAACACTTCTGGGCGAAGAGGTTGGATTTCACCAGGAAATATATGGACCTCCCCAATTCCCAAGAAGCCCTCCCAAACACACTCCAAAGACCGGTACCGCTTTTCACTGCGCACCTCCGATACTGTTGCTACTCTTCCCCTAAGACTAGGTGGCTCATTTTGTCATCCCGATGCGATCATATTTCGGGATAACCACTTTAGCCAGCAACACACAAGCCTAACTTCATTTTATCATGATTGCTATGGGACGTCAACGGTGACGGGGTTTATCCTTGTATATTTTTCATTTTTAACTTTTTCCTCCAGAGGCGGATCCGCCTTTGGCGGAAATTTTTAACTTCTTTATCACCCACCACCCTGCTGCCAAAACCACAAACCAGAAGAGAAAATCTAAAAGGGCATTGGACCAATAGATCTTCAAGGGATAGCACGTTTCCCAAGGAGGTCCTTTGAGAAGTTGGATACAGAGGGTAGGCTCAAAGATCCGGAAAGGAAAATCAAGAAAATAGCCAGAAAGACTTGCCACCAAAACCGCCAAGATTAAGGTGATAAGAAACTCCTTCTTTTTAAACGACATTCATTTCACCTCCCCTTCTCATGGACACCAAGGATGTGCTTAATTCCATGAACAATGAGAGCGCTGGTCTGCTCATCTTCGGTAACCTTATTTTTCTTCGCCAGTTTTTTGGCTTCTGATTTGCAGATCAAAACCTCACCTAGAAGGAGTTCCTCCTCCGGTTCGTAATAAGAACCTCTCACTTCGTTCGAGAACCTTCTTCCTCGCTTTCGCTCAGAATAAGAACCTCGCCTTCGGCGAGAACCTTGTTTCTCGATTCTCTCGAAATAAGGAAAGGACAGAACCACCGGCGTATAACTCTGTCCACGTAATCTTCTATTAAGTTCTTGCATCTTCTTGGGAGAAACGAACGAAACAGTAACTTTAACCTCCATTTATGGTGAGCCTGTCGCCCCTCGACCCTGCTCTGGGCGACTCTGAGCATAAGTCGAACGAGTCGAACCCATCAACCAAGCAGCTCTTTAACAACCTTTGCAACCAATGCTCCGTCCGCCTTACCTTTAACCTCTGGCATCAAGACACCCATCACCCGACCCATATCTTGGGGGATTTTAGCACCAACCTTAGCAATCGCTTCCTCTGCCAACTTTTTAATCTCCTCCTCTGAAAACTGCTCGGGAAGATAACCCTTGATGATCTCCAACTCTTTCTTCTCTTTTTCAACAAGATCAGGCCGATTACCTTTTTCGTAGGCCGCAATTGACTCCTCCCGCTCCCTACCTTGCTTTTGGAGAAGCTCTGCCAACTCCTCTTCAGTCAAAGTTGCACCCTTGCCTTTGCTGATCTCGGCGTTGTGAATAACAGAAAGAAGATACCGCAAGGTATCAGCCCGAAACCTATCACTCGATTTCAACGCCTCCAGCAACTCCGCTTTGATTTTTTTCAGCGTATCCGCTTCCATCCCAACTAACCGATCTGCTCCTCTTGCCTTGCCCGCTCAATCATTCTCTTTTTCGCGGCCCTTTCCCGTTTCTTAACTTCGGAGGGCTTCTCGTAAAACTCCCGACGCCGTAGCTCTCTTAAAATCCCCTCCCGCAAAACTTCCCGTTTGAAGCGCCGTAGGGCCTCGTCCAACGATTCTCCTTCTTTTAAAATCACTTTGGCCATTATTTTTAGGGACTAGGGTCTAGGTTTTAGGGACTAGTTTTATGTTTATCACCATCTATAACCTAACACCCATCACCTATCCCCTAACTATTACACCTCCTTTTTTATGTTCGTCCTCCCGGTTCCTCTTTTGTTCCTCCTAAAATATGCAGATGCTCGTGGGGAAAGTGGGAATAAGCTCCACCGTTAACAACGATCTTGTGGGCACCTTCAAGCTTCATCTTTTTGATCGCCTCCCACGCGACAGCAAAAGCGGCATCCCAAAACCCCGGATGGCTACCGGAGATTGTATCTCTTTTCTCGTGATGTTTCTTGGACAAAACCAAAAGGTGTACCGGCGCCACCGGGAATTTGTTCTCAATCACGACAAAGTTCTCCGTCTCCAAAACCTTCTTTGACGGCTCCTCACCTTTAACTATTTTGCAAAATAGACAATCGTTCATAGCTATTAGTCGTTAGACATTAGTCATTAGTTCTTAATTCTTGGCTACTGGCTACTGACTCCTGTCTCCTGACTATATATCTCCTTGATCTTCTCCGCTAATTTATCCGCCGGAACCACCTCCGCCTTGCCGTCAATGCGACGACAGACCTCAACTCCACCAGCCTTGAGACTCTTGGCAGAAACAACAACCCTTACCGGAACTCCAATCAAATCGGCATCCGCCAATTTAACCCCCGCTGATTCATCCCGATCATCAAAAAGCATTTCCAAACCCGATTTCTCAGCGGCCTCGTAGATCTGCTCCGCTACCTCCTCTCCCCCCTCAAGGGCAACCAGATGAACATCAAAGGGGGTTAATGTTTTGGGCCAGATGATTCCCTTCTTGTCATAACTAACTTCAACTACCGCAGCCATTATTCTCCCCAACCCAATTCCATAACAACCCATCACCAGCGGCTTCCTTGTACCGCTGCGGTCGGTAAAGTAAGCCTTCATCTTCTCAGAGTAAAGAGTCCCAAGCTTAAATACATGCCCTAACTCAATCGCCGCGGTGGTGAAAACTGCCTGGCGGCATTGCGGGCAGCCTTTAAGCTCCCCCACCTTGTTTTTGTTGGCAGCAAAATGACAGTGTTCGCAGTAAATCGTGGTATCCTCTCCTGTTTTTGAGGGAAGCATAAACTCATGCGATTCTGATCCCCCAATTGTTCCGGAAAGAGCTCCAACCACAAGAACCTGAAGACCACAACGGGCAAAAATCCGCTCGTAAGCTTTGATTACCTTTAGATAATAACGGTCCAAGTCGGCTTCGTTGGCGTGGAAAGAGTAAAGATCCTTCATCATAAACTCCCGTACTCGAAGCAATCCCCCAGTCGGCCGCAACTCATTACGGAACTTATCTTGAATATGAAAGACGGCCAGGGGCAAGTCTTTATACGAAGAAATAAACCGCCGAGCGAGATCAGTCACTACCTCCTCATGAGTCGGGCCAAGGGCAAACTCTCTTCCCCGCCGATCTTTGAATTTAAAAAGTGGGGGATCAATCTCCCCTTTACCGCTCCAGCGGCCGGTCTCAACCCACTGCTCCTTCTTCTGCAAAGCAGGCATCAAAATCTCCTGTGCTCCAATCGCCTCCATCTCTTCCCGAATGAT
>Ga0210057_1007751_pt1 | contig 12902 bp, 13 predicted proteins | sample CryGeyCG2114_010_2_FD_183968 | JGI IMG/M metagenome (GOLD analysis project Ga0210057, IMG submission 183968) | Groundwater microbial communities from aquifer - Crystal Geyser CG10_big_fil_rev_8/21/14_0.10 (SPAdes) (version 2) | ecosystem: Environmental > Aquatic > Deep subsurface > Groundwater ... | reverse complement strand
GCCATTCCTGCTGGCGACCTAAAGCACTATGCCATTACACTCATGGAAAAAGGCGTAGTGGTAGTTGCAGCCATATCTCGCGACTCTGTGTACAGCGATATGATGAACGCCATGCACGAGGTAAAAGCTCGTGGCGCAACGGTCATAGGCATCTCCGCCGATAGAGAAGAGGGTATGGACATACACATACCAGTACCAAAGGAAGCCGAAACAAGCGCTATTATGCACGTGGTACCCCTACAGCTTCTTGCTTATTATATGGCCAAAAAGTTAGGGAATAACATAGACCGACCACGTAATATTGCAAAAAGCGTTACGGTAAAATGATACGCTCCGCATCGTTTCGATACGTATCGTTTGGCTCATGGGTAACGATTAGTAATTGAGAAGTTCGTATAAATTCACATCGAGTGCATTGGCCAATCTGCGCAACGAATCTAAGCTTGGATTTGCAGAACCATTTTCAATTTGACTAATATACGTTCTGTCTAAATCACACAGTAGGGCCAGCTGTATTTGCGATAAGCCTTTTTGTTTCCGAATAAGTCGAACATTTTCTTTTAGTATTCTGAATGGTCTACTTATTGCCATACATGTACTAAACCATATCTATCCTATAAATGCTATGGCTTATATGCTACATAATGAACTAACTATTGCATTATGAGGCCTTTTTATAGACTCAAAATAACTGAAAATATCCCCTAATTTAACTACCTATAATAATGCATATTAGATATGTATATATTCTTTGAATACTCTACTAAAGACTTCCTATTAACACCAAACACCTACTATCTCGGTTTTTGAATAAAAAAACTTCTTGGCATTCTGAGTTTAAGAATTATTGACATCTATCAATCCCTCGTTAGCTTGAATTAGTTTCATTAATTCCTTAGCGTCTGATTCTGGAGAATTTACATTATGATAAACATATCCTGGCCAGGTAGTAATTGCGTCGCGGTCCTTTTGATCTTTATCTAAGTCTATGAGCGAATGTGGCCCTCGTTGATTAAGTCGTTGCTTTCTCAGCAAAAGAGGAACACTTAAATGATAAAGATATACTGGATATTTTGCAGCTAGTTTACTTGTATAAATAGACACATCGCCCACTGTTAAAAATCTTACTCCAATTGTGATAACAGTAAAACCTTGTTGGAGGGATTTATTTATGTCTTCAATGAAACTTATTCTCGCACTCAATAGATCGCTTTCTTTTTGTTCATCACTTATCCAAATCCACGTAGAACAAAGTTTCTCTATGTAGCTATCATGATCCAAAAGTACAGACTTCTCTCCAATTGCGTTAAGATCGGCGACTAATATTTCTCCGAGGGTATTTTTTCCTGACGCTGGACCGCCATCGATCAATACAAGTTTCATTTATGTCAATTTCAGTAACTATATATCTATTTGTAATGGCTACGACCACACTTGTAGCTGGTAACCGTAATTGGCTCGGACTTTTAACTCCAAAATAATTGTACAGCTCAAGGAATTAAAGCGCCACATGAGCTTCTTAAGTTTTAAAGATCCGTATGTCAAAAGACTGGTTAAAAGAAAGAAAAAATGGTAAATATGAGTTATACTCTACTTACAAAATGATCTCTGTGCCTGCCCGCCTTTGGCGGGGTGATGGTGCCTTTTTGGGGAGTTGATGACAAAATACTTGTTTGTGATCCCTCTTAGCCGCAGAGATCGACTCTTTATTCTAAAAACCCAATTAACTCATTTGCTATATTTTCAGTTGCTTGCTTTGCATCGATAACTTTATCTATAAGACCTTTTTCTTTTATTATCGTTTGATAATTAACCATACCTTCCAGCCCCTGACTTAAATCTGAGTAGCCTTCATTTTTTACACGAAATTTATTTCTTTTTTGTAATTCATTCAAATCCAACCATAATTGGAATATCTTGAAACCTTTGTTTCGCGCATCTTTTAAATCAGTAGGAGTGAAGTAATCAGTGTTCGTAAAGAAAACAACGTCATCACGATTTAAGATATCCTCCACGATTTGGGGTATTAGTACCGCATGTTTATACTTATCGTCTGTTGGATACGTACCATTATTTAAACGAGTTAATTCTTCGTCAACTTCGAGAATAGGAAGCTTTGTACTAGTTCGAAGATAACGAACAAGTGTCGTCTTACCAGACAGAGATGTGCCAATAATTATTGCCTTCATAACCTTATTATAAAGTCTCAACGTAGATTATTGCAATTTTCTAATAGGTTCCATTCAAGAATCTAACGCAACATAATCGGTTTTGGGAGCAATTTACAAGGTAAAGAACGGAAACCTTGTGGTTTTGCCCTATATAAAATACGACGAAGAAAAATTATCTTGGTTAAAACTGAAGATTTATTTCTAGTCACCAAATATTTGAAAGAAAATAATAACGAGAAATTTAAAAAAGCTTGTAGAGAAGCTATCTATGATTGGCTTGGAAGGATAGTAGTGTTCCCCAAATTCTCTAGCTAATCTGAGTCGTTGTTAACATTCTTCGTTTGGAAAGGTTCTATTCCCGTCATCGGTGTTGCACTTTTCCAGGCTAAGTCAATTTCTAGAAAATTTTAGTTTAGAACTCGGGAAAAGATGGATTACTTGGTGAGATTTTTAGCAACTAGTTCATCCTCTTTCTTTAAGGATGTAATAAGTAGCCCTGCCTTTTTCTTTTCGATCTAGTATTCCTTGTTCGAGGAGTTTCTGAAAGTCTAGCGCTCGAGTTGCTTTGGCACGGTCTACCAGTGTTGCATAGATATGATCAGTAATAAATCCATTACTGCGAATATACTCTATGATTTTTGAGTGATAAGGCCGAAGCTGTGTATCAGGTGTACTGCTCATCTGAGGTAATAGTTTTTGAACTCGAAGGAGTTCATCAATGACACCTTCTGTAAAATATTCAAGCCAGGTGGTGAAATCAATGGCACCGACCAAATCATAATAATTGCCATATTCTCCGACAATTTGGAAATACTTAGTCACGTTTTGGTTATAGTAATTCTCAAAACTAAACAAATTAAAGGTATCAAGACCCATGTGAGCAAGGAGAGCTTTGGTCATAAGTCTAGTAGTTCTGCCATTTCCATCCATAAATGGGTGAATAATAACCATTTGTTTATGAAAAATACCGGCAATAATGAGAGGATCAATGTTTTCTCTATTTTCATTCACAAATGAAACCAAGTTTTCCATAAGTGGTGACACCTCTTCAACTTCTGGGGGTAGATAAACTACATTGCTTGTTCGGGGATCATTTACTACGACAGGTTTGTTGCGCAGTTTTCCGGTATCTATTGGTGGAAGCAGACCGTCAATAACTTGCTTTTGAGTATTCAAGACAAGATCAAGAGAAAAAGTGAAGTCTTTGTCATTCAATCTTATATTGAGATTTTCGAGAGCCTTATTGTAATTGAGGACTTCTTTTTCACTATCACGGATATGAGTAGGAGTAAATTTGAGGATTTTTTTAACTTCTGTCAGAGGAAGAGGGTTGCCTTCAATACTTGTTGAGGCGTATGCTGAAACGGCTCGTGCAGTTTTTTCAAATTCAAACAAAACAACTTTAGGAAATCTCTGATCATTCAATGCATGAACCAGGTTTCCAATTCTCTTGATACTACTCAGGAGTTTATCTGTAATCGTATATTTTGGAGCAAACATATAGACATATTATAGACGATAATTAGACGATTATCAATAAAATTTAATGTCTAATTATTGCAATTAGTCATTTTTCAATATGCTGAGCTAGTGTTTTGCCATCAAAAATAGTGCGTTCAAAATCATCTAACCAGCTTTCACTTAAATACCTCATTTCTGTGATAGTTGTACGTATTTGTAGAGGTTTTTTGGGTCTTGCTTAAATTATTGAAATAAGGATTTCGATCTGGTTTCAATGTGGCAAAATGTCCAAGCGAAAAGTTGCATCTGGAGCTGGTAACCGTACTTTGCTCGAACCTACCTAGCCTGGATGACTAAATCAAATCAGATCTAGTTTTACAGCTACAAGCACTAAAAGATCATCTTAACATCAAAAGTTTTTCTACTCTTTAAGTTCAGACTCAATCCTTTTTTCTAGCTCATCCATTGTTTGTAAGAAAGAGGTTTCTAAATCAACATTATACTTATTAGCTAGAACTAACACTGACCATAAACAATCTGATAATTCATGTGCTAGCTTTTGATCTACATCTGGAATTTCTCGAACACCCTCTTTTGCCATTACCAACTTCATTAAGTCACCCACATCACCGACAAAACCTTCCATCAGATTCAAATTAGTCCACTCTTTTCCTGTCTTTTGCTTTTCAAAGACGGAATACTTATTACGGATGTCAATTGCTCTTTGAAGTAATAATTTAAAATCCATAGTTATAGTTTACTATAAATTTATGTAACTTTCTGTCACTTTCGGAGCGGGCCGCTACGTCCGCCTTCGGCGAGACAGGCGAGCCTCGCTCATCCGCCCTTTTGGCGAGATGAGCTGGAAACCGTACTTCGCACGAACCTAAGACAACTTATTACTCCAGATCCAATTCTTCAGTTAAACGCTCTTAAGTCCTATATTAGTATCAAATCTTTCACTAGTATTAGTTTGGATCGACGCTAGAAAGTACCCACTTAGGGGCACTTTCTCTATATGAAATAAACAATTCCATTCTCTTCTCACGACAGTCTACTGTTAATTTCCAAGAATTAAACTTGCTTTTAAAATCAATAATGCCGTCACTGGGTGAGTTATTTCGCCGTCCATCACTTTTTTTACAGCCTCTTGGAGAGGAATTTTAAACAAAGTAATGTCTTCTGTTCCGTCTAACTCAATTTCACCTTCACTTAAGTCTTCAGCTAGGTACATATAGTTCGGAGAAGCAATAATGCCACTGGTTAGTGCATCCATTGATCCTACAGCTGTCAATTTAGTAGCAGTCAACCCGGTTTCTTCTTTTAACTCTCGGTTTACCGCTTCTTCTGGTGTTTCATTCTTATCAATAGAACCCCCTGCTGCTGTGACTGATTCTCTACCCAAAGCATATTGATAATTATTTAAAAGAATAACTTCGTTACTATTTGTAATAGGCAGGACAGATACTCCTGGAGCAATTTCAACAGTAGCGTAGATACCATCTTTACCATCTGGACGAATAACTGAGTCTTCGATAACTTTTATCCATGGATTTTCGTAAACGACTTTGCTGTCTTTAATTGTCCATGAGCCTTTTTTGTACATAGGTGTTATTTTACTGTTACTTTTATGTAATCTCCTAGTAACTTTATGGTTATTTCTGTCATTTTCAAGTCGTCCGTCTCGATTTCTTTAGAAATCGGACGAGACGCTGAGCGGGGTACGAGAATCGAACTCGCTCTTTCACCTTGGCAAGGTGACGTACTACCGGTATACTAACCCCGCGATATTAGCTGTTAGCTATTAGCAATTTGCTTTTAGTTGTCAGACATTATAACTAATAACTACAAAACAAAATTATTCTCGAGATCAACTCTTTATCTTTCGTATCAAGCCGCTCAATATTTTACCAACTTTTTCTGTCTGTAGCTTAATTTCTTGCCCTTCAATGCCGTACATAGCTTCTACTATTTTTAGTATAGCAACTACCTCATATAATGACTTTCTTGCAATGTACCAATAAAGACAAAAATCTTTATCATTCTCTGATCCACTACCTTCTGCTATATCCAAATTTATAGACGTTACGCTTCTTCTTAATTGATCTGTCAAATTGTCATACTCCTGCTTTGGCAATTTGCTACAGAGCGCATATGCCAACCGCATCAACACAAGGGACTCTTGCCACACCACCAATCTCTCGGATTTATACATACTATTTTGTCTAATAGCTAATTTAGTGCGTTTGTATAAACTTGCTCGAACTTATTTTATCAAAGGCGGATAGACAAAACAATCGTTAATCTTTTTCCCAATCTGCGACACTTCGCGCTTCTTTTTGCGACATGACGAGCTTCAAAATTGGGGGCTGGGGACTGTGGGAGCGCTGACGATCAGAGCCAATGATTTAAGAACTTGGGGATACTGGACGGTTTAGGACACTGGGGAACTTCAAGCTTTCAACCCTTCGACTCCGCTCAGGGTAAACCAACTGGCTATTCTGTCAGTCGGCTAAACTTTCAAATACAACAAAGGTACTATTCTAGTCGCCCGTCAGAGCTCGACTCCCACACGTCAGCCCTCGCTCCTGCCTTCGCTACCTCTTTTAAAGGTTAAGAAAGCTTTGACCGGCAAGCAGTCGCTCGGGCTTCTTTCCGCCTCCGCTTCTCGCTATGGAGGTCTTGTCCACCTCTGCTCCGCCAGGTACCGTCTGGCAACCTGGCTCCGCTCCGGCAGTTTTTAGACCCCCAATTTAGGGGACGGCAGGAAGACAACGGAAAGGAAAGACAGGAGTTGGTCGACTGGCAAGCAGTCGCCCTTTGACAGGAAGTTACTCAACAGGTCAAGACAAGAAATTTTAATTTCGGTCATCTTTCTCTATCGTTCGGTTCACTCCAATAAGTTTGTGTTGATTCGTTCACCTCTCTCTGTCGAAAGACTCCCTTGATAAAACTAAGGTTAGGGAAACTGGGGAGAAAGGAATATGGTCACCAAGAAAATGCCCGTCCCTAAATTGATACCAACCTTGGGGGAATACTTGAAAAAGTTTGGTTCTATCTTTCTCTCTCAGTTGATTTGGGATATTAATCCAAAAAGGTAATCTTAATCCAAATCAAATCAGAGAGATATGGTTGCAGTTTGTTTCTGTAGTTGGGTAGAGCTAAAGGTTATCGGGACTCGCTCCATTGCGGGTTACCGAGTTCTTAAGTTAAACCATACCCGCAATCGAGCGGCATTTTGGAGACTCGACCAATTTTAATCTTCTCTTCCTCTATCTCCCTCTCTTCTTCCGGCAAGACGAGAGGGAGGACTAGTTTGTTAACCGCTTGTGTGTTCCAGTCGGTTAACCTTCATTTTGCTTTTCAGTAATCTGTCCCGACCGGTTAATGTTAAAATCCTAAATCAAATAATTAAAGTTGCTAACTAGCCTATATTTTTGTATAACCCTATAAAGTTATGTTAAAAGAAATGAGGGGTGTATTTGATTCCGCTTCTTTGGTTGCCAGATCAGGCTATAACCATCTTCAATATATTAAACCGGGTGCTGAAATTAAGCCGACTTTATACGCAGGTAAAGTTGAATCTGCTGTTATAACGTTGTTATTAGATATCTATGGAATCACTCCAAAAGATATTCATAACAAAACACCTACCTTTAGGAGTTGTTCTGCTTTCAATCTCCAATGGAGAGCTTATGATGAGGTTTTGGACGAAGAAAAATTTACGACTGATTTAGTCACCGAACAGGATTTAGATAAGACGCCCGTCTATCATAAATACGCAGGAAAAACCGTAACGGGTGAAGAGGGGCTACAAATTGCTTTAGAATCCATATCCGAAGCAATCCCAAAATCTGATCCAAATTATAAGCAAAGAAAGGATAAAGCTGAGGGTTTGCTAACCTCATATAGAAATAGAGTTCTTACCACTGCTAATAATACGTTGTATCATAGAGATGGGGTACTACCTTACGCGTTAGCATTACAAACAAAGGATGAAGTTACGGGGTCTTTAGGTGAGGTTGGTGCTGGGATATGCTCTTTATTATTAGATATTGACGAACCGACGACCGTAGAATTGTTTAAAAGGGCAAGTGTGGCCATGCAATTTGGCGATGATTATTTAGATTGGAGAAAAGATTGGGTTGATTATAGAAAAAGAAAGGTAACCTCGACAAAACCTATAAGGTCCATCGAAAATTTACTTGTTTCGACCTTAGATGAGTATCCTACGGAAAAAGCAGATTGTGAAAACTATCTCGATGATAAAACAAGAAGAAGTGCATTATGGATAAAAGAGCTCGCACCTAACACGCTCGATCTTTTTAGGAACCGATTCCAAGTCGAATTAGATCGTCTTCCGCCCCACCGTTATACAGATACTTTAAAAGGAATTATCTCCCTAACTTTCTATAAATTATTACCCGTTGCCCCTGAATCCGGTTGGTTTTTTAAATGGGCGAAGTATTAAAATAAATGGTTATCAGATAATCTTGCTCCAACAGCTGGCCGGTTAATTATAATCTTTTTAGCTTCTTTCAAAGTTTGTAATTTTTGTACCAATTTCTTTGAGTTTTTTTCCTCAATAATTAGATGAATATCCTGACCAGTATTAACCGTAAAATAAACCTCTAATCCTTCTCTCTTCCATTTTTTAACTAATTTCATTAGTTTAATTGTTTCTGGTTGCCAATAAATAAGTGCTGGAGTTGAAGTTAACATGATCGCATGCAATTCCAAGGCTTCACTTTCAACAAGTTGACCAAATTCAGTAAAATTTTTGTTTTCTAACGATTTTTTTAATTGAATTATTTTTTTATCTATATTAAGTAATCTTGTTTTAAAAAATGGACTGGTTTGAGCATTTTTTTGTCCATCGGTTGAAGAAATATCTTTTTTATCCTGACTAATAATTGCTACAACATCAACTATGTTCCAATATTCTGGAGGATAAAGAGATTTTGCCCCCTCATCTACCCACTCTACAAAACCGTCAGGGATAGACCTGCAGGCTGATCCCGATCCCTGGCGAGCCAAATTAGAGAGTTCCTTTTCATCTAAATTCAAACCGGCAGCTTTTGCACCTGCTATTGTTAGCGCCGCAAAACCAGAAGCTGAGGACGAAAGACCGGTTCCCTCAGGAAAATTATTAATAGATAGAACCTTTGCTTTGAGATTTATATTAGTTTTTTTCCTAATTAAATTTAAATGCTTAATAATTCGACCTTCTACTTGATCATTTGATTTGTTATTCACTGTTATTAAATCCTTTTCGTATTTTGGATCAAATTCTACAGTAGTTGTTGTAATTAAATTACTTAAATTCATTGAAATGCTTCCGTTTTCTGGGATCTTTAAATCTTCGTCTTTTTTACCCCAATACTTAATGAATGCTATATTTGACGGGGCAATGGCTGTAGCTTTCATATGTTATTTTTAACCTTAATAATTTCTCCTCCAACGCTAATTATAGATGACTCGACATTTTTTATTTTATTTTCGGGAACTAGTGCGATCATACAATCTCCACCGCCGGCTCCAGATAACTTTGCTCCATAGGCACCAGAGACTACCGCAGCCTCACACATTTTGTCTAATTTCTCCGTACTTACTCCTAACTCTTGAAGAAGTTTATGATTTTGATTCATTAATTCTCCCGTTTTTTTCCAATCAGAATTTACCAAGCTGATTTTTGCTTCTTCAACTATCTTCCCTATCTTATCAAAGATCTTAAAATCAGGTTTTAAACTTTTTACTATTTTAGAAGTGTCAGCTTTTACTCCTGAATATCCAACTATTAATGATAATTTTTTTACTAATAATGATTCAATTATTTGCCCACCCTTAATATAATAAATTGTTCCACCATAAACTGAGGAAGCAATATCAAATCCACTCCCAACTCCTTGAACATTAAGGATGACTTTGTATCCTAAATCAAAAACCTCCCTTTTTGAGATATCTATTTTATAAAAATTACATAGCGCTTTTATCAAAGCGACGGTAACAGCTGATGAAGATCCTAATCCATATTTTAGTGTTTCATCACTTGACGTTTTAATTAATAAATTGCTACTAACTTTAAATTTTTCACAAAATATTTTTAAAGTTTCATTTACAAAACTTAGATTTTTAACACCAGGCGCCTCAATTTTTAAAGTTTGAGTTTCTTCAATTTCAACATTAATTTCTGAATCAATAGATGTAACAATACACGGATATCCATAAACCACTGCATGCTCACCAAAAAGCATTAATTTTCCCGGAGCTGAAGCTTTGACTTTCATAATCTAATTAATCCTAGACTATCTGGAACAAATTTATAAAATACAATTTTGTTTATATTCAAGTATTCTATCAACTTTTCTATATCATCTGCGTAAAACAACAAAAAACCTGATCCCTCTTTTCTTCCCCCAGCACCGGTAACTTTACCTACTCCAAATTGTGATAAATCTTTAAGTAACGTTTTTGTTATTTCTGAAACAACACCAAGTTCTTCCAACAATATCTCATTATTGATAAAACTGTTTTTAAACAGATTAATATTCTCTTTTTTAATTGCAACTTCTATATTTTTTGTTTCAACTTCTATTTTATTTATTATGTATGTAACAGATTTTTTAGAAACATATTCGACCATTTCTCCAGTTGTCTCTTTTGGTTTCCCAGAATCAATCAAAAATAATTTTTCTTCAATATTTTTTGGTATTTTAAAGTTCAAATTATTTATTTTTGCGTTTTTTTGATATAAAATTAGTCCACCGAAACAAGTAGCTGTATTATCAACTCCTGAAGGATTTTGATGAAAATGTTTTTCGACCTCGAAGGCTATATTATTAATTATATTTTTTTCAAACTGTCGTCCGGAATAAAATTCCAAAAATGCCGATGTGCTTGCGACTGATAAAGCCGCCGAAGATCCAAGTCCTCTGCCAATTGGAATTTCCGACTCAATCTCAAAGTTAAATGGTTTATCTATAAAATTAATTTTTTGATTTATTAAATATTCTTTTACTTTACCGCTTATAAAAAATATCTCTCTATTTATCTTACAATCTTGAGACGATCGTCCTAAGATGGTAAGACTAAATTTGAGTCGTAAATTGATAGCCGAAACGAGAGCTGGTTTGCCGTAAACGACGGCATGTTCACCGGATAAAATAACCTTAGCTAGTGCTGAATAAGAGATTTTCATAGAGGCTTAAATTTTATACCATATGCGATTACACCTTCATCAGTAGACGATCTTACCTTGCGTAAAATAGAAATTACTTCACAACCGGTCTTTAAGTCTGCGTCCTTATAATCTACTAGTTGCCCATAAATTTTTTCCTTGTTTTCCAGTTCGACCAAAACAACAGGGTAAGGGGCATATTTTTTAAAATCTGATCCTGGTGTATAGATCTTCGTCCAAACTATGATCCTACCTTTTCTACCTAAGATCTTTCTTATATCTTTTTGCCTACGCCAAATTTTAATCGGTGAAATCATATTAAATACCTAAAATTGTAACAACGGCCGTTCCACCAGACCCACCAACATTGTGGGCTAAACCGTATTTGACATTTTTAACCTGTCTTTTTTCCGCCTGTCCTGTAAGCTGTAAAAATATTTCGCCTATCTGTTTTATACCTGTTGCACCAACCGGATGACCAGCCGCCTTTAATCCTCCAGAAGTGTTAACTATCAAGCTACCGCTATTTCCATACATCGTTGACATTCCCTTAATTTTTTTTCCACCTTCACCTTTTTTCCAAAATCCTAAATCTTCCATGGCTAAAATTTCAGCAATTGAAAAACAGTCATGAACTTCAGCTACTTTAATATCCTTTCGACTAATTTTTGCTTTTTTAAAAGCTATATCTGCCGCATTTTTTGTTGCCAAAATTTCATCTATTTTTTTTCTTTCTTTTAAAGAAATTGTGTCAGTCACCAATTCTGAAGCTATAACTGAGACTGAGTTTTTTTGTTTTTTAATTAAATCTAGATTATTTGTCAATATTACTGCAGATGCCCCATCCGAAATTGGTGAAGAGTCCAAAACCTTTAATGGAAATGCTACATATGGACTACTTAAAACATCTTTAACGGTGATCTCTCTTCTAAAATGAGCTTTACTATTTAAACTTCCGTGAAAATGATTCTTCACAGAAACGTAGGCTAAATTTTCCTCAGTGTAGTGATGTTTGTCTAAATAATAGTTTGCCATCATTCCATAAAGACCTGGAAAAGTGAGCCCTGCTTCTTGTTCTTCTCCTGATGACGCAGCTGACAACCCAGTAATTGTTTCCTCTGGTGAATAATCTGTCATTTTTTCCGCTCCAACCACTAAAACGTTTTTATTGCTATTGGAATCCAAATAAGTTTTTGCCAAATTAAATGCGGCTCCACCCGAGGCGCAGGCAGCTTCCGCTCTAAAAATTGGAATATTGACTTTTAAGATCTCGGCTATTTTTGATGGCGAGTGAAGATTATTTTCCAAAACTCCAGCTAACATATTTCCAAAAAAAACTGCATCAATTTGTTTGTTTGAAAGAGAAGTTTGTTTTAAAACACCACTAATCGCCTCTTTAACTAGATCGAAGAGTGATTTTTCCCAGAGCTCGCCAAATTGGGTTGTGTGATAACCGATCAGATGATTCATATAATTTCCATAAACTTTAAATAGGTTGGATAATCAATATATTTCTTATCTTCAATTATCTGTCTAAATTCTTTTCTTCTTTTTAAAATATTGTTTGTGACCTTTAGGACAAAACTGTCTGACCCAGCCCCGCTTCCGTACGAACAAAGAAAGATCAGTTCCCCAGGTTTTGCTTTTTCCAAAACCGCCATCAGGCCGATTAACGCGGACGCAGTATAGGAATTGCCTAAATAATTGACGGTCAAAGAATCTTTTATTTGAGCCTCGGAAAAACCCAAAGATCTGCCTATTTGAACCGGGAATTTACCATTAGGCATATGAAAAACACAGTAAGCAAAGTCTTTTGGAGAAAGGCCGGTTTTTTTTAATATACTTTTACTAGCTTCCTCTATATGATAAAAATATGAAGGTTTTCCAGTAAATCTGCCCCCGTGGGAAGGATAGCGAATCCCTTCTCTCCGCCAAAAATCTGGAGTATCTGAAGAAAATGTCTCAAAATTCAAAATTTCTAAAATCAGATCATCTTTTCCGAGTAACAATGAAACTGAAGCTGATGCGGCAGTATATTCCAATACATCATGGGTTTTGCCCATCCCTTTATCGGATCCTGTAATCAATGCATA
>Ga0210057_1007750_pt1 | contig 12903 bp, 10 predicted proteins | sample CryGeyCG2114_010_2_FD_183968 | JGI IMG/M metagenome (GOLD analysis project Ga0210057, IMG submission 183968) | Groundwater microbial communities from aquifer - Crystal Geyser CG10_big_fil_rev_8/21/14_0.10 (SPAdes) (version 2) | ecosystem: Environmental > Aquatic > Deep subsurface > Groundwater ... | reverse complement strand
GATCCATATGCTAAGTAGACATTATAATAAATAACGTTATTGTTTGGCATGTAGCCTCCGTAGCTCAATGGATAGAGCGTCTCGCTTCGGACGAGAAGGTTGTGGGTTCGAGTCCTGCCGGGGGCACAAAAACAAAAAAGGGCGACGCAAGCGCATCGCCCTTTTTTGTTTTTGTGTATTTATTGTACCAAGCTCGAACCTATTTTCAAAACAAATGATGTGCCACGCGCGGAGCGCGTGGTGGCTTGAAACTAAATCGTACGCTCGTATCGTTCCGCCACTGCCTCGCAAAGCCTCGGCAACCCCAAAGAAAAATGTCTCTTGCTTTTTTGATTTGGCGGGGGTGAAATTTTTCTTGAAAATGGAAAGGACATTTTTCTTTGGGGTTCTGCCTTCCAAGTATTCAGGCAGGTGGCGGAACAATGCGGACGAAGTTTTGGCAAAACTATTTTTTGGGGAAAGGATTTGCCAAAACTTCGGCTGATTTGTTTTTGAATTCGGATGTCGCAAATGGAAAAGGAGGGGTTTGGGGAGGAATTTTCCATTTGCTCCTCTTTTTTTTGGGGGAATTCGGGGCGGGCAGGGTTCTTTTTAGATTGATTGTTCTCATAATTTTTGATACCATAGTAATATAATAATCAATTTCAATCGCCATTACTTTAATTATAGTATTATATTACTATGAGCGCAAGCAACAACTCAAAAATTGCAGATAATATGAAGAAATACCGAAGCAAGCTCGGTATTTCGCAGGACAAGCTTTCGAAACTCGCTGATGTTACTTACAACACGATCATTAAAATCGAGTCGGGAGCAAACATAAATCCAACTATTGATACACTGAAAAAGATAGCGAAGGCTTTGGAGGTTTCGGTTGACGAATTACTAAAATAATATTATGCGAGAAAGATTTTTTGAACAAGGAGAAAGAGTCAACAAAAAAGTAGAAGCGATTAATCGCGAGCTTTCGGATGCCGGAATTTCTGACCCGAGCGAGTGGCGCAAAGCCCTCGATTTAGAAACACCTATTGATGAAGCAGAAGAAAAATTTGCGTCTCTCGGTGAGAAAAAACGTGAGACAATAGATTTGAAAAATTTAGATAAGATTTTTACATACTTAGAAGGTGGCTTAAGAATCCCTGACAGATCGAAGATAGAGAGTTTCGGTAATATTACCGATGGACTGGATCGCTTAAAGGCTTTGCAGTCTATGAGCATTGCGGAAGCGGCGGAAGCTGTCCGTGATTTTGGGTTAACGCCCGGAGCTTACAATCACCTCGCTCGTCGTTTGGAATTTTATCAAAAATATATATCCGGAGAAGCAACGAAAAAAGTCAACACTCAAGAATACGACGAGAAAACACGACAGTGGGTTGACGTAGTTAAAGAAGAAGTAATTGATGCTTCATACGCCAGTCCTGAATCTATCAAGCTTGGTGTTTTGAGAGATATTTATTATGCGGCGATGCAAGGCACTCCAGAAATGGGAGCCGTAAAAATAGCTACCAAAAAAGTCAACGCGGAGATAGAACGAAATAAGCAAAAACAAGGAACAAGTTCCAGATCAGCACAAAGTCCCGTTAAGAGCGTCATTGAATTTCATGGATACTACTCAGGTGTTTTTGAAGGATCGTTAGGTCAGTACCCCGAACTAAGCCAGTTGTATAAAGATTGTAAGGCAGAAGTAAGCAGACGATCTGCGAACACCAACCTAGATGAAAAGGAGTTAGAACATAAAGCTGTTTTGTTAACCGCACGTCGTCTTGAAGGCGCTTATAACTATAACGGCACATTAAATACCTCTGCATCTCCCTACAACGCTCCATTTAAAGAATCGATTATTGTCGGGCAGTTGGGTCATCGTGTGATGCGACAAATGAAAGGTATGAGAGGTAGGATTCAAGAAACCAACTTCCGAAATGTAGAAAGATTTATTGGAAAATCTGGTGATAATCGATATCAAGGCGAAAAAAAGAGACTCGATAAAGATGTCAAAGCGTTGGAAGATTTTGTTCAGGATAACAACAACTACGATGCTTCCTTTTTATCTATTAAAGAACAAGGTGGTACAGAGAGGCAGGTTAAAGGCAAAGAGGCGGCTGAGTTAATGACTCGACAGAAAAACCAAGAAGCTACACAAAGAGCTAAAGTGTGGTTCGACCGAGAGAGTGAAAAAATAAATCATTGGCTTGAAAAATCAAAAATAAAAATTGCAGGATACGACATACCCGAGGAAGAAAGAAATTCTATATATTCATCAGTTCAAGAGCGCTATAACAAAAAGGTTGCTGATCTTCAGCAGGAATACCAAGGAGAGATTGCTCGACTGGAAAATCGCACACCGGAAGTACTCTTGAGAGCATTTAAGGAAAGACAAGTCATCGTTAATAAGCGATTTGAAAAACGGAAAAGTTTAGCGCAAAAAGCTTTGGATTTGCATTTCCGATTTAATCACGAAGGTCGTGATTATAATAGCAAACCCTTCGATCAAATTGACTGGGTTAATAATGCTCCGTTCGGGGTTATAAAAAGAGCCCATCGTGCATTAAGTGCAGGTGTGGATGATCAAACTGTGATGATGCGAGCATTGGCTGAAGTGAACGGTGAGTCGCCGAACGATCAAAATCCAGAGAAATTTATTGCAAACATACTTAAGTCTGGAAACCCAGGCAAAGTAATACAGAATTTTGAAAAGTTCTCCGGAATTACTGAAGATCAACATTTAAATATTTTACTATCGATCATTAACAGCGGTGGCGGCAGAGAAGCTGTCGAGAGCTTGGATAAATTTGCTGGTGTGACTGCCAATGATCATCTCCAGATTGTCCAAGCATTGAATGCATCGAATACTGGCGAGACTGTTATTACTAACTTTGAAAGATTTAATGGGGTTAGGTCTGAAGATAAAAGAGATGTCTTGTTCGGCGCTATCAAGGGAGGTGGAGGATATCAATTCGCTCAAAACTTTGAAAAATTCTCTGATGTTTTCAGTGAAAAGGATCATCCAGAGATAGTGCACGAATTAAGTAAGGCAGGAGCTGGTGGAACAGTTATTGATAATTTCCAAAAGTTTAGTGGAATTCCAGCCGAAGAACATCGAGGTATTGTGCTCGAAGCAATTAAGGGCGGCGGTAGTTATCAAGTAATACAAAACTTGGAAAAGTTTCGTGGGATAACCGAAAAGGATCATAGGGATATCGTCTTAGAAATAATCAAATCTGGCGGTGGCGGATATTATTTGACCAACGCTCTAGATAAGTTTAAGGGTCTAGAAGAAGGTCTAAGGCAAGTCATCAAAGCTGGTAAATACGAAGCCCTACCGCATGTATTGGAGGCAGGGTTCACGATTGAAGAAATTACAAGGTTCCCGTTCCTTATTTCTCCGCTGGTCACGAAGAAATAGTATAATCAATTAACTTACACATATGAAAAAAACAGCAACAACGTTTCCGGATACCGCAATGCCGCTCGCTATGCAGGTTGACGTTCAATCGTCGAAACCACTTGGATTGACGGCTAAGGTAGCAATACATGAAGCGGCACGCGCATTGCCCCTTTATGATCAGTCGATTGAATGCGAGGCAGAGGGTAAGAGTAAAGAAGGTGAGAAAATTAAAGTTAACACTGTAGGCAGATGGCTATTCGGAGTTCCGGGATACGAAGGCCATATCAGAATTGTTTCGGAAAATGATACTGTTTTATTGAATTACCCGAAAGAGTCACCAAAGGTCGTACATGAGCTTGTTGCTTCCCTTAAAGAAGCGGTGGAAACTAAATAATTTAAAATATATGAAAGAATCTTTTGAATACAAACCAACACCGCAAGAACAGACCCCTCCGCCACAAGCGGAAGCAAGGTTGACTCCAGAACAAATTTCTGAAAAAAGAGGAAAGGTTTTGCAATCTTTAGAAAAAGCCCGTCTCTTGCCTGTAGAATGGAAAAGCTCTGCTGGCAAAAGCCGAGATGAGATGGTCGGGGCTTTAGAAGGATCGCTGGAGGAACTCGACACACTGGAGTCGAACATCCAAAATGAGCCCGAAGCACCAGTTGTTATCGCTGAAAGGTCAGTCGCTCAAAAAGCGGAACGTAAGAAAGCGGCACCAGCCTCGGCAAAAACTGAGGAGACACCTCGGCAATTTAACCAAGAGGGTGACTATATTAATATTGGTAATGTTCATGTGCCGATCTGCCAGCCACCTGAAGAAAATCCGGAATGGAAAGCGGTTCCCGGTAAAGTGTTCGTGTCGGGTGGCAAAAAGTTTTCTGAAGTCCGTTTTGTCAAAGATGCTCACGGCTTAACTCACGTCGCCAAGACGGGAGAATTGATGAATTTTTCTGAAAAGCATCGAGGAGATCGATTAGAATCAGTCGATGCAGTTCTCGAAGGACGTGGTGAATTGAAAGCGTTCAACGAAGCACTGACCAATCTTGGAGAACTCGCAAGACAATACGGCGAGTTAAATCCAGATGATGCTGACTATGACGAAAAAGCAAAACAATTAAGTTCTCAGATAGAGGCGTTTACTGACCCAGAAAAATTAAAAGAATTGCTTAAACTTAATGGGTCTGGAATAGATGATCTTGATGGTTTTGCTGAACGTGCCGCCGACATAATTCGGACTCAACAATTCCTCCGCTCAATTGACGAGAGCATGAATGAATTTGTGCCACCACGCGATCCGCACTTTAAGCTAACTCCCTATTTCGAGAAAAAGTTTGCGTGGTTTGCGACACTAGTCAATCGCCAGCTCGGTCTGGGGAATAACGCATATCTGGAAGGTTTGGTAAAAGAAAAAAAAGCTCCTGAATGGGAAAAACTCACGGCTAAAGGCATGACTGTAATTGTAGGCCCTCGTGGTACTGGTAAAAATAAACTTGCGGATTTCTATTGCGGCGAAACTAATCGTCCGCTATTCCGCTATGCCTGTTCTCCGGACAAGGAAGAGCGTGATCTTACCTATGACGTGGAGCTTTCGGATGGTGAAGTAGTGAGAATTCCCACTCGCATTCTTACAGCCGTAACCACACCGAACGCCGTACTCGAATTAGACGAGCTCAACCTGCTTCGCCCTAATGTTGCCAAGTTTTTCAACTCCCTCTTCGACGGAGATCGCACCGTGTTCTTGAATGATCAAGTTATAAAAGCCGCACCGGGTGTAATGTTTGTTGGACTCATGAACCCAGCTGAGTACGACGGGGTTGAAGACTTGCCAGAAACGATCGATGACCGATCAAACATTATGACTATGGGCTACCCACCATTTCGAGAAACTGACTCAACCACCAATCGAGAAAAGTTCACTCACGACGAAGCCCTTATTCTTAAAGAAAACATTTCTCCCCTAAAAGACTTGTCTGATGAGCAATTTAGAAAAGTATGGGACTACACAATTAACGGTGTCGGAGCTCAAGTATCGCTTGATGCTACAACAGTAAAAATAATCAAAGACCTTAAAAATTTGGTAGCTATTTCGGATCGGACACGCCAAGTTGCAGAAGCCTACAAATCAAGAACTGGCGAAACTAGGCTGGAGCGTGATATCTCACTTCGAGGTTCTATCGAAGCCGCAAGATTTTATTCAGAAAATCATTTGTGGGAAGCGGATTTGGCGAAGATGCCAAATTGGAAAGCTGGTTGGAATGCGGCGCAGTATGCTATTGCGATGACCTACTTACCACATACTGATACCTATCGTCGTGGCAAGACCGACAAAGACTCCATGATGCTGATCCTCGCAGAGGGTGTCAGATAGTGATGAAAAATATGCTTTATGTCTATAGAATCACCAGGCCTAAAATTTACACCAGAGAAACCTGAAGTTTCTCAAACTGAACGGGATCTCAATGAGATTATCCCGATTTTGGCGCATGGCTTAGTTCGTCGAATTGAACAAAAAGGCTTCTCCGGTAAAGTTCGAGTGCAAGCCCTTGCTGGTGACACATGGGGTGTTGCGAAAAGTCCGGACAACTCAACTGACATACCTAACGTCATTATTTATCCACGTGAGTCGCTCTCCGGCGACCGGCGTCTTGTTAATGCACGTCTTCGTCATGAGATAGGAAACCTTAATTATCCTATAGACAGCGAGATCAACACTTTGCGTGGATGGTGTTACGAAAATAAGGTGGCTCCAGAACTTCTTACTTCTTTAGTAGAAGCTACACATGAAGCATCGGTCAACTATTTGGAGATGCAGAATTCCCATAGTGATACGCCACAGGAAAACTTTCGTGCCTTGTACGAACAAGAAATAAACACACAACAAATTGCAGACGGCGTAGCCCAGTCTGCACCTTATAAGCAAGCAGTTGACCTTACACTCCTCTACTCTCTTTCACATACAGGACTCGTTCCGGCGGAGCAGTTTGAACACGCTCTAGGCAGTGCTCATCCGGCCGTACAAGAAATTTTTGATAAACAAACTCGATCCGTCTTAGATCAGAGCGTCAAAATGGCTGTGCCGAAAAAACAAGTCCAGCTGGTGCGTGATTTCCTATGGCCAAAGTTTTCAAAATTAGTCGCCCTTTCGGGTCCAGCCCAAGCAGAATCCAAAGACGACGAAGTTCATGACAAAAAAGCTGAAGCACTGCTTGAGGAATTAAAAGGAGAAAAGAATCCCGAAGCATCTGCTCGAGCACAGCAAGCAAAAGAGATACAGGAAAAGATGCAGAAGCTCATGGAGAAAATGAAGCAGAAGCCTCAAAACAAATCTGGTAAGAAACCATCCGAGGAATTAAAAAAAGGACAGCAAAAAGAATCAAAACGACCACAACAGCAAGAACTTAGTCCTGCGGAAAAACAAGAGAGGAAAGAAGAAGAAAATCTCTTGGCAAAAAACCTGCAAGAGCAACTTCAACAGGCCAAAGAACAATTAGAAAAACTCCAAAAGCCCGGTCAACAACCGGAAGCAAAACCGCAGGAAAAAAGTTCTTCGATGCAGGACATCGGCAAACAGGCCGAACAAATGAAACAGCAAGCCGAAAAGGCTATGCAGGAAGCAAAAGAAGCTGGTACACAAGATGAGATTACAGAAGAGGAACTGCAAAAACTGAAAGAGCAACTAGAACAGTTGGAAGAGGTCGCAAAGCAAATTGCGGAAAGCGGAACTTTGGAAAAGGAGCTCGCAAAACCGGAAGAGGGGCCAATAACCTATAACATCAAAGAGTACGGTATTAACGAAGCCGATCTTACTCCAGAACAGTTAGAGAATTTACAAAAAATCCGTTCATTCGCTCAAGGTACGTCAAAGGTGTATCGCACTGCTATGCGTCTTTTGATGACTGGCTATCAGCAACACAATCCGAAATTTACGAACGAGATGATGCAGAAAATGATGGAACGTAGCTATGACGTCCCCGATTTTTCAATATATGGATCACAGGCGGCTCAAGAATTTTTATCACAACAACCTGAACTAGGGATGGATGGTTTTAGCGACAATTTTTTAGTGAATTTCCAATTACCCAAGCCTCTTGCAAGATTTTGGTATAAGGGTGGTAGTGGGAGTAAATCGCAACCAGTAAAAGAGGGTGAGATTGAGTGGGGTCATTTTTACCGAATGGCAATGCCCGTAATTTATAGCGGTGTGGACAGAGCTGGCATGTCAGGCCTTTATTTGAATCGCTTAAATGGATTTGGACAGCATGATCCCAAAAAATATTATTATTTATACGAAGCTATAAACGCCGCTTTAGAAGATCAAGCTAACGAGTCTGATGAATCAGACAAATCAGAAGAGTCAGAGCAAGGCGAGGGCGAAGATCAAGGATCAGAAAGCGGCGAATCCGGAGACGGAAAAGAACAAGGAGATGAGTCAGGTGAATCTGGTTCAGAATCCGGTCAAGGACAAGGCGAAGGGGCTGGTGAAGGTGGGCAGGAAGGATCGGAAGGTGGTGGTGAACCGGGTGGTGGAGCTGAATCTGGAGGTGGGGGCATGCCTTCTGCTCAAGAAATGCAGGAGATGCTTTCTCAAATGCAAGACATGCTCAATCAAGCCAAAGAGCAAGGCGGTCAAGGTGGTTCGCCGGGATCAGGCCAAGAAGCAATAGATCAATTACTCGAGCAGATTGCTCAAATGCAAGAAAGTCTTGAGTCTGGTGGAAGCCCGCAAGACATGGCCGGACAAATGCAGGATGCAATGCAACAGCTGTCAGAAATGATGGGTGAAATGGGAGATGGAGAGTCCGGTCAAGGAGAGGGTCAAGGCAAGGGTAAGCCGGGAGAAGGAGAACCTTCAGATGGAGAGTCCGGTGAGTCAACTGGTGAATCTGAAGAGCAATCACATGACCAATTCCAAAAAGGTGGCCAGACCCACAAAGGAGCTGTGGAGGGTATGTTCGGTAAACCAAATGAAGAATTACTAAAACAACTCCGACAAGCCGAGGCAATGGTCGGAAGTAAATTCTCCACTCAAGACGAAAATGGCAACCTTGTAGCAAAAAATGTGAGTCAGTTGGTAGCGGAAAGCCTAAAAGCTGAGACCTCTGAACTTAGCCAAGCTCATGTTAGGCAAATGGAAACATTGGAAGAGCTCAAGCGACAACAGCAAACAAAAATGGAGGTAATGTATCGAGAGATGTCTGGACTAGATGGCGAGGCCTTGCGGGTCTATGTTGATTACATGGAATCGACGAAGGATTTCATAGGTGATTTAACAGATTTCTTTATCGAGAAATTTAAACTCGACAAAGAATATATACGTGAACGAAACCAACGACGAGGAGCTCGACTACAAAGAGGGTTTACGCAAAACATTTTAGGAAGCAAAGGTGGCCGCACGGTTATCAGTCCAAATTCATTTGAGCGTAAACGACCACCAGAAAAACCTCAATTCGCTTGGACTCTTGTTATTGATAACTCAGGTTCCTGTGGTGGAGAAATTATTGAACAGGAAAAGAAATTGGCTGTTGCACTTGTTGAAGTAGCCAAAGAACTTGATATCCCTTTAGAAATCGTAACTTTCGGCGGTCCCGATCAGTTCACTTTCCTCAAAGGTTTTGAGCAGGATATCTCTGGAGATGATCTACAGAAAATGGTGCTCCTTAATGCAGACCAAGGAACCCCTGATGTCGTTACTCTCGATGCCGCTTGCACGAGCATGGAAAAATTCACTGATAAGTTTAGGCGATCATACAATTTTGTGTATTTCATGACCGATGGACAATCGGGAGAAGGATCAATTCAAGCAGTGATAAAAAAGCATAAAAAGGATATGGTTATTACTGGTATTGGAATGGCCGGTGCGGCCCAAACCATAGCCCAGACATGGGGCAAAAATGCGGTCGAAGTCCCCGATGTAAAAAAGCTGTCCGATGCCTTTATTAGAAAAGTCGAGGATCAGATAGATTCAACATTCGATTAATTTATAAAACTATGAGAGAAAACTTTGAATCAAAATTTGGGCAAATAGACGATTTACTAAATGATGTTGAGCAATCAACTAACGGTAAAAAATTGCTTGCTGAAATCGATGATCTTTGCAATGAGATCGATAGTGGTTTTGACGGTAGAAAACAAGAAATAACAGAATGGCCAGATGAACGAAAAAGAAAAGAAGCGGCTGACTCAAATGACCCGTTTGTTTTGAATCTGCTGTCGATGGACGAAAATTTTAATGTACGCACTTTATCTGCTTGTAATCCCAATACACCGCCAAATTCTTTGCGTCGACTAGCAGAAGGAGCTAACGACTATGTCCGAATGGTTATTGCAAATAACCCGGCCTCTTCGTCGGACATACTTGATCGCATTGCCGAATTGAGCGGAGAACAAGAGGTGCTTGAGGCAGTGAAAGGCAACTCCGGCGTTTCTGCCGTAACAAAATATAAGATAGAAAATCGAATGTAGTGAGTATATAATATATTTATGAGTAAAATTATCATGGGAGTAGGATTACCGGGTTCCGGCAAAACCACAGCATTAAAATCGTTTGCCGACAAAAATTCTTACGTTTACATATGTCCAGACGATATCCGCACAGAATTGACTGGTAATGCTGGAGATCAATCGAAAAATAGAGAAGTGTGGGTAGAAGTGCATAAGCGAGCAGCAGATGCTCTAGAGAAAGGAGAAGATGTTGTATTCGACGCTACTTTCGCACGTGATTCCGAGAGGAAAAACTTCATTACATTCGCTCGCGAACATGGTGCCACAAAGATTCAAGGTGTTGTTGCGGACGTTGATTTTGAGATTGCAAGCGAACGTAACAAGATGCGAGATCGTGTTGTTCCTGAGCATGCGATGGAGAGAATGCGTTCGATGCTTTCTGAAACACCACCTGAAATAAGGGATGGTTTCGACAGTTTATTTATTATTGATGAATTTCAGAGATTAAAACAGGTCGAGATTGGTGGCGAGCACAGTATAGTACGAGAATTTAAGATCAGATAATTAAAATTTTAACGCACCTTTCGCAGGGAGCATCCCCGCCGTCTCCTCTTTTCCCCACGGCGGGGATATTGCGCGCGAACGGGAGGGTGGGTCAAGCGCATTTGCATTTGAGCCTCGGACATTTCCGCTAGGGCGTCCATGACTAAAGGATGAGCGCCGCCGTTATCTTGCAATGCTAAAATCTAAAAGCGGAAGCGACACCACATACAGCCGATATGAAAATGAGGAAGGGGGTTGTGCGAGGGCGGACTCCGAAGGCACATAAAACGAAGCCAGAAAGCTCTAAATGACCACAAGACGAATGGAAGCACTGAATACTCTAGCAAACCACTGCGAGGAGGAGACCGAAGCTGGGGGAAGGATTCCTTCCTCCCCCCAAACAGCATGGCGCCCGAGCACCCGCTCCGCAGAGCGGGAGTGCGAGGAAAAGCGCCAAACCTAGACATCTAGGCGCGAGTAGCCCTAGCGGAAATGTCCGAGGCGGATGCCGAGGATGGACTCCGTAGTCATGAGACAAACACTAGCAGAGAAATGATCGAGACAATATTAAAATTGAATTTATTTTTTCTGTTTCCTGCCCGCCCCGAATTCCCCCAAAAAAAAAGAGGAGCAAATGGAAAATTCCTCCCCAAACCCCTCCTTTTCCATTTGCGACATCCGAATTCAAAAACAAATCAGCCGAAGTTTTGGCAAATCCTTTCCCCAAAAAATAGTTTTGCCAAAACTTCGTCCGCATTGTTCCGCCACCTGCCTGAATACTTGGAAGGCAGAACCCCAAAGAAAAATGTCCTTTCCATTTTCAAGAAAAATTTCACCCCCGCCAAATCAAAAAAGCAAGAGACATTTTTCTTTGGGGTTGCCGAGGCTTTGCGAGGCAGTGGCGGAACGATACGAGCGTACGATTTAGTTTCAAGCCACCACGCACGGCTATGAAAACCTGTGGATAATACAGAACGGCTTGAAAAATGGTCGGAGTAATTGTTTGGATCATTTGTGATACAATCAAATCAAGCCCGCGGGCAGTGTGAACACACGCACATTGTATACAATGTGATAGCAACACACATGCGGCTATCCGTTCTCAACACAAAGCGGTTGGAACACAATGTAAATGCGTGTGTATGTCGTAATCGCGTCCGTCGGCGTCACCGTAAGTGGTGCGCCACGCGTGGTATGACGATCATACTCTTGTCCACACTGCTCGCAGGTTCGATTGGGGAACGAGCTCGAAAGGGCTCGTTCTTCTGTACCAAGTGCCAACAGATACCAAGCATCTTTCTGGCCAAAGCCACCTTAGCGGCTCCGGTATGTGTCCGCTCTTTGATGTTCGTGTAGAAGATATAGAGCTCTCCCCACTTGGGGTGTGCTTGTTGAGCGGCTTGTACCATAGCGTGCCGAAGGAGTGACGAGCCGCGCTTGGTAATGCGCCCCAGACGCTCTTTGCCACCTGAGGAGTATGAGCGTGGTACCAGACCGGCAAAGGCGGCCAGTTTGTTTGTATTCGGAAACCGAGAGAAGTCTCCCACCTCAGCCATGATGATGAGGGCTCTGATATCGGCAATGCCGGGGATTGTTTTGAGTGTCTTCACTTCAGGGTAGTGTTTTGCCCTCTCTTTCATGGCCACCTCAAAGTCAGCTATTTCATTGTCGAGTGAGGTAATGAGACGCAAGAGGCTCTCCACTTCTCGTCGTGATTCTGTTGGCAACACTGTATTGGTGAGCCATGCTCTAGCCCTCTCTCCGTCAATATCTTTGTACCGGCAGGTAAGGTCATGCTTTGAGAGAGCATTTCGGATACGTATCTTTGCCGATGTTCGTCCTTTTGCCAGATACATTCTGGTGCGTACCAGTTCACGTAAATCTCGTATGTCCGCGGGTGCCAGGTATGATTCGGGCAAGGTGCCACTCCGTAGATATGAAGCTATGATCTCCGCGTCTTTCTTGTCATTCTTCAGAGGATTCTCCGCAATCAAACGAAGTTTGTACGGATTGGCGAGTTTGACTTCTCCAACACCGCACTCGATGAGAATATTCGCGTACCAGCCGTAGTGTTCCACCGATTCAATGGCGGCGACAGTCCGAGCAAGTGACACGGGCAACAATGCGAGTCTTGTTTTCGTATCTTTTTCATTCGCGCTCACCTTGCCACTCCAGAGTACCTCACCGCTTGTATTAGTGAGGTGCCAGTATGCAAAGACTTTGTGCAAGTCAATGCCGAGGTAGTATTGTGTCATGATGATTGTTGTTAATGCTGATTGATAATGTATCGACCTTGCATTAACGGTAACAGGTTTTCATGACATCGCTCCGCGCGTGGCACATCATTTGTTTTGAAAATAGGTTCGAGCTTGGTACAATAAATACACAAAAACAAAAAAGGGCGACGCAAGCGCATCGCCCTTTTTTGTTTTTGTGCGGGTAGGCCCGCACACTAATTTTCGTTTCGGAAAAGTTCCAAAGTTTTGTTAATTCGCTTGAGAAGCTGAGCACGTGCTTGACCGCGTAACTTCAA
>Ga0210057_1007749_pt1 | contig 12903 bp, 15 predicted proteins | sample CryGeyCG2114_010_2_FD_183968 | JGI IMG/M metagenome (GOLD analysis project Ga0210057, IMG submission 183968) | Groundwater microbial communities from aquifer - Crystal Geyser CG10_big_fil_rev_8/21/14_0.10 (SPAdes) (version 2) | ecosystem: Environmental > Aquatic > Deep subsurface > Groundwater ... | reverse complement strand
TTTAGCCATAATGTAGATAAAAACAAGTTAAAAGTACTTTGTACAAATACATTTTACCCTATTTTTATCTACATTAACAGTAATTTAGCTATTGGTAGCCCGTGAATCTCCTACCAGTGCCAAAATAGATATATGATGGAGGAACATTATGATATAGTCAAGCAGGCTCTCCTGAATCACATTAGAGAAGTTTTTGAAGAGATAGAAGAGGATATTGCCAGGTCCCACGAGGAGAAATATGCAATGCTTGAAGATGCTTTGGAAAATGCGTCCGATGTTGATGAACTCAAGGTCGCATTCAATCAGTGGTATAGTGACCATGCTGATGATTTGGAATTGGAGTATGAGATAGAAGAGTTGTGGGAAAACGCTCTCAGCAATACAGATTTAGATTTTTAATTTGCTTGAAAAACATACAAAGAAATGGTAGTCTATAGTTGATCCATTTCTTTTTTATTCACTAAATATTCTATTATTAGTATGGGTGGATTACATGGAAAAGCTTTGATTGCCCAAGGAGGTGGACCAACAGCTGTGATAAATCAAAGCTTGGTTGGCGCTATTTTGGAGTTAAAGAAAAATTCTGGGATTGAAAAAGTATTTGGAGCTCATCATGGAGTTAGTGGAGTAAAAAAAGAAGATTTTATTGATTTGTCAGAAATCAGTGAAGAAAAATTGGAGCTCGTGGCAAACACTCCTGGTTCGTCGCTTGGAACTACGCGCGACAAACCTGATGGGGAGTATTGCACACAGATGTTTGAGGTGATGCAGAAACATGACATTCGTTATTTTTATTATATTGGAGGAAATGACTCGGCTGACACATGTCGGATAGTGAATGAAGAAGCACAAAAACAAAGTTATGAATTGCGGGTAATTCACATTCCCAAAACAATTGATAATGATTTACAGGGAACAGACCATTGTCCAGGATATGGTTCAGCTGCACGATTTATTGCGTTAGCTTTTAAAGGTATCAATTTAGATAATCGAGCTTTGCCTGGAGTATATATTGGAATTCTTATGGGACGTCACGCCGGATTTCTTACGGCCGCATCAGTTTTGAGCAAACAGTTTGAGGATGACGGACCACATCTTATTTATACTCCAGAAAAAGTCTTCAATGTCCATTATTTTGTGCGTGACATCAAAGAAATATATGGGAAATACGGACGTTGTGTGGTGGCAGTTTCTGAAGGTGTAGTTGATGAGGATGGAATGCCGATTACCGCTAAACTTGCCAAGCAAGTAGAGCGTGATGCTCATGGCAATGTACAGCTTTCGGGCAGTGGAGTTTTGGGTGATCTACTTTGCGAAACAGTAAAAAGTCATACAGATATTTCTCGAGTACGAGTAGATACTTTTGGTTATTTGCAGCGTTCTTTTTTAGGTTGTGTAAGCGAAGTGGACAGTGCAGAAGCTCGTGAAGTGGGCAAGAGAGCTGTACAGTTTTCTTTGGCCGGCGACGTTGACGGATCAATTGCAATAAAACGCATAAGCGAGTATGCTGTTGGTTATGAACTTATACAACTTGAGTCAGTGGCGGCAAAGACAAAAGTTATGCCGGATGATTTTTTTGAAAGTGACACGATGGTGGGTAAAAAATTTGAAGTTTATGCCAGACCTCTTGTTGGCAATTTGGACCAAGTGGGTCGTCTAGATATTTAAAACTTTTTTAAATATAAATTAATTTTAAAAATTATGTCTTTAAATGAAATTGCTCGCGCTCTCGTGGCTCCGGGAAAAGGAATCTTAGCGGCTGACGAAAGTACGCCGACTATTGGAAAAAGATTTGACACTATTGGTGTCGAGTCGACTGAAGAAGCAAGAAAAAAATATCGTGAACTTTTACTCACTACAGAGGGAATGGAAAATTATATAAGTGGCGTAATACTATTTGATGAGACATTGAGGCAATCATCAAAAGAGGGTGTTCCTTTCCCAAAATTATTACAAGGTAAAGGAGTTATTCCTGGAATAAAGGTAGATACAGGAGCCAAGCCAATGCAAAATTCAGAGAACGAAAAAGTAGCCGATGGTTTAGATGGTTTGCCAGAACGTTTGAAAGAATATTTTGAACTTGGTGCTCGATTTGCAAAGTGGCGGGCGGTTATTACTATTGATGAAGGTATACCAACCGACGAGTGTCTAAATGAAAATGCAAAACGACTTGCACAGTATGCAAAATTTGTTCAAGAAGCTAACATGGTTCCAATAGTCGAGCCGGAGGTTCTTATGGATGGTGGGCATGATATAGATCGTTGTTTTGATGTCACTACAAGAGTTTTACGCAGAGTATTTGAAGAATTAAAGACACAACAAGTACAATTGGACGGAATTCTTCTAAAGCCAAATATGGTAATTCCTGGCAAAGAGTGGGGAAAGGTTGGAGCAGATGAAGTTGCTAGGAAAACCCTTGTATGTTTTAAAGAAGTTGTGCCAGCAGAGGTTCCGGGGATTGTATTTTTGTCTGGCGGACAGACTGAGGTGGAAGCTTGTGAGAATTTAAATGCTATAAATATCGCGGAGTTAGACAAACCATGGGAGTTAAGCTTTTCATATGGCCGTGCGTTGCAGGCATCAGCCTTGCAAGCCTGGTCTGGTAAGGAGGAAAACATATTGGCTGCTCAAAAAGCATTTTTACATCGCGCCAAGTTGACAAGCGCGGCGCGGTCTGGTACATATAATTCTGACATGGAATAATTTTTAATTTATTTTTTTATATGGCACAGCCATTACGTATAGCCATAAATGGTTTTGGACGAATTGGACGTCTACTTACACGAGTTGTCTGGAATAATCCTAATTTTGAGTTGGTCGCGATAAACAGTCGGTCAAAGGCAGATATTTACGCGCACTTGCTTAAATACGATTCAATATATGGTCCATGGAGCGAAGAAGTTAGTTTTGAAGGAGATGAGATGTTGATTGTTGGTGGCAAGAGAATATCTTTACATCGTGTTAATGAGATAGAGCAGGCGCCTTGGCAAGAGCACGATGTTGATGTAGTAATAGAATCATCCGGTGTATTTCGTGATAGAAAATCTAGTGAAATGCATAGAGGTGCCGGAGCCAAGTATGTACTTATTTCAGCCCCTGCCCAGGAAGAAGACAAGACCATGATTTACAATATTAATCATGATGAATTTGACCCAGAAAAACATAAAATAATATCAGCTGCATCATGTACAACTACTTGTTTGGCGCCAATGGTGAAAATATTGCATGAGTATTTTGGTATAAAACATGGTACAGTTGTTACGACACATAGTTATACCAACGACCAACACTTGGTAGATGCTCCACACAAAAAAGAAAGTTTTCGCCGCAGTCGTGCGTCTGCTATTTCTATCATTCCTACTTCTACTGGTGCAGCCAAAGCAATAGGCAAGGTAATTCCAGAATTAGATGGTAAACTAGATGGAAATGCTTTGCGCGTTCCAGTGCCGGTTTGTTCACTGGCAAGTTTTATTGCCGAAGTAGAAAAAAGGACAGACCGAGATGAAATTAATAAAATCTTTCATGAAGAAAAAAAGAATTATCCGGGCAGTTTAGATGTGTGTGATATCGGATTAGTGTCAGCAGATTATATTCGTTCGCCATTTGGGGCTACCATAGATACACTTTCTACTGTTGTGACAGACGGAACACAGGTTTTTGTCCAGGCTTGGTATGACAATGAATGGGGTTATGTGACGCAGATGAGCAAGTTGCTGGAGTATATGGGGAGTAAGATTAAGATTTAAGATTATTTTTTATGGCAAGCAGAGCACAAGAGCTATATGCAAAAAGTGAAGGCACTATAAATCTGACATGGCGAGATGTGGAGCGTGATGTGCTTGAGATTATTGATAGGATGAAGGCAGATGGATTTGAGCCAGATGTTATTATTTCAATTGCCCGTTCTGGACTTATTCCTGCATCCATGATTGCCTATGCGCTCGGAAACAAAGAATTGTATGTTATCAAGGTGGACTTCTCCAAAATACAAAAGAATGGCAATGATCAAGAGCTTCATGATACACCGCGTATTACGCAGGAACTTACTAAAGATATACATGGACTGAAGGTACTCGTGGTGGATGAGATGGCGGTGTCTGGTTCAACACTTAAATTGGTGAGTTCATATATGAACATCAAGGGGCCTGCTGAAGTAAGGTACGCAGTGCTTTACAAGCAACCATGGGCGGAGTTTGAGCCGGATTATTATGGGAGTAAGACAAAAGAGTGGCCAATGTATCCATGGAAAGAGCTACGCAACGATGTGCTTGATCCACGGGCAAGAATTAATAGAAAAGGCGGGTCAGAGTAATAGACATTTAGTGTTTTTAAAAGCGAGTGACGTTTTTTGCTATTTGTGTATTATAAATGTTTTATCCACAGAACTGTCGAGAAATATTTGACAGTTTTTTTATATATGATATGCTTATTACTAGCCAAAATATGCAAGTAGATATACTCAAGAAATTAGGTTTTAATGACAAAAATGCCAAAATATATTTGGCACTGCTTCGTTTAGGGCCTAGTTCGGTACGAAAATTAGCTCAAAATTGCGATTTGAACCGTGGAACTACTTATGATGCTTTAAAATGGTTAAAATCTGAAGGCGTGGTTAATTTTTATCAAGAAGATACAAAACAGTATTTTGTAGTGGAAAAGCCGGAAAAATTGCTAGATTTAGTAAAAAAACGTGATGAGGAGCTTCATGATATACAAAAAGATGTCGAAAAAATGATTCCCGAGCTCCAAGCTTTACATGATAGGGGTGGAGATAGACCAATTGCGCGCTATTATGGAAAGGATGAGTTAAATCAGATTTTGGAAGACGTGCTTGAGACTTGTGAGGATAGTGAGAAGCAGGAGTATCGTATTTATTCTGCTGAAGGTGTGCGAGAATTTTTGTACGAAGATTTTCCGACTTTTAGTGATGTGCGGATTGCCAAGGGGATTGGTGTAAAAGTGATTGCTATAGGTGGTGGCGGAGAGTTACGTGGTTTGGATGAGAGGAAATGGGTCACCAACACCCCCCTACCCCCCTCGAGGGGGGATGTGAGTATACCCGCTACGTATATTATTTTGTATCCTAGGAAGTCAGCATATGTTTCCTTGAATGCAAAAGGCGAGCCGATTGGGGTAGTGATAGAAAATGACGGGGTGTATGAGACACAAAAATTAATTTTTGATAATTTGTGGCACAGTCTATAATTTATGATTTTTGATTTAAAATATGTTTATCATTGACTTTGACGATACACTTTTTGACACACATGCTTTCAAGCAGGCACGATTTGAGGCAGTGAAGCTTTTTGGAGTTTCAGAAGAGATTTTTTGGGAGACCTATCAGCAGGCGCGTAATAGTGAAGATGGAAAATTTACTTATTGCGATGAAAGACATGCTGAATTACTCGGAGAAAAAGGGTTTGAGAGAGATAAAATTTTAAGCGCCCTGCAAGATGTCAGTGCGCAAATCCCATCATTTTTATGTGATGATGTCATTGATTTTTTGGAATTTTTGAAAGAAAAAAATAAGGAAATGATTTTGCTTAGCCTGGGTCAGAAGTCTTTTCAAGAATTAAAGACCAGAGAGTCTGGGGTGTATGATTATTTTGACAGAGTGTTTATGGCGGATGACACCAAAGAACATATTTTGACAAAAATATTTAAAGATGTCGGGAATCAAGAAGCGTGGTTTATAAATGATAAGCCCCAAGAGACATTAGATTTACTAGATAAATTTCCAAATATGAAAGTTGTATTGAAAGTTTCTCCAAATTTTGATGAGGAGGAATATAAAAAAAGCGGTCTGCCTTTTTTTAAGGATCTGATTGAAATAAAAGAATATGTTGAAGAAAGAACTAAATAATGTCGGTGTAATTATTTTGGCAGCCGGCAAAGGCACACGCCTCAACTGTACTGATAGACCGAAAGTCATGCTAGAGATTGGAGGCAAGCCAATTGTGAGTTATATTGTGGAGACTTTGCTTGACGCAGGATTTGCAAAAGAACAAATTGTGCTTGTTGTCGGATTTAAAAAAGAAAGAGTAAAAGAATATTTTGGCGGTACAGTTATCTATGCAGATCAAGATAAACAGCTAGGAACCGCGCAGGCAGCTTATGTTGGGATGAGGGAATTGCCACAGGATATTGAAACAGTCCTGATTATTGGAGGAGATGATAGCGCTTTTTACAAAAAAGAAACATTGTTAGACTTTATTGGACAGCACGCAAAAAATGGTGCTACACTGTCTTTGCTAACGACGGAGTCAGAGAGTTTTGAAGATATGGGGAGGATAATTCGAGATGAGAGTGGCAACTTTGTAAAAGTTTTGGAAAAAGAAGAATTAAGTGAGGAACAAAAGGAAATTAAAGAAACAAGTACCGGCACATATTGTTTTGATAAAGATTGGTTTGAAGAAATTTTTCCAGAGATGAAACAAATTGAAGGTTTGGGAGAGCTTGGTTTGTCTAAGGCAGTTGAAATGGCGGTTGAACATAAAAAGAAAATTCAAGCGGTTAAATTGAAAAATAATGGAGAATGGTTTGGGATTAATACAGAGAAAGAATTGGAGGAGGCTGACTTTCGAATTTCGAATGGCCCGTATATCCGATGCCAGAATAAACATTTAGATTAAAAATAATGTTAAAGTTATTTGTACATTCGAAATGTTATAGATCCGTATGTTTATGAATATTAATATGCAAAAAGGAAAACAATTTTTAACCGGTCATGAAGTCGTCGTGCAGGCATGTATTGATGCCGGGGCGACGCATATGTTTGGCTATCCCATTACTCCGGGCACGGAAATTTTGTCTGGTTGGATTAGGCAGGCAGAAGAAAGCGGTGGAAAATTGCACTACTTACAAACTGAAGATGAAATAGCGGCTGGATTTTGCGTTGTCGGAGCTGTGATGGCTGGAGCAAAAGCATTCACAGCCACAGCCGGTCCAGGAACTGTCCTTATGCAAGATGCTATGGGTATGGCTGATGGGATGCGCTTGCCTTTTGTGGCAATTATTGCCCAGCGTGGCGGACCAAGCTCTGGCACAGTTATTTATTCCCAACAAGAAGTGAATCTAGCAATCCACGGCGGTAATGGAGAAGGTTTACGCATTGTTTTTTCGCCGTCTACCGTTGAGGAATTGTACCGTGTTACCCGTCGCGCATTTAATACAGCTTGGCAGTATCGTTTTCCAAGTGTGGTTTTAACAGATGGTTTTTTATTAAAAACAAAACAGGATGTCGTATTAGATTTTATGGGAGAAAATGTAGAGCCAACGCCATTAGTTTCAGAACATACGCAAAAAAATATTCGAAACATCTATACTTTCGAGCAAGAATTGATGGACGAGTTGGGGAAGCAGAAAGAGGATTTTGAGGTGATGAGTAAGGATGTGGAAGAGTATGAGGTTTATTTTGGAGAGATGAACAATGATCAACGAACAATGATCAACGAACAACGATGCGAAGAATTAATCATCGCACATGGGATTGTTGGGGCGGCCGCAAAAGATGCTGTTGACGAGTTGAAAAAACAAGGTAAGAGTGTCGGGTTGTTTCGTCCAATTACGCTGTCTCCATTTCCAAAAGATGAATTGAATCGGCTTTCCAAACAAGTAAAACGGATTATCATTGTTGAGTCCAGCATGGGGCAATTGCGAGATTTAGTCAAACAGAATTTGGATTCCCATGTTGACGTGGAGATTGACGGATTGTATAAGCCAGCCGTGGGGATTGAAGTGGAGGAGATTGTTCAACTTTTTAAATAATATGAGTAAAGATTCAAAATTTTGTCCTGGATGTGGCCAGCCTGCAATATTACAGACCCTGTACCGTATTTTGCAAGAACAAAAGTCAGAAGAAAAGGCTGTGCTTGGTCTTGATATTGGTTGCTCGCTTTTGGCATGGGATTTTTTACCAATTAATACTTTTCAAACACATCATGGTCGAGTTACAGCAACCATGGTTGGTTTCAAACGCGCGCAACCAGACTTGCTTTCTTTTGCCTACACCGGAGATGGTGGCGCATACGCCATTGGATTGCAAAGTTTGCTTTGGGCGGCAAAACGCAATGATCCGGTTACCGTTATTGTTGCTAATAATGCTGTCTATGCCATGACTGGTGGGCAGACCGCTCCGACTACTATGCGAGGCCAAAAGACCGATACCTCGCCCGGTGGTTATGAAGAGGATCCTATGATGGGTCCAGAGCTTGTGCGTAATTTGAATGCAAAAGCATATATCGCGCGTACCGCGATGAACAATATGAAGCATATGAAAGAATGTCTAGAAAAAGCTATTCAAGCGCAGCGTGATGGTAATTTTTCTATGGTTGAAGTTTTGAGTTTTTGCCCGACGAATTGGAGGACGTTTGGCCCAAAGACAAATGAATATCTAGAGAGGATGAAAGAACATTTTAAATTAGGTGAGTTTTAGAATCACGTAACACATATCACATAACAATAAACAATATGGGCAAAGAAAAATCATTTTACATTGAAGATGATGCGTCAAATGTTAGAGATCTTAGAGAAAGGGCAGGTATGAAAGAGGATAGGCCAATGATAATTCCTGATACATTGTCTGAGGAAAGAGAGAGAGAGAGTTAATAGATGAATATGGAAGTAAAATGGCAGTTGGAGTTGTTCGAATGTTGCATAGTAAATTTAAGGAAATGGAAAATAATACTAGTATCCGTAAAGGATTAGATATACATGGAGTTCGAACCAATTTACATACATTAGTTGCAATTGAGGATATTTTATCCAGAGGTTATAATGGCACTTTGATTGATTTAAAGAGTGATCAGAAAAAAGAATATTATATAAAGTGGTATAAAATTATTTTACGTTTACTTGATTCAGTTGGGTAATTTTAGTATCTATTAGTATTTGTTTCATATTTGTCAGTATTTGAATATATATGAAATGAATATGAAAAAATATTAAACAAATATTTATGAATATTAAAATTTTATTAAGTGGAGATGGCGGTCAAGGAATACAACTTATTGCTAACATGATTTGTCGGGCGGCTTTTAATAATGCGTTGCACGTTACCTCAATTCCAAACTACGGTCTGGAACAGCGTGGCGGAGTCTCTTTGAATTTTATTCAGATTAGCGACAAGAAGATAATGTATCCGAAGTTTACGAAGCCAGATATTTTGCTTATTATGTCACCACAGGCACGGGAGCGTGTTGAAGGATTTAAGATTGAATATTTAAGATTGAAGATTGATTTAGAAAATCATTTTGATTTTTTGAAAAAAAATAATGTGCCGGTGCAGAGTTATAATATTTTTTGTTTGAGGTTGATTATAAAAATTTTAGAAGAGAAAAATATTTTGAAAAGCCAAGATGTGTTTGGACTGCTTGAGAAAAAGTTGAGTGAAAAGCATGGTTGGGAGGAGAATAAAAAGGCGTTTGATTTGGGATATAGATAGAATTTCGAATTTTAATAAATTTTAAATCTCCCAAATTATTATTGGAAATTTAAAAATTGAAAATTATTTAAAATTTATAATTACAAAATTTAAAATTAAAAAATATGTGCGGAATAGTCGGTTATATCGGAAACAAAGAGGCCTTACCGATTCTTATCAAAGGCCTTCGTCGTCTTGAATATCGTGGTTATGACAGCGCAGGTGTTGCAATTTTGAATGGAGAAATAAAAAGAGTTCGCGCAGTAGGAAAGATAGATGAATTAGGAGAGAAGCTGAAAGGACAGGATATCAAAGGTACTATTGGTATTGCCCATACGCGTTGGGCAACGCATGGCGGAGTGACAGAGGAAAATGCTCATCCACATTTTGGTTGTGAGGGGAAATTAGTCATTGCCCATAATGGAATTATTGAAAATTACCGCGAGATAAAAGAAAAGTTGGGGAGTAGTAAGCATGAATTTAAATCAGAGACGGATACTGAAGTTTTGGCGCATCTTATTGAGACTCATTATCATGGTAATTTGCGTGAAGCAGTGGAACAAGCTTTGAATCATGTCCGAGGAACTTATGGCTTGGTGGTTATGCACGCAAGTCATCCCGATTGTCTTATTGCCGCGCGCTTGGGAAGTCCGTTAGTTATTGGTGTGGGAGAATATGATGCGGAGTCGGGGAAAGGTGAATATTATATAGCAAGTGATGCCACCCCGATGCTTGAGTACACAAAAAAAGTAGTTTTTTTAGAAGATGGCGAGGTGGCCGAAATTTCACGGGAAAAAATGGAAACTTTCAACTTAAAAGACGAAGCAATAGTCAAATGCGTGGAAGAAATCGAGTGGGATGATGAACAAGCAGAAAAACAAGGATACGATCATTTTATGCTAAAAGAGATTTTTGATCAACCAACCGTATTTGAAGATGCTATACGCGGTCGTTATAATTTGGAAGAAGGCACTGCTCATCTCGGCGGACTCAATATGACGACGGATGAGATGCGAAAAGTTGAGCGTATTATTCTTATTGCTTGTGGCACAGCGAGCTACGCCGCTATGGTAGGCAAGTATGCCTTTGAGCGTTTGGCAGGTATTCCAACTGAAGTGGATGTCGCTTCCGAATTTCGTTATCGTGATCCAATTGTCAATGACAAGACTTTAGTATTTGCCATTTCTCAATCTGGAGAAACAGCCGATACTTTGGCTGCTGTACGCGAGGCAAAAAGAAAGGGAGCATTTGTTCGTGGAATAGTGAATGTAGTAGGTTCAACTATTGCTCGTGAAACTGACGGTGGGACATATATACATGCTGGGCCAGAACTCGCAGTCGCTTCAACCAAAGCATATACCAATATGATTGCCATTATGCTTTTGTATGCTTTACAATTTGGTCGTTTAAAACGCATTACTCCGGCCACAGGCCAGCGTCTCTTGAGTGCTTTGCGAGAAATACCCAGTAAAATGAATGAAATTTTGGAACAAAATGATAAGATTAAAAATTTGGCAGAAAAATACAAAGATTACAAAGATTTTTTGTTTCTTGGCAGGGGTATTAATTTTCCAGTCTCCTTAGAAGGGTCTCACAAGCTAAAAGAAATATCGTACATTCACAGCGAAGCATATCCGGCTGGTGAGATGAAACATGGTGTGAATGCCCTTTTGTCTGAAGATTTTCCAGTGTTTGCTCTTATGACGAAAAACCAATTGTATGATAAGATGCGCAGTAATATTGAAGAAGTGCGGGCGCGCAATTCCAAGGTGATTCTTGTTGTCAATGAGGGTGATAGCAATGCAAAAGAGTTAACAGATGATGTTATTTATATTCCGCCAACAATGGAGCTGCTCGAACCACTTCTAAATACTATTCCTTTGCAATTGTTTGCTTATCATGTAGCGGTTTTGCTCAAAAGGGATGTGGATAGACCGAGGAATTTAGCAAAGAGTGTGACAGTCGAATAGAGATATTCTACTCGGCTTTAGCCGAGGTTTGAGTGGCTTAAGCCACGACACGAAGCTTTAGCTTCGTGCGCCCCGCCTAAAGGCGAGTAGAAAAAACGTCCAGCCTAAAGACGAGTAGAAAGAGAAATACTATGACCTACTATTCACCCGGAGTTTATTTCTTGACAGGATCGACATTTCTCCACAAACCATATTTCAAATATCCAGAACAAAAGCAAATATTACTTGACCAAATTAGCAAGCTAAAAAGAGAGAAAGACATACAGATATGCGCGTTTAGTATTCAAATTAATCATTATCATTTGGTGTTTTATTCTAGAAAAGAGAATGAGGTTTCTATTGTGAAACAATATATGCACGGAGGGACAAGTTTCTTATATAGGAAGATGTGTAAAATAGATAAAAAAGATTTGTGGGGTTCCAAGAAAACAATTTATATTAAGTCTCTAGAAATGTATTGGAAAATAATTGGATATGTTTGTGGAAATTTATTAAAACATAAGGAAGTTAGTACATTTGAGGAACTGAAATCAAATCCATTTTCTAGTTACGAACATTTTGTAAGAAAGTATGGTGATGATATGGTGAGAGAAATTATATATAGGGTTATTGAAATCGAGGAGGAGACAGAGGGAGATATAAATGTAAAAGAGATGAATGGGTGTAGTTTAAAATATATTCCAGATGTTAAATAATAATAATGATAATAATTCTACCCAGCTTTAGCTGGGGTTCACGAAGCTTAAGCTTCGTGTCGCGGCTAAAGCCACGGACACCGCCGCTAAAGCGGCGTAGAACTAAAAAGTTATGCGCATAATCGCAACAGTTTACAAAAGTCCCTTAGACATTGAAAAAGTAAAATCAATGATAAAAGAGGGAGCAGACGTGCTGCGTATTAAGTTTGCACACGAAACCAATGAAAATGTTATGAAAGTAGTTGAGCAGGTACGAGAAATAGTCAATGAATTAGAAGCCAAAACTGAAATACTAGCTGATTTGCCAGAATGCAAAGTGCGTTTAGGAGGTTTAGAGCAAGGTAGTGAAGATGTTCAAGAAAATAAAATATATACTTTGTGCCCAGAAAAATTTAGTAAAACAATAAATGATTTTATCCCAGTCGATGTAGAAGATTTTGATAATTTTTTTGAAGATGGTGACAAGGTTTCAATCGGTGATGGCGAGGTATGGTTTGAAATTGTTGAATTAATTTCATCAAAAGAAGTGAAAGTTAAATTTCCAGATGGCGGATTTGTTGATCAATATAGAAGTCTCATGTCCCCACGCCTTGGCGATGTGCTGGATCATTATTCACAAGCACTAGATTCTTTGAGATTATTTGATAGGGTAAAGCCGGAACATCTTGCCTTGTCATTTGTCGGGTCAGCAGACTATGTAAATAATATAAGAAAGAGGATCATAACTCTCTATGGTGATGCTTGGCAGCCGAAGATAGTGGCCAAGATTGAATCGCAACAGGGTATAGAAAATATAAAAGAGATTGTTGTGGCAGCT
>Ga0210057_1007748_pt1 | contig 12903 bp, 16 predicted proteins | sample CryGeyCG2114_010_2_FD_183968 | JGI IMG/M metagenome (GOLD analysis project Ga0210057, IMG submission 183968) | Groundwater microbial communities from aquifer - Crystal Geyser CG10_big_fil_rev_8/21/14_0.10 (SPAdes) (version 2) | ecosystem: Environmental > Aquatic > Deep subsurface > Groundwater ... | reverse complement strand
CTCGGCGACCAAATCGTACGGAGTTTTCGGGGTAAAAAGAAATTCTCGATCCCATTAAAAGCAGAAAAGAAAAATTTTTCAAAATGAATTCTTTGTTCAAGAGGTGGAAAAACACTGTGTTATAACTAACCTCTTTTTTAAGTATTTTTCCGATGGTACTGACTGGTACGATTAATCCTTGTTTCTTTAATCTCCAATGTAGTTTCTTGGCACAGAGTTTGGTTTCTTTTCTTAAGGCAATTACTTTCTCCTTAATCCATATTGGAGTTTCGTACGGACAAACCTTTACCAGATTTTTTATACTAATTTCCTTTTCCAGTATTGGTCTGAACCATCTTAACCTCTCTTCTTTGATGTTTTTCAACATTTTGATGCTCATTAGCTACTAATGTATCAAAAGTGCCAAAAGTGTTTAGACATTACCAAAAATTGTTGACTTTTTGGGAAATTCAGGCAGGATATGAGTATGGTATTTTTTACAGGAAAAGGAGATGATGGAACAACTAAAACTTTTAGTTGTGACCAAAGGATTTCAAAAAGCTCTACCATCGCAGAATCTTTGGGTAGCTTAGATGAAATAAATTCATTTTTAGGGCTTTGTAAAGTGCAAGCGGTGCATCTTGGTTATAAATTGGGTGAAGCAAGTTTGGCTGAAATAATCCACAATATACAAAAAAATCTTTTTATCATTCAAGCAGAGCTAGCTGGAGCTCCAAAAACTATCACTGAAGATAAGGTAAAAGAACTTGAAGAAATTGTAGGTAGTATTGAGAAAGAATTGCCACCAATAAAATCTTTCTTTATCTCTGGTGGCACATCAGAGATAACCAAATGGCAACTAGGAGGAGCTGGACTCGGAGCTATATTTGATATTGCTCGCACTATCGCTAGGAGAGCAGAGAGAAGAGTGATAGCAGTTTCTGATGAAATATCTCAACCGACACTTTTGAATTCTAATTCAAAAGAGGATTCTGTCAAAGTATCGGCAGGTAATGTAAGTAAGCAAACTAAAGCTTATCTAAACAGACTCTCAAGTGTTCTTTATGCTCTGGCTCGATATTCAAATCACAAAGTCGGGATTATGGAGGAGTCGCCTGACTATAAGTAAACAGAAAAGCTGGAAGATGGCAACTTAGAGCTATAAGGAGAAGAAAATAAAAATTGATAGCATTCAATTATTTGTGTATAATAAGAATATGAAATCTTCTAAAAAAACAAACAATAAACCTAAATCTCAAACTATAAAAAAAGATCAATATACTGTTGTTTTGGAAGACTTAAGATCAAATTTTAAAGTTTTTGGTGAAAGTTTGGATTTAGTTAAGGATAAAGTAGATAGTATAGATAAAAGAGTAGACAGTATAGATAAAAGAGTAGACAGTATAGATAAAAGAGTAGACAGTATAGATAAAAGAGTAGACAGTATAGATAAAAGATTGGGTGGAGTTGAATCAGATTTAGAAATTTTAAAAACTGAAGTAGCTCTTATCCGTCACAATCAAGTCACTAGAGATGAATTTAAACTTCTCGAATCTAGGGTCCTTCGTCTTGAACGAAAAGCATCTCGTTAGTTTTTTCTCAAATACTCTTCTATTCTGTTGATCTATTGAGAAAATCTTAAAAGACGGGTATATTAAGATAGAAATGTAATGGTGGTAGTAGCTCAGCTGGTAGAGCGCCGCTCTGTGGAAGCGGAGGTCATGGGTTCAAGCCCCATTTACCACCCCAAGAAATAAAATAAAAATAATATGGAAGAATTAAATAACGTAGAAATTTTTGAAAATGTTAAAAATAGAATCAAAGAGATTTTCAATGGGGAAGGGCTTTCGGAAAACTTAAATTCGGAGATTGAAAGATGGCATAATAGAAGACAACAAGAAACCGATAGGCCTGGTGGCACCATAGAGCAGAGAGTTGTATTTCAAATGGAGCTTGCCCAGATTTACATAGCGGTAGGAAAGAATGATTCAGCTTTTGATACCTTGGAAGATGTTTGGGACGAAGCTAACCAGGAGGGATTGGTTGACTTAGTGGAGGAGATTACAAATTTGATGAATAGCTTATGAAAGTATCAAGAATGACTAATTTTCGGTTATGGTTAAATACATTAGAGAAGAAGATTCCTGTGTGGTTAGGTAATTTAGCATTTATATTATTTCTGCTGTATATGTTGTATAAATTACTGACCATACCAGAAAATTAATTATAACAACCTCACACTCCTGTTTTTAGAATTATCGAGTATAATATCGTTAAGACAAGGTTTAAAAGCTTAAAATTTGCTAAAATCAAGCTACAATTTGAGCCGATTCCTCTTTCTGCAGTTCTTTAATGAAAGCCATCTGAATAGCCATATTTTGCATCAATTCGTTGTCTGAAATCAGCTTTATAATGTTATTATGATTAAGACCCACGAATTTTTAAGGAATGTAATGACTATAAAAATTCAGTGTCCTGAGTTAAACGAAGGGCAAAGAAATTTTAACTCTATAGTTTATCTAGTCGAAGTGTCTTCTTCGTTTATTTTGTCTTTTATACTAAAATTAAATTATGAAAAGACTAATTTTTATTTTTATAATAGCTTTTGTTTTAAATCTTATATGGGAAAATTTACATGTGGTTTTTTATGATAATTATTTAGGTGGACCAACTACAAGATTTATTTTATTGCAAGCATCTGTTGTTGATGCTTTTTTGATCATTTTACTTTCTCTGCCATTTTTATATAAAAATTATTTTAAAAATAAAATGTGGCTCATAATAATTTTTGGAATAATAATGGCTGTCTTTATTGAATGGTTTGCTCTCTATAATAATTGGTGGCAATATAATCCAAATATGCCTATTGTTCCTATCTTGAAAGTCGGACTGACTCCAATGATTCAACTTGGCATTTTGGGCTATTTTTCTTTAAGATTGAGTAATCCACACAATTGTCAGATGTAGTTTTTTATTTTGGTATAATGAAATATAGATATGGAATCCCGTTAGAAGTTGCGGAAATTAAAAACGAGATTCTTTTATTAATAGTTTAATTTGAGTAGTAAATTATATTTATAAATATAATTTACTACTTCTAACGGGATGGAACCAACAAATACAGATTATAAACAAATGCTCACAGAAATAATCAAAAAACAGATTGTTATTTTGGGTCCAGAAATTGCCGTCCTCAAAGCCAGAGGAGTAGAAGGATTAAAAGTGGCTGACGACGGGGCCGTTATTGAAGTTTCTGGACCAGAACAAGTGGTTTTGCAAAAATTAATAGATGAATATGTTGCTCTTTCGGGAGAGATAGTTAAAAATGCTGTTAATTCTATTTTTCAAAAATATCCTTCAATTCAACATTAATTTAAACAATTTAAATATAATATGAAAAAGTTCTTCTTGTTTACGTTTTTAGGGACAATCTTGCCTACAATGGTAATGGCTCAAAATATAAGTGAGTCAATATCTAATGATGGGGTTGCTTACGCCTCTGTTTTTGCTGATAATTTTTCTTTGCTTTTGTCTATTGTTATCGGGATTATTGCTACATTTTTTGTTTTTAGAGTAGCCAGAAAACTTGGAGGTGGACTCTTCGGTTTGGTCCTTAATTATGTTGGAATCGGAATGCTCTTTGTAGTGTTAGGCACTATAGTTATGGTTGTTGATAAATGGGTTTTATATTTTTGGATTAATGTTTCCAGCACAGTCTTTTTTGCTATAGGATACATATTTATGGTTATTGGTGCCAATAAACTCTTTAAAGGCATAATGAATACTTAATATGAATATTGCGCTTCTATCAGGCGCCATAATGTCTCTTATTTTAATTTCAATAGCTTTAATATTGGCTGTTTTTGTTTTTTATTTTTATTTTTTGTTTAAAAAAAGAGGAAGGGAAATAATAAAAGAAAGAGAAGAGTCTACTCGCCGTATCTATGAACTAGCTATCCTTAAAGAATTGGGAGAGAGAGTGGGGTATTCTCTAGATGTGGAAGAAATATTGCAAATTATCACTGGCTCTCTAAAGCAGTTTATAGATTATACTGCTGTCGGTTATATTGTGGTTACTCCTGAAAAAATAAAAATAAATACTCATATTGAAAAATCTGTCAGTCATTTATTTTTAAAAGAAATGAAAGATAAAATGACTGCATCACTCTCTGCTTTGACTGACCAAACTTTTGATAAATTTAAATTGGATGAAGTTGTTTCTGGGGCTATTGTTATAGATGAAATCAAGCAAAATATCGGTTCTCTTTTTAATATTCCTTTGGTTATTAGTGGCAAAGTGGTCGGGGTTTTGACTGTGGCTCATATAAACAAGGGTTTATACAAAGAAGATGATATGACTATTTTGTATAAGATAACTAACCAAGCATCAGAAGCAGTAACTCGTTTACACGAAGTGGTTAGAATAGAAAAAGGAAAGTTAAATGCGATGGTAGAAAGTATGCAAGATGGCGTCTTAATGGTTGATATGGATTATAGAGTAGTGGTCGCCAATCCCGCTATCAAAAAAATTATAAAATTTGAAGTAACTAAAGATATAAACATTTTTGATTTTGTTGATACTCTTGGTGGTAAGTTTGATATTCATGGAAGACTGGAAGAAGCTTTGGTCAATAAAAAAATTTTTGTTTCTGAAAGAATAAACATCAATGACTCATTTTTTGAAATTGGAGTATATCCAGTTTTACACTATAATCCGAAAGGAGAAAGTCAGATGCATGGAGCGGTGGTGGTTTTCAATGATATTAGTAAAGATATTGAATTAGAGAGAGTCCGAGAAGAATTTACAGGTATGATAGTGCATGAACTACGTTCACCTCTTGATGGTATAAAAAAGATAACAGAGTCGGTGGTCGCGGGTAATATTGATAAAAATTCGGATAAATTTGATGAGTATTTGAAGTTAATTTATCAGGGCTCTGCCTCAATGCTTGAATTAGTTAATGATATTTTAGATCTTTCTAAACTTCAGTCTGGTAAATTTGAAGTTCGTAAAGAACAGGCCAACCTCAAAGAGGTGATAAATAACAGAGTTTCTTTTTATAAGGTTTCAGCTGATGTTAAAAAAATAGGTTTGGAAACTTATTTAGATGATAGTTTGCCAGAGTTGGCTGAATTTGATCCTCAAACCTTAAAACAAATTTTAAATAATTTTCTATCAAACTCTTTGAAATTTACTTCTGTTAACGGTTTGATTTTGGTTTCTGCTTTTGTTTATGACCCTAGGGAACATTTTCCTAAAAATTTTGATAGATCAAAAGTTCCAGTTTTTCCAGAAGAAAAAGATATCAAAGTGAAAGCGCCTTCTTTATGTGTGGTTGTCTCTGATACTGGCATCGGTATCCCAGAGGATAGTATCAAAGATCTCTTCCATACCTTTAAACAGGCTAAATTGAGTCCAGAAGATGGAGAAAATAAAGGCACTGGTTTAGGGTTGGTTATTGCCAAAGGTATTGCAGAAGCTCATGGTGGGGCAATTGGCTTGGTTTCAAAAGAGGGGTTTGGTACTAGTTTTTTCTTTACTATTCCACTTAACTAATGATATTATGTATGTATTATAAAATAAAAATGACAAATTTATGAAAAAAATTTTAATAATAGATGATGACCAGTTTTTTTCTAAAACACTGGAAACTGCTTTACCTAAAGAGAGATATGAGTTGATATCTGCTGAAGATGGAGAAGTGGGTTTAGAAAAACTTAAATCTGAAAAACCTGACCTTATAATTTTGGATTTGATGATGCCAAAATTAGATGGGACCTCTTTTTTGAAAAAACTCCAAGAGGATAATGATTTGCCTAAAGTTCCTATCTTGGTTTCCTCCAATCTTTCTAGTGTTAAAAAAATAAGTGATGTAATGTCTATGGGAGTGGTCGGTTATGTAATCAAATCAGACGAAAGCTTGCAATCTATTATTCAAGATATTGACCGAGTTTTGGGAGAGGATACTACTAAAGGAGAGTAATTATAATATTTTGGTCATAAGATGGCCGAAGTATACAGCTAGCACATTGCTTGGAATAATACCAAATAGAGTGCCTATTATATAGTCTTTGGTTTTTATTTTGGAAACACCCATCAAAATATTTAATACATTAAATGGCATAATGGGAATTATTCTCAATATAACAAGGTCTAAAATTGCATTTTTACCAAGTTTTCCGTTGTATTTATTTATATACTTTAAGTATTTATTTTTTAAAATACTTTCTACTCGTTTTTGACCCAATTTTCTTGATATTATAAAAACTAAAAAAGAACTTAAAAATCCACCAATAATGGTATAAACTAACCCATATCCAAATCCAAACAAAAGGCCAGCGATAGCCATAAAGGGGGTGGATGGAATAAAAATTGTTCCTACGATATAGATTAATATAAAAATAAAGGGAGCCCAAATACCAAAATTTTTAAGATATTCTCTTATTTCTCCTAAGTCAAAATTACTGCCAAATATTTGATAAATAAAAAGTGACCCTATTATCAAAATCAAAAAAACAATAAAAAAAATATTTTGCAATTTTTCCCATGACATATTATAATAATATCATTATTTATAAATAACTAAAAAGATGTTTAATCAATTTTTTGGAGAAGAGGGGGCTAATAGAGTTTCAAAGTGGACTGCTATTTCACTTATGCTCCTTTCGGCCTTTCTTTTAATAAAGATTGTTGGAGATTTTAAAAAATTGCCAAACATCGGCAGGGAAATTTATCCTCAATCAACCATTAGCGTTTCTGGTACTGGGGAAGTTTATGCTATACCCGATATCGCCACTTTTAATTTTTCGGTGGTTGAGTTGGGTAGCACCGTGGTGGAAGCTCAAGAAAAAGCCGACCAAAAGATGAGTAAATCTCTAGCTGTAATCCGTCAGTTGGGAGTAGAAGATAAAGATATTAAAACTACTAGCTACAATGTTTATCCTAAATATGAATGGAATCAGGTTGCTTGTATAACTTACCCTTGCCCTGCTGGTAAAAATGTTTTGAAAGGTTATGAAATCAGTCAGACCATCACTGTCAAAGTACGAGATACAGAAAAAGTGGCAGATTTGGTCACTAAAGTAGGAGCAACAGAAGTTTCTAATATAAGTGGAGTAGAATTTACTATTGATGATAAAGATAAGTACGTATCAGAAGCCAGAGAGGAGGCTATTACTGAAGCTAAAACAAAAGCTAAAGAATTGGCAAAACAACTTGGGGTTCGTTTGGGTAAAATAATGTATTACAATGAAAATGGCAATCACCCTATGTATTATAATGAAAAAGCTATAGGTCTTGGGGGAGATGCTATGGTTTCTTCAGTAATGCCGGCTAGAGCAGAATTACCAACTGGCGAGAATAAAATCATTTCAGATATAAGTATTACTTATGAGATTAAATAATGAACTTGACTTTGTTTTAGATGGGAGTATAATGAAATTACAATTTAATAAAAAGACCCCGTAAGGGGTTTTTTAATAAGGAAATTAATAACAAAATATTATGTCAATAATTAGTTATTTGAAGGAGACAAAAGGAGAACTTTCTCACGTCAATTGGCCTACCAGAAGGCAGTCGGTTATCTTTTCCGTTGTCGTCATTATTATTTCTATTTTGACTGCTCTCTTTTTAGGTTTGTTTGATTTTGTTTTTTCACGAATTTTGAATTTATTTATCTAAATATGAGTAAACAACAAATACAAGAAGGTAGAAATTGGTATGCCATCCACACCTATTCTGGCTATGAAAATGCAGTAACCAGAAATTTAAAACAGCGTATTGAATCTTTGGGTATGGAGGATAAAATTTTTGATGTTATTGTTCCAACAGAAAAGAAAATAAAAATAAAAGGCAACAAACGAGTAGAAGAAGAAGAAAAAATTTATCCAGGATATGTTTTAGTGGATATGATAGTGACTGATGATTCGTGGTATATAGTGAGGAATACTCCGAGAGTAACTGGTTTCGTTGGGGCTGGAGTTTTCCCAGTGCCACTTGATCAAAAAGAAGTAGATGAATTATTTAAAAGGATGAATTCAGAAAAGGTCAAACATAATATAGATTTATCTTTAGACGATGCGGTTAAGATAGTTGATGGGCCATTTAAAGATTTGGAGGGCAAAGTTGGTGAAGTAGACGAAGAGAGGGGCAAAGTCAAAGTATTGGTGCCTATGTTTGGACGCGAAACCCCAGTGGAGCTGGATTTCTTGCAGGTCAAGAAAATTTAGAAAATTAAGAAATGAAATGACTATAATTTTATTAATCCCCCACTATTTTTGCTAAAATATATAAAATATGCATAATAATATCGTCAGAATCGGTATTGAAAATAAAAAATTGTCAGGGGCAATGACAATTTTTTGGAACGAATTATAAGCAAAAATGGTGGGGGGTGATGATTTTTATAATCGCTCCGCTCATTAAAATCAATTATGGCAAAAAAAATAACAAAAAAAATAAAATTAGTGATAGCGGCGGGTAAAGCAACCCCTGCCCCCCCTGTTGGTACTGCTTTAGGTCCTGCCGGTATTAATATTGGTGAATTTGTTACCAAATTTAATGAAGCTACTAGAGAGATGACTGGCGCCTTGGTGCCGGCTGAAATTTCTGTTTACGAAGACAGGACTTTTGATTTTGTCTTAAAAACTTCACCTGCCTCTAGTCTTATTATGAAAGCTATTGGTATAGAAAAAGGGTCTGGTAAAACACCTATTCAAAAAGCGGGCTCCATCACCCGCAAACAACTTGAAGAAATCGCTCAAACCAAAATGGTTGACCTCAATGCCAATGATTTGGATTCGGCAGTCAAAATAATCGCCGGCACTTGTAGGAGTATGGGCGTAGAAGTGCGTTGAATCGCACTTCTACGAACCGGAGGCTGACGAGCCGAGGTGGGCCCGCGCAAATTTTCAGCAGAAAATTATGTGTGGGTAGAGGTGAAAGGGTAATTTATATTTTTAAAAAAATGAGCACCGATATCTCTATCGGTGCTCGATGATGAGATTAGGCTTGTGTCTTCGGCATTCACTGGCAAGAAGACTGCGATGACATCTTTTGTGGCTTCTTTCGATACACAGGATTATTATGTCCTGCTTGGTTGCCATTAACACCAAAGCTTTCACTGCGGATAGCTTGGGTCCACGACGGATTTCTGCTAAATATCGCCTCTTGAATTTTTTCCAACTGAGGGCTCTTTTTCTTTCAGTATACACTTTGTAAAGAGCATTGTTTCCTCCAAACCAAATATATACCAGATATCTACTACTGGCAATTTAAATCAAAATATGTAAGCTTTTGATAGAGAAAGGAGTACATTGAAATGGAATATGGTGGTGCATTACCAAGTCAACTCTTAAAGGAGTTAGTCAATAGTGGTTTTTTAACTGGGGTTGAAGAAAAAAATATTAGACCCGGTTCGATCGATCCTCCATTGACCATGGAAGGATATAGAGTTAAGGGAGCTTTTCTTCCAAGACCTAAAGAGACTGTTGAACAAGCAATTGAAAGAGTGGAAGGGGTTTCGGTCAGGGAGGGATCTATTCTAGAAAAGGGATGTTGTTATATTTTTCGTCTAGCAATGGATGTGATTGAGTTGCCTAAAAGGTTATATGGATATTGTAATCCAAAATCTTCCAGTGGACGCATTGATATTCATGTTAGACTGCTCGCCGACAATGTATCGCGGTATGATTATATTCCCAGAGGATATGCTGGTTCTCTCTGGATTATGATTGTCCCCAAGACTTTTCCGGTGATAGTTTATGAAGGTATTACATTAAACCAAATCCGGTTTTGTAACCAAGATACTCGTTTTGACGAGTTACGCTTGGAATTTGCTTTCAAAAATAGGGGAGGTGTCATCTTTGATCAATCTGGTACAATGTTGAATTACGAGAACATTGTGCATTCTGACAATGATGGATCAATTTTGTTAACTCTCGGTTTAAATTTTCCAGTCCCTGGATTTGAAGCTATCGAAACCAGAGAACCGATTGAACTCAACAGGGTTGATTATTACGATCCAGAACGGTTCTTTCGCCCGGTTATTTTATTTGAACAGGGTAAATCGATTATCTTGCGGGACAACGCTTTCTATATTCTCTCTACAAAAGAGTTTGTGAGGATACCAGAAAATATGGCCTGTGAGATGAGGCCAATGGATGAGAGGAGTGGAGATTTACGTTCTCATTACGCTGGATTTGTTGATCCGGGGTGGGGAGTAGGTTCTGATAACGATGGTCGTGGCAGACCCCTTACTCTTGAGGTGCGCTCTTTTGATAATGGTTTGATCATTTGTGATGGCCAGCCAATATCAAAAATTCGCCTTGAGAAGATGTTGGAAACACCAAAAAAGCACTACGACCAGATGAACCCAACCTATGGGCAACAATCTGGTCCAAAACTCGGAAAATATTTCAAGAAAGATAAGTAAAAAAGTGTCCCGACTGCGCGTGCGCGGTCGGGACCATTTGTTTTTGAATCTTTTATTTTTCGATGATGTCTTGACTTCCACGACGAAAATCAAATTGTGTTTTTGATGTATCGAGGTGTAGAGCGAAGTCAAAGTAGGGTGCAATTATTGTTGACAGTGCCTCACCCATCTGGATTGCTTTTTTCCGAAGCGTCGGATGAACTGCCCAGCCTGAACGAAGTTCGATCAAGTATGTCAAAGCATGAAGGTCTCCAGTGAGACGATTTGCAGTATTGAATCCCATTGGAATGTAGTACTGCAGTATCTCTGGTGGGCAATCAAACCTTGCTAGTTTTTTGCAGATGAAGTCACAGACTTCACACGCTTGTGAGTAGAGATCATCCATTGACTCACGAAGCTCTGAAAGGTACCACTGGTTGAAACCAAGATCTGTTGTCAACAATGGCATCTGTTGAGTGACAGCTCTGTGGCGTTGAATGTCACGGAATGAACCAAAATCAAGCGGGAATTCGAACCTCACTAGTCCACATTCACGAATTTTGCGAGGGAGTTCCGCTTTTTCAGGTCTTGTTATTATGGCCTGTTTGTATTCCGAGAGAAGATCGAAGTCAAGCAAAACTTTGCTCACTTCAAAGTCTGACAGAGAAGTTCTGTGATGATAGGTGTGAAGTCTCCCCATCTCACCAGCATATTTCTCTATGGCCTCGTACCGTTTTTTTGAGAATGAATTCGGGAACATTTCCATGAGCCCATCCTCAGTTGCCATAGACACTTCTCTGACAATGTTGAGTGGATGGTGGCGAAGTGTGAGCAGTTCATCGGCGAACTGCCTAAGATTCATCATCCACGACAGATTGGTGTGAGCGCCAGCTGGCAGGAACCCTCTCATGATGTCAAAAGCTCGGGCGCTGATGGTCTTGTCGTAAATAGTCGATTTCTCACCTTCCTTTATAGGAAACCTGAGTTTAAGGGACTTATTGAGCTCTTTTATCCCGTAGAGATAGAATTTCCTCAATTTTTCTAGAAGTTCTTCGCTGGCCACAGTTCCTAGTGGATTTGCGAATATCTGCTTTGCGAAATCAATGAACCGTGTTGACGATTCCTGACCGCTATAAAGTGGCCAGTCTTGGACGGATTTAGGGACGAACATTGGCACCCCTTCAATAAAAACGATTGCGTCTCCGCAGTCGCCAATTGATTTGTGGTTGTAACCAATGTAATACTTCTTCATGAACGCCCCAGACCCTTTTTCTGTGAGAGCTTTTAGGTGTTCTTTTATCCCGCCGACCGAACGAGAATGCAAAGCCTGCAACATCGCAGCTGATTCTGGTCCGATCACCCCTCCTGTGTCGAGGATCATAACGAAACCACTATTACTAAGTGGTCGAACTACGTGCTTCAGGTCTTTGATGCTCATCATCTTCTCCTTTGTATAATATCAAACCTAATTTGAATATTACTCACTTTTGATTACTAGTCAATATTGCTTTATTTATTTAAAATTATATCTTTCTAATTAGGAGATCGTTATGAATATAGGAAAATTTTTTGTTCTCGAAGGTTTAGATGGTAGTGGTAAAACTACTGTCATTAATTGTCTCAGGGAAGAATTTCCAGATTTTCTCTACACTAGAGAGCCGGGTGGTTCTGTGTTTGGAGAAAAAATACGCAAAGTTCTTCTTGACCAAGAATCAAAGGATGTTCCAGCTTTGCCACTTTTGCTTAGTTTTATGTCAGCCAGAGCGTCACATTTTCAGGAAGTTATTGTTCCCGCTGTTAGAGCTGGGAAGACGGTTGTGTCAGACCGCTTCGATGCGTCCACTTTCGCTTTTCAGCTACATGGGCAGGAACATATCGAGTTGAATAGTCTATTCTGGGAACTTCGCAACAAGATTTTACCGGCGGAGACAGAATTTTGGCCCCGGTACATATATCTGCGTATGGAGCCGGAAGTTGCCGAGAGACGTAGGAGGAAAAGAAAAAAACAGCTAACAACGAGACGCATATGGCGAATTCTTTTTTTAAAAAAAGAGGTCAAATCAGTTTATAATTTGACCTTTAAGTGTCTTCGGGTTTTTACCATCCCAACTAATTTCACCAGTTAATACTTTTTCAGTGATGACGGGTTGCCATTTGTGCTCGGCTTCGTTTACTCTTTTAGCTAAAGTTTCGGCGGTGTCGTTAGGCAGTATTGGAACTGACTGGCTAAAAAAGAGGGGACCTTCATCATATTTTTCGGTAACAAAATGCATAGAGACGGCCGAATGAGTTACTGCCTCTTGTCCTAAGTTTTCTTGTGGTGAGCTTGTCGAACCATAAGCTTCCATAACTGCTTCGTGAACGAAATGCCCGTACATACCAGTACCACCAAATCGAGGTAGGGGCCCTGGGTGAATGTTAATCGTCTTTTTGGGGTCTAGACCTGTGATCAATTTGAGCCAACCAGAAAGGCAAACTAAATCTGCGTTTTCTGTCAATTTTTTATAATTTT
>Ga0210057_1007747_pt1 | contig 12903 bp, 15 predicted proteins | sample CryGeyCG2114_010_2_FD_183968 | JGI IMG/M metagenome (GOLD analysis project Ga0210057, IMG submission 183968) | Groundwater microbial communities from aquifer - Crystal Geyser CG10_big_fil_rev_8/21/14_0.10 (SPAdes) (version 2) | ecosystem: Environmental > Aquatic > Deep subsurface > Groundwater ... | reverse complement strand
ATTGCTTATGTAAGAGGAAGTAATTCAGACTCAAATATTGCTCATATTGCTAAAATAACACCTACCAAAAGTTCTTTAGATGAAAATCCTACTATAGGTATAGCAATGGATGAAATAGGAACCCTTAAATTGCCTTTTTTAAGAGCTTTTTGGGAAGGATTAAAACTAGACTGGTCTATGACAAAAGGTACTGTTATAGGGCTTTATACGCTCATAAAAGAGGGAATAATGGGGAAAGGTAGCTTTTCATCAGTTACAGGACCTGTTGGAATGGTAGGTATAGTAGGTGATGCTTATCAATTTGGTTTTGTATATTTATTGTCTTTTGCAGGGTTAATCTCAGTAAATTTAGCAATAATAAATCTTTTGCCATTCCCAGCGTTAGATGGTGGACGTTTATTTTTTTTACTTATTGAAAAAATAAAAGGTTCTAGAATAAATCAAAAATTTGCAAATGGTGCAAATATGGTAGGTTTTGTAATTCTAATTATTTTGATGCTTTTTGTTACTTATCACGACATAATTAAACTATTTTAGTTCCCCACAAGTTGAACTTGTGGGGAAATTATTTTTGATAAAAATATCATTACAGGGTATAATCTATAAATGCTTTTAAATTTAGTTAAGATATTTTTGCCTATGATAGTGGCTCTTTTAATAGGGCTTTTTATCACACCAACTGCAACACATTTTTTTTATAAATATAAAATGTGGAAGAAATATTCTCGCAATGAGTCTGCTAATATAGATTTTCAAAAAATTCATAATGAAAAAGATGAGCTCAATACACCAAGAATCGGTGGAATAATAATTTGGGTTTCTATACTTTTTTCAACTTTAATTTTTTATTTTATATCAATTTTATTTCCAGGAGAAATCACGGAGAAAATAAATTTCTTAAGCAAGAATCAAACCCTCATTCTTCTTTTAGTTTTACTTTTTGGATCATTACTTGGTCTTTGGGATGATTTAATGCAAATTTATGGTACAGGCAAAATTGCTAAAGATGATAAATCTTGGCGAAAATGGAAAGCATTTTTAGTACTTTTCATTTCTTTTTTAATTGGACTTTGGTTTTATTATAAATTGGGTATGGTTTCAATAAATATTCCATTTGGAGGAGAAATATATTTAGGAATTTTAATTATTCCATTTTTTATTATTGTTGCATTAGCTACTTTCTCAGGTGGTGTGATAGATGGTATAGATGGGCTTTCAGGAGGTGTATTATCTTCTATTTTTGCTGCATACTCTGTCATAGCTTATACAAATAATCAAATAGATATAGCAGCTTTTTGTGCTGTTATTACAGGAGCAATATTAGCATTTCTTTGGTTTAATATTCCACCAGCAAGATTTTATATGGGTGAGACGGGAATGATAGGACTTACTATAACCTTAGCAACAATAGCTTTTTTAACAGATTCTGTTTTAGTTCTCCCAATTGTTGCTATGCCTCTCGTTATAAGTTCTGCTTCTGTTATTTTACAAATTTTTTCAAAAAAATTAAGAAGAGGGAAAAAGATATTTAAACTTGCTCCTATTCATCATCATTTTGAAGCTATTGGTTGGCCATCTTATAAAGTTACAATGCGTTTCTGGATTTTGTCTGTTGCTTTTTCTATTATAGGTATAATTTTAGCTGTGATAAGTAAATGAAGGTAGTTATAAAGTAGAAAGTTAGAAAGTTCATAAAGTAAATTCAAAAACAAAATGCATACAAAAGAAAAAAAAGTAGACAAATTTTTTTTAATAATCATTTCTTTTTTAATATCTATTGGAGTTGCAGTTTTTATTTCTTCATCTTTGGGTATTTTAGCTAAAAATGAAAGCACATTTTATTCTGTACTTTTTAGTCAATTAGTTCTTGGTTTTGGTTTTGGTTTTATTGGAATGTATTTTGCTCTTAAAATAGATTATAAATTTTGGCGTAAATATTCTTTTTATATTCTTTTAGTATCTATACTTGTTACTGCTGCAGTATTTATCCCAAATTTAGGATGGAGTCATTTAGGTGCAAAAAGATGGATAGATTTTGGTTTTACTAGATTTCAACCAGTAGAAATATTAAAATTTGGTTTTGTTATTTATTTTGCTGCTTGGCTTTCTTGGGTTAAAAATAAAGTTCAAGATTTTAAGTTTGGTATTCTTCCTTTAAGTATATTACTTGCTATTATTGCATTGATTTTATTTAATCAGCCTGATACTAAAAGTTTTATTTTAATAACAATCACTGGTATTTGTATGCTTTTTATTTCTGGAGTTTCTATGAAATATATTTCTTTAATAGGTGTAGGATCTGTAGTGCTACTCAGTGCTCTTGTATTTTTTACTCCATATCTCCAAGAACGTGTAAAGACTTTTATTAATCCATCACAAGACCCACAAGGTTCTTCTTATCAGATACAACAATCTTTAATAGCGATAGGTTCTGGTGGAATATTTGGTAGGGGATATGGTCAAAGTATTCAAAAATTTAGTTATTTACCAGAACCACAAGGAGATTCTATCTTTGCTGTAATAGGTGAAGAGTTTGGTTTTATAGGAAGTATAGGAATAATAATTCTTTATTTACTTTTTGTATTACGTGGACTTCGTATAGCAAACAATTCTCCAGATCTATTTAGTAGACTTTTGGTTTCAGGAATTGTTATACTGATTGTAGCTCAATCTTTTATGAATATCGCTTCTATCACTGGAGTTTTTCCATTAACAGGAGTGCCATTAGTTTTTATGAGTCATGGAGGTACATCACTTATGATAGATCTTATCGCTATAGGTATAGTACTTCAAATATCAAAATTTCAACAAAAACATTAATAATAATATAAGTATTATGAAAATAGTATTTACAGGAGGAGGAACAGGTGGACACTTTTATCCAATTATAGCTGTTGCTCAAAAAGTCAATCAAATAATGGATAAAGAGAAAATAATAGGAGCAAAGCTTTATTATTTTTCTGATGATCCGTATGATAAAGAAATGCTTTTTGAAAATGGACTTATTTATGAAGAAGTCTTTGCAGGAAAAATGCGTACGTATTTTTCTATAAAGAATTTTTTTGATATTTTTAGAATGTTTTTTGGATCTATAAATGCAATTTATAAAATATTTTCAATTTATCCAGACGTTGTTTTTGGTAAAGGTGGATATGCTTCTTTTCCAACTGTTCTTGCTGCGAGAATTTTACATATTCCTATTTTAATTCATGAATCAGATTCTGTACCTGGTAGAGTAAATAAATGGGCAGGGCATTTTGTAAAAAAAATAGCTATATCTTTTAAAGATACAGCAGATTATTTTCCTAAAAAGAGAGTCGCATGGACAGGACATCCAATAAGAACTGAGATAGAAAATTTTGCTCCACACGAAGAAGCACTTAAATATTTTAAATTAGAATCTGATTTACCAGTCATTCTAATCTTAGGTGGTTCACAAGGTGCTGAACTTATAAATAATATAATACTCGATGCATTACCAAGACTTGTGAAGAATTTTCAAATTATTCATCAAATAGGAGTTAATAATTTTAAAAGTGTTTCTGCTAGAGCAAAAGTTGTATTAGAAGATAAACAAGAAAAAGCAAGATATTTTCCTTTTGCTTTTTTAAATCCTCTTGCAATGAAAATGGCTGCTGGTGTGGCTACTATTGTAGTCTCTAGAGCAGGTTCTACTATATTTGAAATAGCATCTTGGGGTGTACCATCTATTTTGATTCCAATAACAACAACAAATGGTGATCATCAAAGAAAGAATGCTTTTAGTTATGCTCACACGGGAGCATGTAATGTCATAGAAGAAGCAAATATGACTGCAAATATTTTGAGTTCAGAAATTGAAAGAATAGTGGAAGATAAAGAAATATGGAACAATATGGCTAATAGTGCAAAAGCATTTAATAAACCCGACGCTGCATACAAAATAGCTAGAGAGCTTGTAGACATAGCTTTGAGTCACGAGAAATAGATGCTAAAATATATAAATGCAAGAAATTAAAGTTGTTACAAGATTTGCGCCTTCACCTACGGGTTTTATGCATGTTGGTGGTATTCGTACTGCTTTATACGCTTGGCTTTGGGCTAAAAAAAATAATGGCACTTTTATATTACGTATTGAAGATACAGATAAAAAAAGGGAAGTCGCAGGGTCTATCAAACATATTATCGAATCATTAAATTGGCTAGGAATTAATTGGGATGAAGGTCCAAATATTGGAGGGTCACATGCTTCTTATTTACAATCAGAAAGATTAGATTTATATAAAAAATATGCACAAATTTTAATTGATAAAGGTTTGGCATATCCTGATCCATACACTGAAGAAGAAGTAGGAATATTTCGTGACCAAGCAGAACTCGCAAAAAAACCATTTTTATATAGAGAACACAGGCCAGAAACATTTAATGTATGGGACGATATGAAACCACTTCGTTTTAAAACTCCTGAAATAAAAAGTTATAAATGGAATGATTTAGTTTATGGAGATCTTTCAGCTGGGCCTGAAGCACTAGATGATTTTATTTTAATAAAAAGTGATGGTTATCCGACATATAACTTTGCACACATTGTAGATGATATTGAGATGGGTGTGACACATGTTATGCGTGGACAAGAATTTATCTCTTCTACTCCTAAGTTTTTATCTATTTATGAAGCATTAGGTATCAAACCTCCATTTTATGCTACATTGCCACCAATAATGGGTGCAGATGGAAAGAAAAAACTTGGAAAGAGAGATGGTGCAAAGGATGTTTTAGAATATAGAAATGAAGGATATTTACCTGAAGCTATGATTAATTTCTTAGCTCTTTTAGGTTGGAATCCTGGAGATGAAAGAGAGATATTTACTGTAGATGAGCTTATAAAAGTTTTTAACATTTCTCGTATAGGACATTCTGGAGCACAGATGAATTTAGAAAAATTAGATTGGATAAACAAAGAACATATAAAGAAACTTTCGAATGAAGAATTAAAAGAAAATATCTTTAAATATATACCCAATAATGAATTAAAAGATTTAATTAATATAAAAAATCAGCTTTTGGAAATTATTTCTAAGAGAATTTCTAAGTGGGGTGACGTAAAAGAAATGATAGAAAAAGGAGAGTTGGACTTCTTTTACAAAGAGCCTAAATTCTCAAAAGAAAAGCTAATTTACAAAAATGTTTCTTTAGAAATAATTTCCAATAATTTAAAACAAGCAATAAATGCATTAGAAAGTTTAAAAGAAAAAGATTTTATTGTAGAAAATATTAAAAATGTTTTGATGCAGATAGCTAATAATTTAGATAGTAGGGGAGAATTGTTGCATCCTGTAAGGTATGCTTTGTCTGGACTTGATAAATCACCAGATCCATTTATTATTGCAGAAATTTTAGGAAAAAATGAAACTTTATCACGATTACAAAAGGTTATATAGATTTGTAGTAATATTATTTTTAGGGATTTTAGTATTAATTCCTATTATTTTTTCTAATGCACAGACAGCAGATGAACTAAATAATAAAATAGATCAAAAAAATGCAGATATAAATAAACTAGAACAAGAAATAGCTCAATATCAATCTCAGATTAATGATCTAGGAAAGCATAAAAGTTCTTTAAATAGTTCTATACAACAATTAGATTTAAGTAGAAAAAAATTAAATGCTGATATATCTGTGACTCAATCTAAAATAGATAAAACTAATTTAAAAATACAAGAATTAAGTTTAAACATAAATAATAAAAAAGATATCATTTCAAACAATATAGATGCTATTTCTATAAACATAAAGAGAATAAATGAGATTGAACAAAATGATCTAGTGGAGACAGTCTTATCAGAGAATGATTTTACACTTATTTGGAATGATATAGATAATATGTCCACTTTGACTGATATATTAAGAGAAACAACTTTTAAATTAAAAGAAGCAAAAAGTAATCTAGAAGATACAAGAAAAGAAACAACTGATGCAAAAAATGAACTTCTTACTCTTAAATCTAAATTAAATGATCAGAAAAAAATAGTAGACCAAAATACTTTAGAAAAAAAGAAACTTTTATCACAAACAAAAAATAGTGAAGCTCTATATCAAAAATTATTAAAAGATAGACTTGCAAAGAAAGAAGCATTTGAAAAAGAAGTAGAAAGATATGAATCACAATTAAAATTCATATTGAACCCATCTTTACTTCCACAAAAAGGAATTTTATCTTGGCCACTTGATAATATATATGTGACACAACTATTTGGTATCACAAAAGATTCTAAACGTTTATATGCATCAGGATCACATAGTGGAGTTGATTTTAGAGCTTCTATAGGCACACCAGTCAAATCTGTTGCAGATGGTATAGTAGCTGGAGTTGGTGATACAGACATAACTTGTGCTTATGCTTCTTTTGGTAAATTTATATTTATACAGCATGATAATGGATTATCTACTACATATGGGCATCTTTCTCTTATTAAGGTTTCAAAGGGTCAAAGAGTAAATAGGGGTGATATAATAGGTTATTCTGGAAATACAGGACATTCGACAGGTCCACATTTACATCTTACTGTTTATGCTGCAGAGGCAGCTAAAATGGAAACAAGGCCTAGTAAGGCTTGTGGAGGACGTTCTTATACTATGCCTATAGCTCCTACAAATGCATATTTAGACCCTATGTATTATTTACCATCTTATTAATAAAATAGTAAAATTAACAGTTTATCTTGCCGAGATTAAAGATATAATGGTAAAATAAAAGTATGGAAAAAACTATTATAAAAAACAAAGAAGAAAATAAATTTTCTAAAACTAATCAAAGTGGTTTCATTAAATTAATAATTTTTATAGTTATTGGTTTATTTTTGTTAAAATATTTTAATATAAGTATCAATGATATAATATATTGGATAAAAGAATTACTTAATAATGTTTTTTAATTTAAAAATTAAAATGACTAAAAAAAATAATTTTGAAAAAGGAATAAGCATAATAAGTATTTTAATATTAGGATTCATTCTTATTTTAGTTCTTAGTTATTTTAAAATAAGTGTCAGATCTGTAATAGAAAGCCCTGAAGCACAAGATAATATAACATATGTCGGGGGAGGTACTAGAAATCTTTGGAATGATTATTTAGAAAAACCAGCATCATATTTATGGAATGATATTTTTATAGATATTTTTTGGGCATCTTTTGTAGATAATATGGAAAGAATTCGTGATGGTAAACCTACTGATTACGAAAATTCTGCTCCTACTCTTAACAAATAGGGAATAATACATTTTAGTATTTTTTGTACTAATTTATTTAATTAATAGTACGTCGCACAATATACCTTTACGGCATAGTTATTATTAATAAAGACTATCTGCAAGAGCTAGATAATTCATAACCAGCCTTTTCTGCATCTCCTGATGTTGCAAAATATATTCTATTTTCTTGTTTGATAGTTTTTCCAGATGAACAAGCTAAAGAATAATATTTACTTCCCCTAGATGAACCAAAGAAATTTCCTGAAGTCGAAATTTTTGGTTTTATTAAACTATTTGAAATTTGACCTATATCAGTTAAATTTTGATCTATAGATCCTATGACATTTGCTTCTTGGCCCGTATATTCGATTTTAAGGCCTTTTGTTGTTTGTTCTTTAGATAATCTACCTAATTCAAATGAACCTAAGCCAACTAAGATTATTATACTAATTATTAAGATATCTTTTCCTTTATCACTTTCTATGAAGTTTGTTATTATTAGCTTGATTTTTTCCATATAATTGTTTATACTTGATTTTATTGATTTGTAAGTAAATATTAACATTAAATAGTATAAAAACATATGGCACATAGAAAGGCTGGCGGAACCGCGAAAAATTTAAGAGATTCTAATCCAAAGTACCTTGGTACAAAGCTTGCTGATGGTCAAAAGGCTCAATCTGGCTCTATAATCATTCGTCAACGTGGTACAGTAATCATGGCTGGTAATAACGTATCTATAGGCAAAGATCATACATTATTTGCTTTAAAGCCAGGAATAGTCAAATTTAGCTCAAAAAGAAAAACTTCTTTTAATGGTAAAGTTGTTGTAAAAAAGATAGTAAATATAATATAACTTCCCTTCTAATAAATATAAAAAATCCCCATCATCGTGGGGATTTTTTATTATATTTTTTCTACAATTAATAGATTATGTTTAAGTTTTTTGAAAATTAAATATTTTTATCCAAATTTAATAGATTCATTGTATGAATAACCTGGTTCATGTATTTTTATTATTTTATTTAATCTATTTTTAATTTCAATGCTCGTAGAAACATCTCGTTTCCAAATATCAACAGCAGAACATATATCTTCACAAAACTTTAATGTATTTAATTGTAAAAAAGATTCTTTATTTTGAGTACCAACATATGAATTTAATACTACATTACAATGTCCACCTGAACTTAAAAAAATAAAATGTTCTAAAACTTGCTGAATTTGCTGATCTGAAATATTATCACTACCTTCATGCAACAAAGAACACCTTAATGCATAACAATCTGAACCAGAAAGAAACCTATTATACTTTGGGAGATATTTTTCAAACCATTCAATATATCTAATACTACTAACTTTATTAGGAAATTCTATTTTTCCACAGATATCAGGAAGTGTTAAACTTGCAAAAAGAGCAATATATAAATTATTTTGTGTTAAAGCTTTTCGTATTGAATCTAATAAATTTTCCATGATTTTCTTATAAATGTACAGGTAAACCTAATTTTTGTAATGGTAAATATTTAAAATAATATTGGCATCCTACAGATATTATATAATCGCAAACATCTTTATAAGAAGCATGCCTAAACCAATCACTTAATATATAAATATATTCAACTTCTATGTTTAGAGGCGCCATTAATTTCGCGTATTGTTTTCTTTTAAAATCGCAAGTCTGTAATTTTTCGTCAACAGACCCAGCGACTTTTTGAAATTTAACTTCAATTATAAAAAGTGTGTTATTTATTATTACATAAATAGCTTCATCTGGTAATAATTTTTTTGAAAGAATCTTTTTGTAATCGACTTTTTTAGATTCAAGAAATTTATACAAAGCATTCTTTTTAAAACTTTTGGCTACTTCTTTTTCGTTGTAATAAATAATACCATCTTTTACTGTATAACCTTTCTTTGATCGTAAAAGTTCAAGAATATCTGTTTCTTTTTCAAAATTAAGTCCTGTTATTGTATTTCCTCCACCCTTTCCATTGTTAATCATATTATTTTTTTTAAATCATTAAAACGCTTAATTGATAATTCTAAATAATTTTTTTCCATATCAATACCAATAAATTTTCTACCGTGCATTGCAGATGCTATGCCTGTGGTAGAACTACCTGTAAAAGGATCAAGAATTACATCGCCTTTATTTGTGCTGGATAGAACAATGCGTTTTAATAAGTCTAATGGTTTTTGTGTTGGATGTTTTCCATATTTCTTTTCTGTTGGTTTTGGGGTTCCCATAGACCATACTGACCTCATCTGGAGACCGGGTTTTTTTAATTGATCTTCTGGCCAGTTTCCTTCTTTCATTTCTTGATAATTAAAAGTATGTTTTGCTTTCTTTTCTTTTCTCGCCCAAATTATTGTTTCATGGCTAGCAGTAAAAAAGCGACAGCTTAAATTTGGTGAGGCATTTGGTTTAAACCAAGATATATCATTTAGAATATGATAACCGAGTGATTGCAAAGCATGACCACATTGATAAATTGAATGATACGTACCACTAACCCAAAGTGTTCCATTTGGTTTTAAAACTCTTTTACAAGCCTCAAGCCAGCGATAATGAAATTCGTAGTCGTCTAGAAAACCTTTACTTACATCCCATAGACCTTTATCTACGCTTACCATACGACCAGCATGAACAGTAAATCCTCCATTTGAAAGATTGTAAGGAGGATCTGCAAAAATCATATCTACAGAATTATCTGGTAATTGACTTAAAATATTTAAACAATCTCCATGATACAACACAAAATTACCTTCCATAAAATATGGTTTATTTTTAACTATTGAAAGTATTTTTCTTTCTGCCACTACCATACTTACATATTACCATTTTTAAACTTAAATATATACCACCAGTATTTAAATCTTCTCAACAATTAATTTAAATGAAGATTTTTTATTTTTTATAAGAATTGGAATTTCAAACTTTCCTATTTCTTTTATTTGTTTTTCTAAGACAATAAATTTTTCATCTATTTGTATATGATATTCTTTTTCCATTACATCTACTAATGTTTTTTCATGAATTCCAGAAAAAAGATGACCTTTTTCATCAGTTTTTGCTTTTATTGTAATAGTTTTACCTTTTATTTCTTCTAAATTTTTAATTAAAAGATCTTCTTGCACTTCCCTTTCAATCACTATTTCTTTTTTATGTCTTTCTACTTCTTCTGTAGCTTTTAGAGTTGCAAGTGTAGCCCATTTTTTAGGAAATAAAAAATTTAAAGCATAACCATCATTTACTTCTTTTATATCATATTTTTTACCTACTTTTGGTACATCTTGCAAAAAAATTACTTTCATCCCGTTTAGAATTTATCCTAATATTACTTTATTTAAAATATTATTAGGTTACTTTAATTAATTTTTATAATTTATACCCGAAAGTTAACTTCTAACGGGATTCATATTATTTATACTTTACTTAGTTAATAATTCTATTGCTTTATTTAATTGAACATCTTTTTTATCTTCAATATCTTTTTTTGTAAAAAGTACTTCATAGTCTGGAGTCAATCCTTTTTCTGATATAGAATTACCTTTTGGTGTTAACCATTTAGCTACTGTAATCTTTAATAAAGTGCCTGGTGTAACTTTTACAACTTCTTGCACAGAACCTTTTCCATAACTTTTATCTCCAACTAGAAAAGCTTTTTTATAATCTTGCATTGCTCCAGCCAAAATTTCAGAAGCTGATGCAGAACCACTATCTATAAGTATTGCAAATTTTAATTTATCACTAAAAATATTATATCCCTGACTTCTATATATCTTTGGTTTTATATTATTCCCATAATCTTCTATCACAACAGTTTTGCCACTATCTAAAAACCAGCTAGCCATACTCACAGCTGAGTCTAAATATCCTCCAGGATTACCTCTTAAATCAAGTAATAATTTATCTGTTTTTGTAAGAGAAAATTCTTTAAGAGCGTTACGAAATAACTCTGCAGAATTAGCAGAGAAACTATAAAGTTTAATTACAAAAATTCCATCTTTTCTTAATTCTGTGTCAAGTGTAGGTATATTTATAGTATTTCTTATTATTTTAATTTCTTTTGGTTCTTTATCTCCATCGTGAAAAATAGTGAGTGTCACAGTGGTGCCTACATCTCCTCTAATTAATTTTATCGCTTTATCTATACTCAAACTAGATGTCATAACATCATCAATTTTAAGAATTTTATCACCTGATTTTATATTGGCTTTATATGCTGGTGTATCTTTTAATGGAGCTATAACTGTTAATATTTTATCTTTTATACCGACTTCCATACCAACTCCACTAAAATTACCTTGAATATCTTCTTCAAACATTTTTGCTTCTTCTGGACCAAAGAATACACTATATGGATCATTTAAAGAACCAACAAGACCTGAAATTGCACCATAAACTTTATCTTGGTCACTAGTCTTGTTAGCATTTGGATATTTTTCATTTATATTATTCCAAACTTTCCAAAATGGAGAAAAATCTGTTTGTGTTGAAACCAAAGTTTCTTTATTTAGAATGTTAACAACTTTGTTTATTTCTGGTCTTTGTTGAAATCCTATATAAATACCTAAACCAAAAAAAACAACTAAAAGCAATATAGTGGATCCAGCACGTCTTGTTTCAAAATATTTTAACATGTTTGTATATTTAAATTTGTTCTTTATTATCTTCATTAGTATATTCTTTCCCTATTTTTATTTCTTCAAAATTATTATTTTCAGAAAAATTATCAAAGGTTTTTTTTTCTATTTTACCTTCTATTATTTGTTCTCTATATAAGAGATAACCAATACTGATAAACACTAGGCCAGTTATTGAAAATAATATATTTTTAAATGAATATGGAAAACCTAAATATGGTAATATTGCTACCCAAATACCTAAAATCAAAATTATTTTTATTTTACTCATACGTTTATTATACTTCATGATAACTTAGAAACGCAACTTGATTTACCCACACACCTATTCTCTTATTGTTCTACTTTTTAAAAAATAAAAAAAGAAAGGAGGATTTTTTATGTTCTTTCTTGTCTCTATTTTCTTGGTTAACATAACAAAAAGTTATAAGAGAATAGGTGTGTGGGTTTATTTAAAGTATTCTGGTGTATTTATAGACATCCAATCTAAAAGTTGACGCATTATAGATGATGCACCGACTCCATTTGTAGAAGGTCCAGCTTCCATCATTATAGTAAATGCATATTGTGGGTTTTCATATGGAAAAAATCCAACAATCCATGAATTAACCTTATTTTTATTTATACCTAATTGTGCTGTACCAGTCTTAGAAGCAACTTTTACATAAGGAACATTTAATAATATTGAAGTTCCTGATAATACACCTTGCCTCATACCTTCATGGACGACATCAAAATATTCTTTTTTAAGATCTATTTTTTCTATAATTTTTTCTTTTTCTATATCTCCTAAAATATAATGTGGAGTTATTAGCATGCCATAATTTGCTATAGAAGAAATAGCACGTGTCATCTCCATAGGAGTCACTTGAAATCCATATTGCCCTATAACAGTATGATAAGTATCTCCAATACGCCACTGTTCACCTTTGAAATTTTCTATTTTCCATAAAGGACTAGGAATAACTCCACCTTTTTCATCTGGTAAATCAATACCAGTTTTTTCTCCAATACCAAAAA
>Ga0210057_1007746_pt1 | contig 12905 bp, 12 predicted proteins | sample CryGeyCG2114_010_2_FD_183968 | JGI IMG/M metagenome (GOLD analysis project Ga0210057, IMG submission 183968) | Groundwater microbial communities from aquifer - Crystal Geyser CG10_big_fil_rev_8/21/14_0.10 (SPAdes) (version 2) | ecosystem: Environmental > Aquatic > Deep subsurface > Groundwater ... | reverse complement strand
CGCGGCGACCTTTTTCTCCGCTGGGGCTGGTGTACTCGACCCATTCTTTGACCTTGGCCAAAGGAGCTTCGCCAGACTCGGAAGGCTCATAGTCTGCCACTTTGGGAAGTAAAACGGGGAGTTCATTTTCAGGAACCGTGGCCAGGCCTTTTTCTGGAAAACGAACAATAGGAAAGGGTTCGCCCCAGTATCTTTGCCGGGAAAAAAGCCAATCCCGCAATTTGTACTGAACTTGCCGGGTGCCAAGTTTTTTCGCTTCGAGATGGCTCAGCATTTTTTGAATGGCCTCCGGTTTTTTTAGACCATCTAGAAACTGAGAATGGATCAGCGTTCCCTCTCCCTCGAAGGCTTGTTTCATTTCATTGTCTTCGGCGAGTTCTGACTGAAGAACTTGCTTAATTGGCAGCTTGTATTTTTTTGCGAATTCAAAATCCCGTTGATCATGACCAGGAACGGCCATGATGGCGCCAGTTCCATAATCAAGCAGAACATAGTCAGCAATCCAGATCGGAATTTTTTCCCCCGAAAGTGGATGGATGGCAAAAGCTCCGGTCGAGATTCCTGACTTTTCTTGAGCGGCCTTTCGGTCAATTTCTGATTTTCTGGAAGAGGCCTCGACGTACTTTTGGACATCGGCCTTCTGGGCGCTGGATGTGATGGTGGAGACCAGAGGGTGCTCAGGTGCCAACACCATGAAGGTCACGCCGAACAAAGTGTCGGGGCGGGTGGTGAAAACAGTCATTTTTTCCGCTGACTGATCAATTTGAAATTGGACATGAGCCCCTTCGGATTTTCCGATCCAATTTCTTTGCCCTTCTTTCGTTCGTTCTGGCCAATCCAGATTGTCCAAATCCTGCAGCAGTCTTTCTGCGTACTCAGTGATTTTTAGCATCCATTGTTTCATGGGTTGCCGAATCACCGGATGACCACCGCGCTCGCTTTTTCCGTCCACCACTTCTTCGTTGGCAAGAACAGTTTTTAAGGCGGGACACCAGTTGACGGGCACTTCTTTTTGATACGCCAGGCCTCGTTCATAGAGTTTGGTAAAAATATATTGGGTCCATTTGTAATATTTAGGATCACAGGTCGAGATCTCTCGGGACCAATCGAAACTAAAGCCAAATGACTGCAAGGTATGGCGAAAGCTCTCGATGGCTTTCTGGGTCGTGACGGCGGGGTGGATGCCGGTCTGAATTGCATACTGCTCTGCTGGTAAACCAAAAGCATCATAACCCATAGGGTGTAGAACATTAAATCCCTTGGCTCTTTTATACCGAGAAATGATATCGGCCGGAGTATAGGAGGCAATGTGGCCAACATGAAGTCCAGATCCGGATGGATAGGGAAACATATCCAGAGCATAGAACTTCGGTTTCGAAGACTGGTTTTCGGCCTTAAAAATATTCTTTTCGGCCCATTTCTTTTGCCACTTGGAATCGATATCTTGGTGTGAAAATGCCATAGTTTGCAGACTAGCCCGTCTTTGGACTTTTGGGTAGTCCGGAGAGGCTGGACGCGACTTTTGGAAACTCGCGTCCAGAGCGGGATTTTGGTATTCTGTACGGGAATGAAGCAGGCAGAAAAAATATTTGAACCCAAAGACCGACGGATTCTAGTGATCGATGATGATCCTGACAGCTTGTCGATCATCGCGGAAGCTTTGAAATGGGAAGGTTATCAGGTTCACACGGCAGACTCTGGAGTGGCGGGGATCGAACAGATTCAGTCCTGGAATCCAGATTTGATTCTGCTGGATGTGAATATGTCCGGCATGAATGGTCTGGATACGCTCAAAAGTGTACGGCTCAAGGAGCAGTATGTTTCGGTTCTTTTTATTTCTGGAAATACCAGTACCGAGCATGTGATCGAGGGTTTGGATTCGGGGGGGGATGACTATATTTCAAAACCCTTTGAACCCTTAGAGCTCTTGGCGCGTGTGCGAACTCAGTTGCGAATCAAAGATCTGAATGACCAGCTGAGATTGGCCAACGACCAGCTCAAGGAGCTTGTTGATACGGACGATTTAACGGGCCTGCTCAATATGCGATCGGTTTATCAAAGAATTGAGTCCGAGCTGCTGCGGGCAAAACGTTTCGGACGTCAGGTCTGTGTAGTGATGATGGACATGGATTATTTTAAGACTGTGAATGATGGTCACGATCATTTGTTCGGAAGTTTTGTTTTGTCTGAGGTGGGACAACTTATACGTCGCTGCATTCGTAATATTGATCTGGGTGCCCGCTACGGTGGTGATGAATTTTTAATGGTTCTGACTGAGACCAACTCTGAGGGTGCTTTGAAGTTTTGTGAACGTCTGCGGGGTATGATTGGTGCTCATCACTTTAAGAGTGGCAGTGACGAGATCCGTCTGACCTGCAGTATCGGTTTTGCGGTGACCTCTCCTGGTGATTCGGAAACAGATGCTCGCGGACTGGTGCGGGCAGCCGACCATGCTCTTTATGAAGCCAAACGAGCCGGCAGAAACTGTGTGAAGTTCATTGATCTACAAAAAGTTGCCCCGACGGATCCACTTCCCTTCAAGAAGAAAGTCGCCGGCTGAAAATAGCTTGCACCGGATCTCAGCTCCCTTTACAAAGTGGCTATGAGTGCTTCTTGGACCCAACAGGATCGAGTGATTAATTTTTCGGCAAGACTGTCGCTGGTTTTGAGTATCCTCGTTTTAGCGATCAAATTTTTTGCCTATGAGATGACAAAGTCTACGGCCGTTTTTTCTGATGCCGTGGAAAGTATTGTGAACGTGATCGCGGCCCTGGTGGCCTTGTTTGTCATGAAGGCCGTCGCCGAGCCGGCGGACGAGGAGCATCCTTATGGACACGGAAAACTCGAGTATTTTTCGGCGGCCTTTGAGGGCGGCCTGATTGCATTTGCAGCCATTGCCATTGGCATTGAGGCTGTACGAGCTTTGATTCATGAAAAGGTTCTTCGGCAACCTGACATAGGACTCTATGTGATGGGGGCCGCGGCTTTGATCAACCTGCTTCTGGGTTTGCACCTGAGAACCGTAGGTCGGAAATTTCGTTCGGAAGCTCTTAAAGCCAGTGCGACCCATGTGTTGTCGGATGTGTGGACCAGCGTGGGTGTCATGGGCGGATTGGCGATTGTGCATGTGACAGGGCTTGCGTGGATCGATCCCTTGGTGGGGGTGCTGATTGCTTTGCAACTCGGATATTCAGGTTACCGAATTGTTCGGCAATCGATTGGTGCTTTGATCGATGAAAAAGAACCCAAGGTTCTACGAGAACTTGTGGCCTCTTTTAATAAGGCAAAAAAGAAATGGGTCATTGATATTCATCAGATGAAGATGATTCGGTCGGGACGTTTTCATCATATCGACGCTCATATGGTTGTGCCTGAGTATTGGAACGTGGCTGAGACTCATGAGGCGACAACGGAGTTTGAAAAAGAGGTGGTCAGTGCGTATTCTTTTGATGCAGAGATTGCCTTTCATGTAGACCCTTGCGAAAAAAAGTATTGTCGGACTTGCGAGATGTTGGATTGCCAAATTCGCCAAGAACCTTTTGAGGCCGTTCGTCCGATGTCTGTGGAGACAGTTGTTCGGGGGCCCTTGCCATGACCTCTCGGAATAAACCCGTCGAAGATAATGGTTTCCAAAGACCACAGATCAATCGGACCCGAGATCTGCGAATTCCCAACTACTATACCGAAGCCATTGATGGTGAGTTTCGTGATTATGCCTTTAACGAAGAGCGAGCTCCGTTGAACAAAGGTCATTGGCGGTCTGAAATTTTTAAGGTCAAAGAAGATGTCGCCATGGATCTTGAGATTGGTACGGGCAATGGGACTCATTTTCAACACCAGGCTGTTCAGAACCCCACCCGTTGTATCGTTGGTCTTGAGCTGAAATACAAACCTTTGATTCAAAGTATTCGCGGCTGTTTGCGAAAGAGTGCCACCAATGCGCGCATTTGTCGGTACCATGCTATGAATCTGGATTTGTTGTTTGAGCCCGGCGAATTGAACAATGTTTATATCCACTTTCCAGATCCATGGGTGAGCCCAAGAAAACCAAAAAATCGTTTCGTGAATGAACGGGTTTTAAATTTGCTGTGGGATTTGCAAAGACCAGGATCGTTCTTGGATTTTAAGACTGACAGTCGAGAGTATTTTTTGTGGTCCATGGAGCAAATTCGTCAATCCAAGTATGAAATTGTTTTTGAAACCATGAATTTGCATCAATCTGAAGTCGCGTCCGATAATTTTATGACTCAGTTTGAAAAGATTTTTACCAAACAGGGTATTGAAATCAATTTTGTTCGTTTAAGGAAGAAATAGAGATGCCTGTGATTTCTTTTGGCAAAAGATCTTATGCTCCAATTCAGGTGGCATCTGGATCCAACCTGATGAAAAGCTTGTTGGACGCAGGTTTGCCTGTGGCCTCGAGCTGCCATGGCGACGGAGTTTGCGCCAAGTGCCGCATCCAGATTTTGCAGGGTCAGAATTCGCTGTCTTCAATCGAGGAAACAGAGAAGTTTTTGCTGGAGAAATATCAACTGAAAGCGGATATCCGTATCAGTTGTCAGGTTCAAGTGTTTGGCGATGTTGAAATCGATACGACGTATTGGTGATGATGACTATAGATCTTACTTCTGAAAATTGGATTTTGATGGGAGCCTCTCGGGGGTTCGGGCGGGCTTTTTTACAGAGGGTTTTATCGCTTTCATCCAAGCCACGTCTTTTGGTGATCGCTCGGAAAGCGACAAGTCTTGGGGAGCTTGGTGTCGGTGTACGAACCTTGAATTGGGACTTTGCAGACCGAACTCGGTGGGCAGACTTAGCTCAGCTCATTGGCCAAGAAAAACCAACCCGGCTTTTTTATTTTGCCGGGGGCGGGCCTTTCGGAAATTTTTCAGAAAAAAAATGGACTGCTCATGAATGGGCCATGGATGTGACCTTTCATTGTCCCTCGTTTTTGCTGCATCATTTGATGGCTGATAAGGATCTGCGACAAATCACAATGATTGGATCGGCCGTGGCCGAGTCTTCTTCGGATGAAGGGGCTGCCAGCTATTGCGCGGCTAAACATGCGCTGAAGGGACTGGTGACCTCTCTACAAGTCGAGCTAAAAAAAGCAGATTCACCCTTGGATTTGCGACTGTTTAGTCCGGGCTATATGGATACAGATCTGCTTCCCAAGAATGCTTGGCCGCGTCAACGGGCGGGATTGGTGAAAGACCCTGCAGAGCAAGCTCTGCAATTATCAAATTGGATTTTAAATCCAGATGACGCCGGCGGGCACTGGTTGGTCGAGAAGACTTCTCTGCTGAAATGAAAGTCCGAATTTGCTAAGCTTTCGCCATGGAAAATACAAAAGTTGAAAATGTTTTGATTGTTGGTTCTGGACCTGCGGGTCTAACCGCGGCGGTTTATTCTGCCCGCGCAAATCTGCAACCTTTGATGATCGAGGGTGAAGAGGCCGGTGGTCAGTTGATGATCACCACCGATGTTGAAAATTATCCAGGCTTTGATCATGGCGTGAGTGGGCCTGAACTCGTGGCGGTGATGAGAAAACAGGCCGAGAGATTTGGAACTCGTTTTATCACCAGAAATGTCACGGCCATTGATTTCTCAAAACGGCCTTTTAAGGTCAGCGTGGGCAAAGATCAGTACCTGGCAAATTCTTTGATCATTACAACTGGGGCCTCTGCCAAGTGGTTGGGGATTCCATCAGAAAAAAAATATATGAATCGTGGGGTTTCTGCCTGTGCCACCTGTGACGGCGCTTTTTTTAAAAACGTTGAGGTTGGAGTGATCGGTGGCGGAGACACGGCGATGGAGGAGGCGAATTTTCTGACTCGTTTTGCCTCAAAGGTTTATGTCATTCATCGTAGAGATTCTTTCCGGGCGTCGAAAATTATGGCCGAAAGAACAATGAAAAATCCAAAGATTGAAGTGATCTGGAACTCAGAAGTGACCGAGGTCCATGGTGATGAAAAAGTCATGAATGCGGTGACTCTCAAAGATACGGTCACCGGAGAAACTCATCAGAAAAAACTGCAGGGTTTGTTTTTAGCCATCGGTCACAAACCGAACACGGATCTTTTTAAGGGCGTGTTGGATTTGAATGAAGCCGGATATATCAAAACAAAACCGGGCTCAACTTATACCAACGTTGAGGGTGTTTTTGCCGCCGGTGACGTTCAGGATCATGTTTATCGTCAGGCGGTCACCGCTGCGGGAACGGGTTGTATGGCGGCCATCGATGCCGAGAGATGGTTAGAGGGACATGGCTAAAAAGAAGATCAACGCCAGTGATTTAATAAAAAAAATTGAAAAGCTCACTCGCGAAAGAATGGCGAGCGGCGAAGTCGTTGAGCTGCAAAATTTTCGTGATCTAAAAAATAAAATTGAGCACAAAACTCTTCTGGTCATCGAAGACGACGAAACCATGCGTCTGGCAATGAAACGAATCTTTGAGGTCGACGGCTTCGTGGTGAAATTGGCTGCGGATGGCACCGAACTGTCGGGGATTTTAGATGATACCACACCTGATTTGATCATCATGGATGTGGGTTTGCCATGGCTGAATGGTTTTGAGCTCGCGCAAATGCTCAAAGAACATAAAGATCTGAAAAAGATACCGCTGATTTTTGTCTCTGGAAAAACCAGCGACGAAGACATCAAGCGAGCCTTCGAAATCGGCGCCGATGATTATATCAAGAAGCCCTTCGAGATCGAAAAACTCAAAAAAACCGTGGCCACTCTGCTGAAACTGCAGACCTGAGAGGGTAGACCACCCGCTAGACAATTTCAAAATGTTCGACAGTTCCCTGCGAGCTAAAACGAGCCAATAGGATTTGGACTCGTGGTCTTGGGCTTGCATCCGATAAAAAGCCTGGGGGACTTTACATGGGGATTGTTTGGGGCGCATCGACCAAGGTCTTGGTCTTTTCTGTGGTTCTGAATCTCACTTCCGTCATCGCTTATGCGCAGGTCTCTGACACTGCCAGATGGGAAGCCAAACGAATTCTTGAGCGAATTTCGAGCACCAAGGTCAGTGCGGATCATCCTCTGATCGAGCCCATGGCTCTGATGACCCAAAAAGGTGACTATTTAGGTGCGGCCCAATTGGCCACCACCGATCCCAATTTTCTTGGCAGCACGGTGAAGCTGATGGGGCTTAAAATGTCGACCCGGGACGAGACATTTCGTCAGCCTCTGAATGATTTTGCGGCGATGGTTGTTGGTGTTACCCGGGATGACCTGGACGCCAGGCTCTTGCTGACCGGTAATTTTTATTACCAAGCGAATCCCAGTAAAATTCCTGCGGGAGTCACCGTTCGATCCGACATGGCCAATGATCTTTTGAAATCCAACAATCACTACCAGGATTTGGACCGACCTTCGATCGATATCGACCAAGTTCTGATGAGAGTGGACGGACAGAAGCTTTTGGACGGGCAAAACGCAGTTGTGAATAACCCAGATCCGGCGGGCGTCATCACATCGAGGGCATTTATCGTGGCCCATGCCTCCGATGGAACCAATCGCCGTCCCATTGAGTTCACATTCCGAGAGTTTATGTGTGTGCCGATTCAAGAGTGGGCTGACACCAAAGTTTCGGACCAAAGAATTGGCCGAGACATTGATCGCTTTCCAGGCGGAGATCACCTGAAATTTCAAACGACCTGTAAGGGTTGCCATACGCAGATGGACAGCTTGCGTGGAGCTTTTGCCATGTGGGATGTGACTGGAAATCGCGCGGTCAATGGCGCCATGACCAATCGAGCTGGCAGTTTTGATAACCGAGGAATAGCTCGCAAAATGAATAAAAATGGCGATGTCTATGCCGGCGGTTTTGTGATGACGGACAACTCATTCATCAATAACTCGCGGGGGCCTGCAAATGCCGAAATCTTTGGTTGGCGTGGTGATGTTGATGCAGGTCAAGGAGTTCAGCAACTGGGACAAATGGTTGCGAACTCCAAGCGCTTCAGCCAGTGCATGGTCAAACGAGTGTATGATGCCGTTTGCAGAACACAGTTGGATGTGAAAAATAATTTGCCGTTTTTGTCCCAGCAGGCATTGGACTTTGAACGGAACAATTACAACATCAAATCGTTGTTTGAAAAACTGGTGATCTTGAAAGACTGTTCGGGAATTTAAGGATTTTTGGGATTGAGTTTTGGTTTTGGGGGTTCAATGAATCGAAAGATCTTATCTGCTCTCATGCTATTTTTATTGCTGCCGGCATCCTACAATGCCTGTAGCCAGAGCCCATTTTCTCGCTCAGACAGTGGGTCTTCTTCTGACGAAGTTTGGACCGCTTCGGCAGAGGAAAATGTGACGACGAATCCTTATGCCTTATTGTCCGCCGAGCAGGTGCTCAAGTCGATGTCTTCGGTCACCAATACGCCGGTCAATGGCGCGATCACCAACGAATACAACAGTCGGCAGAGTTCGCTGGCCAGTGATTTTGATCTGAAAGAGGTCACCTCTCCGATGTTGATCTCGATCACGAATTTAGCGGGCGTCGTCTGCAATGAAACACTGAAAATCGAGATGGCTCAGGCTCAAAATAGCCGTCGTCTTTTCTCGTCAATTGATTTTAGCAAGTCCGTCAATGTGATCACGGACAAGAGTTATGATGACACCGTTGTGCGAATGAGTTCCGCATTTTGGGGGAGAAAGCCAAGTTCTGAAGAAAGCCAAGTTTTGTCTTCAGGAAGGGGCGAATTTGTATCTGCCCTTTCTGCTAATGAAGCCAACAATTCAAGCAGCTCGAAAAATTTGATGCTCTTTCTGTGCACTTCGATGTTGGCGAGTTTTGATTCGTATTCATTTTAAGGGGGGACGATGAGTCCAAAGAAAAATGAAATGCCAATGTGGGCAAAAACAGGTCATGCAAAACCAGTGACCCGGAGAGATTTTTTGGGGGCTGGTCTGATCCCTTTTGCGGCTTCGATGATGATGCCAAATTGGCTGAGTCTCGTGTTGCCAAGCTCTGCGGCAGCAGCATCTGGATGTGTTGTTCCCTCGGGAGACATGATTCCGTTCGTGACGCTGAATTTAGCGGGGGGAGCCGGGCTCGTCGGAAATTATATCGTTCAGGACAAAGGAATGCAGATGCTTCCGTCTTATAATTTGATGGGGCTTGGCAATGTTCCACCGGTCGCGATGGAATTTGGCAATGTTCCTTTTGCTGGCGTCAGCAATGGGCAACTGGTCAGTCAGTTTTTGCAGGGTCTACGGGAAACGGCTCCGACCTCGTTGGCAAAGACGGCCTTTGTTGCTGTTTGTGTGCGATCTCGAGATGATTCTGCAGAGAACAAATTTTCAGCGGATGGGATGTTGGCCAAAGCAGGTTTGATGGGATCAATTCTTCCCAACTTGGGAAGACGGGCAAATACGGCCTCGGGCATTGGGCAGGTGCCGGCTGTTTTAAATCCGCCCTCTCCTTTGGTGATCAGTTCTTTCACGAGCCTAACAAATTCTTTGGGATATGCAGGAGCCTTGGGAAATACGATGAACGCCAGTCAGAAACAATCATTGGCCCGGCTGGTGAGCCGTTTGTCCGAGAGCCAATCGCGCAAATTGGCCTCGGTTTCCAGGGGTGACGAAATTAAATCGATCGTGGATTGTGCTGGTATAAAAAATCAGGATCTGGTTCAGCAAGGAGCCAACGCGGTCGATCCACGGCAGGACGCTCAGTTTTCCACATCCCTGAGCGGAGTTTGGGGAATAAACGCAGGCACGAATGCCAACAATCGAGAATTGATTTTTGGTTCGATGGTTTACAATGCTTTGAAGAGTCAATCTGGTTCCGTCGCCCTAGAGATTGGTGGATTTGATTATCACGACAATACTCGGACGACGGGAAACACCCGAGATCTTGATGCTGGACGAACTGCTGGGCGAATTTTAGAATCTGCCCAGGCCATGAATCGCCCTGTTTGTTTGTACATAACCTCGGATGGGGCGACCAGCTCGGCCAAATCAGATTCAGTCACAGCTCCTTGGACCAGTGACCGAGGGACTGCGGGTCTTTCCTTTTTCATGTATTTTAATCCAGCAGGACGACCACAGACGTCGGGTTTTCAAATTGGAAATTTCACTTCGGGTCAGGTCGCGGATGAAACGTCTCCTGTGGGAAGCAGTCCCGAAGCCGCGGCGGCTGCTGTTTTTGCGAACTATTTGGCCATCAACAAACGATTGGATTTATTCAATGGCATCGCTGGTCGTGTGTTGGATGCAAATGCTTTGAACGCCGTTCTGAAGTTTGCTTAGATAATGGGTGGGGGCACCAAATGATCATTTCCCGTTACAAGGGTTGGATGTTATTGGCGGTGGCAGTTTGGTTTTTATACACCAATTGCGGTCGTATTGGTTTTAATGCCACCAAGCCAAGCATGGGTTCGTTCGCTAGCCTCAGTGGAGGTAACTGCGCTGAAGAACTCAAGCAGATCTATGCCAATACTTACTTTCCCATGCTCAGCGTTTCTTGCAATCGTTGTCACTCCAATGCGCATGGGAGCACAGATCTAGATACTTCTTTCCAGGCTTTCATGGCAAAAGGTGTGACTTTGATTGATTACCAAGCAACCCATCCCCATGCGGACAACGGAGTTGATCTCACCACGTCGATCTCGGCGGTCAAGAACACCTGGAATCAAGGACAACAAAACTATGTCACTTGTCAGAGCCAAGCCCCTGTTTTGCCACCGACGGATGGTTTGGCGGGTGGAGCTCTGAGGCTGAAGACGACAGGAAAAATTATTCCAATGGTCCAGGATACTCTTCAGAATCAGAATTCATGGAAAACAATTCAGTGGGACCTAGATACAGAGGTTATTGCCGGCCAGCAGGGGCAGGTGGGTGCGACTCTCAAAGTGCAAGCTCGGTATGCCTTGAGCTCTGGGCAAATTGTTGGTTTTGAATTTAGAAATCCATCAATGAGGCTAAAATCTTTGGGAAAAACTTGGCAAGTCAGTGGAATGAACATTTATCTCAATGATCAATTTCAAGATAATATGACGACCTATTCTTCGATTTTGGCACAAGTCGATCAGCCCACAGATACCGCCTTGGCACCGGGATTTGCCAACGCACTGGATGTTTTCGGCTCTGCCAATATGAATACTCTGGTGGCGCTTGAAATTATAAATCTTCAAGAGTTAACTCCGGCTTCGACGACCACCACGTCGACATCCACGACGACCACAACAACACTCGTGGCCACGGTCACCTTTACCCAGCTGACATCCACCGATCCGACCCTGGGTGTCTTTCGACGGAGTTGCTACGGCTGTCATTCGGGGTCCAATACGGCTGGCGGATTAAATATCTCGAGCTATGCATCGGCTAAGGCAGCGGCTAGCAAAATTGTTTCCAGAATGAACAACAGCAAGAATCCAATGCCCACCGGTGGAATTTTATCGCAGGCAGATCGAGATTTAGTTTCCAAGTGGATGAATGCCGGAACACCTCAGTAAAGTCGATTCAGCTGTTCCGATCGAATCAGTCTCTGGTTTTTACTTTTAGACAGCTAACGGTGTGTTCATCGGTCAAATTTTTTAAAACAGGCTCATTGATTTTACATTCACCATCGGCCAAGGGACAGCGGGGGTGAAAGTGACAACCAGTTGGTGGGTGAATAGGGCTTGGAACATCGCCGGTCAGGATGATTCTCTGCTCTTTTTTTCGAGGATCAGGAACGGGGATCGCCGAAAGCAATGCCTTGGTATAAGGATGTTGAGGGTTCAGATAAAGATCCTCGGCCCTTCCATGTTCGACAATTTTTCCCAGATACATAACAGCGACATTGGTTGAAACGTGCTCAACCACTTTGAGATCATGAGCAATAAAGACATAAGTAAGCCCCAATTTTTGCTGCAGATCTTTGAGCAAATTAATTACCTGGGCTTGAATCGAGACATCCAAAGCAGATACCGGTTCATCACATACGATCAGTTCTGGATCGACGGCCAAAGCTCGGGCAATGCCAATGCGCTGACGTTGTCCTCCAGAAAATTCATGAGGATACCGGTTAAAACTCTCGGGCCTCAGGCCTACGGTTTCTAGCAATTGCGCCACCCGATCATGGCGATCTTTTCCGGATGAAAAAAGATTGTGAATAATCAGGGGTTCCTCAATGATCGCACCCACCGTCATGCGGGGATTGAGGCTGGAAAAAGGATCCTGGAAAATAATCTGCATCTTTCTTCGCAGCTGTCGAAGCTCGGTCCCTCTCAGTTCGGTGATGTCTTGGCCTTTGAAGAAAATCTTTCCAGAGGTAGAGTCAATCAAACGAATTAGACAGCGACCCAGAGTTGATTTGCCACAACCGGATTCCCCGACCAAACCAAGGGTTTCCCCCTTTTTGACTTGGAATGAAACTCCCTGCACTGCTTTGACTGAGTCGACTTCTTGTCCCCAGAAGCCCGAGATTGGAAAGCTCTTGACCAAATTTTCTGCTTGGATCAAGACATCACTCATACCACGGTCTCCGTGCCCATTGGAAAATAGCAAGCCGCCGCCTGAGTTTCGGTGATGGGTGAAAGAGGTGGAATTTCATCCTGGCATTTGGCTTGACCTCGAGCACAGCGATCAAAAAACCGACAACCTTTGGGAAGATCTAAAAGACTGGGCACCATTCCAGGAATGGTTTGAAGCTCAGCGAGGCGTTGTTTTGAATCAAAATGAGGAACTGAGTTGAGCAAACCACGTGTATAGGGGTGTTGAGGTCGATAGAAAATATCTTCGACAGTTCCAGACTCGATAATTTTTCCAGCATACATCACCACCACATCGTGACACATTTCCGCGACCACACCCAAATCATGAGTGATCAAGATCATCGAGCTGCCAGAGTCCTTTTGCAGTTTGCGCATCAGATCCAAAATTTGCGCCTGAATGGTGACATCCAG
>Ga0210057_1007745_pt1 | contig 12907 bp, 13 predicted proteins | sample CryGeyCG2114_010_2_FD_183968 | JGI IMG/M metagenome (GOLD analysis project Ga0210057, IMG submission 183968) | Groundwater microbial communities from aquifer - Crystal Geyser CG10_big_fil_rev_8/21/14_0.10 (SPAdes) (version 2) | ecosystem: Environmental > Aquatic > Deep subsurface > Groundwater ... | reverse complement strand
GCTTCAAAAGAATAACCTAAATGTTCAAGCATGAATTTTCCTGCAAGAATTGTTGCAATAGGATTAGCAATTTGTTTACCTGCTATGTCTGGAGCTGAACCGTGTACTGGTTCAAAAATTGAAATTGTTTCACCTATATTGCCAGAATAAGCAACACCTAATCCTCCAATATGATACGCAGTAAGATCACTCAAAATATCACCGAACAAATTTGTTGCCACCACTACTTGAAATTGTTTTGGATTTTTTATTAATTGCAAAGCACAATTATCAACTATTATTTTTTCTAAACTTATTTTAGAATAATTTTGAGATATTTCATCTGCAACAGTTAAAAATAAACCGTCACTTTTTCTTAAAATGTTTGCTTTGTGAACTGCATGAATTTTATTATAATTATTTTTTTGAGCAAAATCGAATGCGTACTTAATTACTCTTTCACAACCTTTTCGAGTTATTATTCTTTCAGTTATTGCAGTATTGCCATTATTTTCAACTCTTTCAACGCCAGAATAAAGACACTCCGTGTTTTCTCTGATAATTACTAAGTTTACTTTGTCAGTAATACAAGGACGCACATTTGCGTAAAGTTGAAAATGTTTTCTTAATTGTAATATGGGTGAAGAAAAGTTTTTTATATGAGGCGGATTTGTGATTGCGCCGAATAATGTTGCATTACTTTGTTCGATTTTTTCTAAAGTATCGTCAGGAACTGCAACGCCAGTTTTTTGAAACGCGCCATAACCTATTTCACCATGAACAAATTCTAAGTTCAAATTTAAACTTTTAATTACTTTCACTGCTTCAGGAATTACTTCTTGTCCTACTCCGTCACCAGGAAGAATGCAAATTTTCATTCAGACTCCTCTAGTTTTGCATAATTTACTAATCCTTCTGCACAGAGTATTCTCATTAAAAAGTCAGGAAATTTTGGAATATGGTAAAGTTTGTTAACTCTAGTGAAAGAATCTGTTTGCGCTCCACCATAAGTTGGCTTGTTTGTATCAAGGATTGTTGCTGATTGTGGTAAGTTTCTTCCTGTTCGAGTTATAGTTTTTTCATAATTAATGAGTGCAATTCCTTCTTCTAAACTTATGCTTATTTCGTCATTAGTTTTTGAATCATCAAATATTTCTTGAGATATAATTGCGGGAAGACCTTGATTTATTGCGTTTCTATAAAAAATTCTTGAAAATGACGGGGCGATTATTGCTTTTATTCCTGCATTTTTTAATGCTATCGCAGGCTGTTCTCTCGAACTACCACAGCCAAAATTTTTTCCGACAACTAAAACATTATAGAGTTTAGCTTTGTTTTTAAAATCAGCATCATAATTTTCAAAAACATGATTAATCATTTCTTCAACAGGAATATCTGAATAAGTGTACTTGCCTGGCCAAATAACATCTGTGTTTATGTTTTCATCGTTATATTTTAATATTATTCCTATAATCATTTTAGTTAATTCTACAGCATTAGCTGAGAACATACCTCCTAGGATCCGTAATTTTTCCTTCTAAACAAGATGCTGCAACAGTTGCAGGACTTGCCAAATAAATACCTGCATTGGGTGAGCCCATTCTTCCTTTAAAATTTCTATTACTGCTAGAAATATAATTTTCGCCATCATTAATTGTTTCACCAATTTCGCCAAAGCAAGGACCGCAAGATGCAGTTCTAATATTTGCTCCTGCAGTTCTTAAAATCTCAAGAATTCCTAAATTTTCTGCATCTTCCATTATTTCGTAACTTGCAGGATAAACATTAAGTTCTATTTTTACTTCTTTTCCTTCCAATATTTTTGCGACAATCTCTAAATCTGCAAGTCTTCCATTAGTACAACTTCCTAAATATGCTTTGTCAATTTTTGTGCCTGTAACTTCACTAATATTTTTTACGTTATCTGGATTGTGTGGGCAGGCAATTTGAGGTTCTAGTTTTGAAATGTCTAAACTTATTATTTGTGCATAAATTGCATCAGGATCTGATTGAACTGGTTTGTAATTACCATTTGAAACTTTATTAAGATATGATTCTGTAGTGTAATCATAAGGCATTATTCCGCATTTAGCGCCTAATTCTACTGCCATATTTGTCATTGTTAAACGCTCACTCATGCTTAAATTTCTGATTGTTTCGCCAGTGAATTCTATGCTTTTATAATTTGCTCCATCTGATTTAATTTGACTTAATAAGTATAAAAGCAAATCTTTTGAGTAAATGCCTTGTTGTTGTTTGCCTGTAAATTCAACTTTTATTGTTTCAGGAACTTGAAGCCATAACTTTCCTGTTTTCCATAAGTAAGCCATTTCTGTTCTATTTATTGGTATTCCTGCCGAATTTAATGCGCCGTATAAAGTTGAGTGAGAATCTGCGCCGATTATTAATTCTCCTGGTTTCACAAAACCTTTTTCTATCATAACTTGATGACAAACTCCTTCACTTGAACCGAAAAAGAAAAGTAAACTTTGTTCTTTTGCAAACTTTTCCCCAACTTGATGATTGATTACGTGTTTTGGTTTTGGAGGTACACAGTGATCATAAATTATAACTATTTTTTCTTTATTCCAAACTTTTTGGCCATTCATTTCTTTGAATTGTTTGACAATCGCATAAGTATTGTCATGACTCATCACTCTATCGGGTTCGACAATAACAAAATCACCTGGCTTTAAGTTTTTTTGTCCTGACTTATTCATTAATATTTTTTCAATTATTGTATGTGACATTTTTATTTAGAGTGATAAGCATCAACTATATCTTTCAAATATTCTTCATCCATTGTTCGTCCAGCTTCACCACAATATCGCGCTCTAGATCTTACTAAATCAATAAGTGCTTTATCCGGTTTTTCTTCTCCGAGTTTGTTGAGTGCGTATTTTACTGCTGCAACACCAGACATGTGATCTAAACTAATTTTCATTTCTCTGCCGAACAAAGCAGGATCTAAATTTTGATAATGGAACGGGTTGATTGTTGCAGCGTGCGTGTGTACTCCTGCGCAATGCGTGAACGCATTCTCTCCCATAACTGGCGCTGTTACAGGTATGAACGTTTTTGAGTACTTGCTCACTTTTCTGTATAATTCATTAAGTTCTTTCAAATTCCAACCATTTGTAATATTAAATCCTGAAGCTAAAACTGCAAGAAGAGTTGCTAAATCAACAATTCCTGCTCGTTCACCTAAACCCATAACAGATGCATCTATTATTTCTGCACCCGCTTCAAAACCTTCAATTGCATTAGATATTGCAAACCCTAAATCATTATGACAATGAACTGCAATTTTAGGATGAACATTTTTTGTATTCAATTCTGATTTGAGTTTTGAAACAAAATCATACATGCTTCGTCCTTTCATTCTGGGAATCATGTAACCGGTAGTGTCTGCAACACTTATTATATCTGCACCTGCTTTAACAGCTTCAACACTTGCAGTGACAACGTTTTCAAATTTTGAACGAACAGTATCTTCAGGAGTATAACGAATAATTAAATCAGGATTTTGTTGTTTAGCATAACAAATTACTTCAGTTATTTGAGATATTGCATTAGTTAAGTCTTTTTTGAAAACTTCATTTAATCTTTCATCAGATACGCAATAAAAAATTCCTAAAAAACTAACCCCGCATTCTAATGCTAAATCAACATCTTTTTTTAAAGATCTTGAATGCGCTCCAACTATTGCATTAATGTCAAGTTTTGCAACTTTACTAACGGCCTCATGAATACTTGAACTTACTAAAGGATGTCCTGCTTCAATAATATTAACACCTACTTTATCTAATTGTTTGGCTATTGCTATTTTTGCTTCAATAGGAAAATAAACACCTGGAGTTTGTTCTCCTTCTCTTAATGTTGTATCAAGTATTTGTACCATTTAATAATTTTTAAGTAAAATGAAAAATTATTCACCCCAGTCTTCTTCTTCTTGCGGTGCTTCTGCAAGTTCTCCTGTTTGAGCATTTTTTACTTCTAATTCAGTACCGCAATCAGCACAAGTTAATAATTCTCCATTAACTGTTCCTTCTGAAAGTTGAACTTCTGCTCCGCACGTTGGACATTCAGTCATTTGTTATTCCTCCAATCATTTCATATTAAAACACCCAATCATTTTATAAACATTATGTTATTATAATAACAAAATTTATAAATAATGTTATCTTAGTATTTTTTAAAAAATACAAGTGTTACAAAAAAATGAGCATAACAAGAAGTGTTGAAAAAATAATAAGAAACAAACCATTCCTACAAGAAGCATTAGTTAAAGGAATAATAAATTACGGCGGGTTAGCAGATGAGTTAATTTCAGATATAGAGAAAGAAATCGGAAAAAAAGTGCAACACGCAGCAGTTATGATGGCTTTACGAAGATTAAGTGAGAAATTAGAAAAAAAACCCATGACTCTTTTAAAATTCAGTGAAAATACAAGTTTAATAGCGAGAGATAGTTTGGTAGAAGTAACTGTTGAAAAAAGCAAGAAAACTCTGGATAAAATTAAAGAATTATTTAACAAAGTAGATTATGCGAAAGGAGATTTTTTAACAGTAACACAAGGAATGTATGAAATAACAATAATAACTAATAAAAATAATCTGAAATGGTTGCTTAAGAATTTTAAAAAAGAAGAAATAGTTGCTGTTTTAAAAAATCTTAGCGCTTTAACATTAACCATACCATTAGAATTTACAGAAACACAAGGATTTTTTTATCAAGTAACAAAAGCACTAAGTTGGGAAGGAATAAACATAAAAGAAATAGTAAGCACAACAAGAGAATTAACTTGTTTAGTTAATTCAGAAGACATTAGCAGAGCATTCGATACTTTAAAAAAATTAGTTAGATAGACCAAATGAGCAAACTTTTTCATAAAAATTTAAATATTCATGGGTTTTAAATCTAATTATGGCACATAAAGAAGGACATAATTTAGGTAGCGCTCCAGATTTTGATCTTCCAGATCAGAATGAAAATATCGTTTGTTTAACAGATTTTAGAGGTAAATGGTTAGTATTATACTTTTACCCTAAAGATAACACCCCAGGATGTACTAGTGAAGCAATAACTTTTTGCAAGTATTTGCCTGAATATGAAAAATTAAACACTTGCATCGTAGGCGTTAGTGCAGACACTCAAGAAAGTCATTGTAACTTTATCAAAAAAAACAAGATTTGTATAACATTATTATCTGATTTGAATCATAAAGTTTCTGAAAAATACAAAGTTTGGAAAGCAAAAAATTTTTACGGAGTAAATACTGCAGGAATAGAACGAAGTACATTCATAATAGATCCTAAAGGAACTCTAGTTAAAGAATGGCGCGGAGTAAGCGTCCACGGACACGTTGAAAATGTTCTTAAAAAGTTAAGAGAGCTACAGAAATAATTACCGAAATTTTTAAAATCCCAAAGGGATTATTAAAAATTTCAATGAAATTTCCAAAACTAACAAGTCCTGCAGTATTAAGCCCTATGAGTGGAGTTACTGATGTAGCGTTTAGAACTTTGGCAAAAAAGTATGGTGCAGGAATGACTTATACTGAATTTGTTAGTAGTGTTGCAATCACAAATGGAAGTGAGCGAACACTTAGAATGATTAAAACAAGTAAGATAGAAAAACCTGTTGCAATTCAATTATATGGAAATAATGTTGAAGAAGTAATTGAAGCTGCAAAAATTGTTGAAGATAAATTTGACGTGATAGACATTAATTGTGGCTGTCCTGTTTGGAAAGTAATAAAAACAGGTGCAGGAAGTGCTATGCTTAACAATCCTGAACTAATAGGTAAATTTGTTAATAAACTTGCAAGCGCAATTAAAAAACCAGTAACTGTAAAAATAAGAATCGGAATTGATAAAAAAAACATTAACGCAGTAAAAATTGCAAAAATAATTGAAGAAAACGGAGGCGCTGCAATTGCAATTCATGGAAGAACACAAAAACAAGGATACAGAGATACAGCTGACTGGACTGTCATTAAAGAAGTAAAAGAAAAAGTAAACATTCCAGTAATAGGTAATGGAGATGTTTTCTCTCCTGAAGATTTCAAAGAGAAATTAGAATATAGTGGTGTTGATGCAATAATGATTGCTCGCGGTGCAATGGGAAATCCACAAATTTTTGAACAAATAAATGATTATTTAAAAAAAGGAAGTTATGAACAAAAAAACGGTATTGAACAATTATCAGAATATTTGAAATTAACAAAAAAATACAAAATTTTTTTTGGCGGAGTAAAAACTAGAAGTTCTGGTTTCATAAAAGGAATAAAAGGTGGAGCTGAAATAAGAAGAAAAATAAATACTTGCAACGATTTTAAAGAGTTAAATCAAATAATAGCAAAAACCTTTTAAACAAACTATAATTTTATCTTCTGATGAACAAATATGATGTTGTAATAGTAGGAGCAGGCTCTGCAGGCATGACTGCAGCTATTTATACTTGTAGAAAAAATTTGAAAACAGTAATTATTAGCGTAGATGTAGGCGGACAAACTAATTTAACTAATCACATTGAAAATTATCCTGGCACTGGAGTTATGAGTGGTCCGGAATTAATGCAAAAATTTAAATTGGATGCAGAAAAATTTGGAGCAGAATTTATTGGAGGAAAAGTAACTAAATTAGAAAAAAAAGAAAATGAATTTTTAGTAACAGTTAATGGAGAAGAAAAAATAAAAGCACGCGCAGTAATTCTCGCATTTGGAAGAATCCCTAGAAGTTTAGGAATTCCAGGAGAAGAAAAATTTTTCGGAAGAGGAGTTAGCACTTGCGCAACATGCGATGGACCATTATTCAAAAACAAAAATGTAGCAGTAATAGGTGGCGGAAACAGCGCGTTAGAAGGAGCTTTAGAACTTGCCGAAGTTGCAAACCAAGTTTATTTAGTTCATCGAAGAGATACATTCAGAGGCGATGAAACAACAGTTGAAAAAGTTAAAAAAAAACAAAATATTGAATTAGTATTAAATCATGTTCCAGTAGAAGTTCAAGGAGAAAAATTTGTTACGGGATTAATTGTGAAAAATGAAAAAGAACGAACTTTAAAAATTGATGGAGTATTCATAGAAGTAGGATCAGTAGTTGATACGAGTTTTGCAAAAGATTTAGTGAAAACTAATGAAAAAAATGAAGTAATAATAAATGCAAGTTGCGCAACAAGTTGTCCTGGAATATTTGCCGCAGGAGATGTAACTAACATAACATTTAAACAAACAGTAATCAGTGCGGGAGAAGGAGCAAAAGCTGCACTAGAATGTTACACTTATTTAAGCAATAACAAAGGACCAGTCATAGACTGGCATTAAAATGGAAGAAATAAACGCTAGTGAAAAAGGATATGAATGGGTTAAAGATCCAAAAGGATATTTCTTGATAAGAATTGATCTGAAAAAAAAAGTAATAGAAGTAGGATTTATAGAAGGAACAGGTAAAAAGCCAGTTCAAGAAAATATTAAGTACAAAATTGTAGGTAAAGATCCTAAAATTATAAGAAGACAAATATTCAAAATGGGATTAATTTCTAGAATAGATCACGCATTAAGTATTGGTGAAGAATTACAAAAAGCAAAAGTGGCATTAGATTTAGGAATAAAATACGTGCAAGATGATCTGTTGAATTATAATATAAAAAACTAAGAGCGTTTTTTTATATTTCTGCGCCTTCTGGCGCACATAAGTTTGCATCTGAGGTAATTGTTCATATTCAAATACTCACTAGCACAAGTATTTACAGAAAAACTTATTAATGTAAAGCAATATTTAATCAATAACTAAAAAATAACTATAATGACAAAAATACTAATAATTGGCGACCAGCACGGGCAAATTCCTAATGTTCATTTTAAAGATTTTGATTTTATTATGTGTCCAGGAGATTTTTGTAGTGATAAATTAAGAGTTCATATGTTTAAAGCGTACAAGTGGAATTTGAAATATCCAAAAAATATAAAATATTGGTGGGAAATAATTGGCAAATTTAAAGCTAAAAAAGAAGTTCAAAAATCAGTTAAAGATGGAAGAAAACTTTTAGAATTTTTAAACAAATTAGGAAAACCAGTTTATGTTTTACCTGGTAATTGGGATTGGGCTGATAAAGGTCATTATCCTTGGAAGTATTTGCAAACTAATTTTTACAAACAGAATATTAAGGGTTTAAAAAATATTAAAGATTGTCATATGAAAATACACAAAATGGGTGATTATTCTGTTGTTGGTTATGGAATTTGTTCTGCACCAGAATATCCTCAAGATGAAAAAACTAAATCAAGATATGACAAAAAAGAATTATTAAAAAAGAAAAAAGAATATTTGAAAACTAAGAAAAACGTGGATGTATTATTCAAGAAAGCAAAAAAACCAATAATTTTTTTCTCACATAATGTTCCATTCAATACTAAGCTAGATAAAATAACTAACAAAGAAAGTCCAATGTATGGAAAACATTTCGGAAGCGTGATTGCGAGAGAACTAATAGAAAAATATCAGCCTGTTTTTTGTGAAGCAGGACATATGCACGAACATTATGCGAAAGATAAAATAGGAAGAACTGTTTGTATAAATTCAGGTTTTGGAAAGAATGCTAATGTTCTTGTTGAACTTGAAGGGAATCAAGTATTGAGTGTAAAATTCAACAAATAACTGTAATAATAAACCTGTTTAATAAAAATCATGTGCGCCAGAAGGCGCAAGTTTAATAAAAAAAGCAATAAAACACCATAAAACTTTTAAATATCTTTCCAGTTCTTCTATTGTTTCGAGGTATATAAAAATGGCAGGTGAATTAGAAATGAAATTATTATTAATCGGCCCACAAGGAAGTGGAAAAGGCACGCAAGGCAAAATATTACAAGACAAATATGGTTGGCAAAATATTTCTTCAGGAGATTTGTTAAGAGCAGAAAAAGCAAAAGATCCAAGTTTTGAAAAAAAATATGGTTTGGATAAAGGAAATTTAGTTCCAGATAATGTTATTGCAGAATTAATTGAAAAAAGAATTAAAGAAGATGATTGCAAAAAAGGATATATATTAGATGGTTTTCCGAGAAGAGTCAGTCAAGCAAAAATTTTAGATGTATTAGTAAATATTGATTACGCTATATTAATAGATGTACCTGACGAGTTGTGCGTGGAACGATTAAGCGCTAGAAGAATGGGAGAGGATGGCACGATTTACGGAATTAACAATCCAGTTCCAAAAGGAGTTGAAGTTTATCAAAGACCTGATGATTATCCTGAAGCAATACAACACAGATTAAACCAGTATCATGAAGAAACAGAACCTATGTTAGAATATTACAAAAAACAAGAAAAATTAATACAAATTGATGGCACAGGAACACCTCAAGAAGTATTTGAACGCGTTAAAAAAGAACTTAAACTGGAATAAAAAAATGGGTATTTTAGTATTCCTGCGTGTGAGTTTAACTTAAAATGTCTAGTCACTAACGTTCGTGACTTTACGCAACTCATATCATTCATAGCGTAAAGCGTCTACTGGTTTGAGTCTTGAAGCTCTATATGCTGGAATTAATCCTGCAATCATTCCAATAATAACTGAAATTGAAAGAGCTAAAATTAATAATTGAGGACTTACTGAAGTAGTCATTTGTCCTCCAGGACCCATTAATCTAATTCCTAATTGAGGAATTAATGATGATATTCCTACACCAAGACTTATACCAATCAATCCTCCAACCATACCTACAAGACCTGAATTAAACATGAAAATAAACAAAATATCTTTATTCTTTGCACCTATCGCTTTCATAACTCCGATTTCTTTAGTTTTTTCTAACACTGAAGTGAACATAGTATTAGCTATTCCGACAGCGCCGACAAGCAAAGAAACTGCTGCGATCGCACCTAAAAATAAAGTCATAGTTTGAGTTATACCTGATAATTGTTCTTGTGTTGATTTTGCAGAACTAATACTATAATCTTTTTTTTGTTGTATATTAATATGACGTGAAATCATTAGTTTTTTATCAGTATCGTTTATTATTTGATCAATAAAATCAACGTTAGATGCTTTAATTATTATAGAATTAAATTTTTCTGAACCTATCTCTTCTATAGTTTCTCTTGCTGATTTTATTGACATTAAAATATTATTATCTTCACCTCCAAAACCTCCGCTTTCTTTAAGTATTCCTACAATTTTGAAAGTTTTACCTTCGATAAGTAAATTTCTGTTAATAACTAACGGTTGCTTAAACGTAGTCGTAGCAAGTCTACTGCCAACTACAACCTTGTTATAATCTGAAGGTCCAAGAAATCTTCCACTTTCAAGTTCAGACGTTGTTATTTCTTTCCAAACAAAAGGATCAATTCCTTTAATATTACCATTAGTTTTTTCACCTAAATAATACACTTCTCCCTTTCCAGAAACTATTCCTCCAATAAAAGCAATATTTTCAATACTTTGCAATACTTGAATATCTTTATTTGTTAAATTTTTAGCTACACTAGTTACAACAGTTCGTCCAGTATTTGGACCGCCACCCCCTCCATGAAGTTCTCCTCCGCCAAAACCACCTCTAAATCCCCCACTTGCTCTGCCGCCTCCGGGATTAATAGTTATTAATTCAGCACCTAAACCTCCAAGTCTGTTCTGAATACTTTGTTGCATTCCTTCACCTATAGAAACTATTGATACAACAGCAGCCACACCAATAACTATGCCTACAATAGTTAACCAACTACGTAATTTGCTATGTAACAAAATGTTCAAAGCCAACTTTAAAGATTTAATAATTTTCATTTTTTAAATCGAGTAAATAATTCATCGATAAAAACGTGCACTTTTTTTTTGTTTGGATAATAAACAAATCCCGTAATAATTAAAAGTACAAAAAGTGCTGAAATTATTAAAGTCCAATTCAATCCGTTAGTTGTTTGTTGTCTTCCACTTCTAAAACGATTATTACTAAACGCGGGCATTGTTCCAGTTGAACTTGTCATTCCATCTTGCATAGTTGTTGTAGCTCTGAATTGTATTGAAACTGTTTTTTCCACACGTTGTCTTTTACCTGTTGTGTCAGTGTAATCGATTAAAACGTTCAAATTATTATTCGCGCTACCTTGTTGTATTGATTGTTGTCTTAATTGAGCTCTTTCTTCTTCAGAACTGGTTTGATCATATTGACCTCTTTGCATTCCTCCAAAACCATTACTTTGCATTAATTGGAATGAAACAATGGTGTAATCTCCTTTATCTAAATTACCTACAATTGCATTATTACTTCCTTGAATTCTGAAATTTTCTTGTTCAGGAATTTTAACCGTTACAGATAATGCGGGAGTACTGCCAACATTAGCAATCGATAATGAAGTTTGCCCTGCTGAACTTTCAGAAAATGTAACATCAAAATCTGTTTCTCCTCCAACAAAAATACCTGATTTAGTTGTAACACTCTCACGAGTTACCCCATCAGCACTTGTTTTATCAAATTCTAAGTTCAAATTTAATGCATATAAATCAGGATTTGCGTTAATGCTTGCGATAACAGTGTATTTTAAAGGTATGCTTTCTCCAGGACCTACAAAATTAATATATCTCGTATTATCAGAACCAACTGGAAGAATAACTCCTGTTGATTCATCCCACGAAAATATTAAATTTTGCATGTGCGCATTGCCAATATTGTTAATTGTAAAAGTGAGTTCTGTTTCTTTGCCCGGCAAAAGTTTTGTAGTGTCAATATGAATCTCTTTCATTTCTGAATATGTTGTAACACCAATATCAAAGTCTTCAACAGTCCAAGAATAACCTGTGTTTGAAGATGCACGAAATTTAGCTTTATATTTTCCCTCAAGAACATCTTTATCTACTTTTAATTTAAAATCCAATATTTTATAATTAGCTTTCTCAGGACAACAAGGTAGAACTTCAATGATTTGTCTAGTGTCTTCACTGAGTTCGCTATTGCTTAATGGAAGAAAAGGGTATTCTGGAACGAATTCAATCCACACAGGAGTTGCATCACCACCGCCGTTATTTTGAACTTTAACTCTGACATTTAAAATATCACCTGCTCTTGCAGGATCTGGATTTTGGTTAAACAAAAAAATATCCACATTAGGATTTCTCGTTACAGTATCTGCAAGTTTAGCTGCAAAAACTGAATTTATTAAAACAAATATTAAAACAACTAATATTATTTTTTTATTTTTCATTTTAAATTACCTCGTATATTTTTATGCATAGAATGTTTTTTGTGATTATGAACTGTTTTATCTATTCGTCCATCTTTCAAATAAATAACACATTCAGCATACTTAACTAAATTCAAATCATGAGTGATTAAAATTATTGTTTTATTATGTTTAGTGTGAATATTACTTAGCAATGTCATAATAAAATTACCCGATTGACTGTCTAAATTTCCAGTAGGTTCATCCGCAAGAATAATGTCCGGATCAACCGCTAAAGCACGAGCTATTGCAACTCTTTGCATTTGTCCTCCAGATAATTGAGAAGGTAAATGATCTGTTCTATCGCTTAAACCCACTAGATTTAATAATTCAAACGCTTTAGATTTAGCAATACGAGTGCTAATATCTTGAAATTCTAAAGGCAACATTACATTTTCTAAAGCAGTTAAAGTTGGTATTAAATTAAATTGTTGAAAAATAAAACCAATTTTTTTACCTCTTATTTGAGCAAGACTTGATTCGTTTAATTCTGCAATATTCGAGTTTTCAAGAAAAACTTTTCCAGTGCTCGGTAAGTCTAAACAACCAACCAAATTCATAAGCGTACTTTTACCACTTCCGCTTGATCCTGCAATTGCTAAAAAAGTGCCTTCATTAATTTTTAAGTTCACTCCTCTAAGCGCATTCACATTTACTTGACCCATTCGGTAAATTTTCCAAACATTCTTTAATTCTATGGCTATTTTTTTAT